>Ga0075472_10000876_pt1 | contig 12499 bp, 24 predicted proteins | sample DEB19_08_DNA_3_FD_77014 | JGI IMG/M metagenome (GOLD analysis project Ga0075472, IMG submission 77014) | Aqueous microbial communities from the Delaware River and Bay under freshwater to marine salinity gradient to study organic matter... | ecosystem: Environmental > Aquatic > Marine > Coastal ...
GTTTATAAAAAGATTGAAGGCTTGCCCTACTCTTCCCACAATATTTAAAGTAATCATAACTGTCCTTGGTGAAATGATTCTTCAAGGACAGATAAGTTTTATAGGAGTCAAATGGCATCATTCAAAAAAGTAATATAAGGATTTTTTACCGGAAAAATTTTTCCACCAAAATCAAATCAAAGTGGCAATTTTGCACGGGAACTCTTCTTTAAAAAGTTAAGTTCCATTGCTTCATACTTAAGTTTTTCTTTCAGTGGTTTTGAGATGAGTTTCGGAACCGATTCCAAGTCAATATTATTCTGCTCACAGAAATGAATAATCGCATCAATATAATTCATTTCAACATTGATTTGCACAAGATTCTCAATCTCTTGTGCAAACCGCGAAGGGCAGAAAAACTTACTTTCAAGAACCTTTTCTAACTCATTCTCCATCTGGCCTAGTATTGTGAGATACAAATTCTTTAATATAACGAACTAAGAGTTTAATATAATCCCCTTTGTTTCTTTTGTCAAATACCTTCACTTCTCCACCAGGAGTTACCATTAATGTGATCAGTTTTTTAATTGGTTTACCAGTCATTTCATAATAAGCAGATGCATAAAACATCTCTTGAACAAAATAGTTCTCAATCCACTCTTCTGGTTTAATCTTATCTGAAGTTTTAAAGTCGATAACTGCTAACTCCCCCTCATATTCGGCAATACAATCAACTCGTCCAGCAAGTCCAAAGTATTCGGAATAGAGAGTTCTTTCAATCGCATGAATATTATTTATCTTATCAAGTTCTACCTTTGCATGATAGAACATATGTTTTGTCAGAGGTTGATAATTATCCCAGTTTAGTTCTTTGTTTTCAAGATAGTCCTGACAAACTTGGTGAAAATCAGTACCTCTTGCTGTTGCTCTTTTAGTAATGCGATTTGCTTCTTCAAGACCCACTCTCTTTCGCCAATTCACAAAGATCTGACGGTTGTAGAATGAAGTAACTGAGGTAATTGAGGGCACCCACTGACCATCGGGTAGATGGTAGAGTCGGATGCCATTTGTTTCTTTCTTTTCTAATTCAATATCACCTAGAAAATTATGATGAATAAAGGTCATAGATTCAATTCCGTTTTTGCAACAATATACTCTTTAACTAATCCTGAGCGAACGATATCCTCAATACCAAATTCAATAATATCAAACGAAGGCATTACACGAAGAATCTTCATAAAATCAATAATACCATTCTTTTCATTAGTTTTAATCAGATCACTTTGAGTAGCATCGCCACAGAACATAATTTTACTATGTTCACCAACGCGAGTGATAATTGAATCCAACTCATGGAAGTTAAGATTCTGGAATTCATCTACGATAATGATTGCATTGTCCAGAGTAGTTCCGCGAATAAAAGAAGTACTCCAAAAACTAATCGTACCTTGTAGTTTGAGGTTTCCATAGAGCATCTCAAAAGAAGCGTCGTCTGGCATTTGGAACATATACTTTACCATATTCTTATATGGAATTTGGTAAAGGGATGATTTATCTTCGTGATCTCCTGGAAGGAATCCAATTTCACGGGTAGCAACAAGAGACCTTACGATATAGATCTTCTCATAAGGAGTTCTTTCATCAAGAACATCTTGTAGAGCATTATAGAGTGTGATAAAAGTTTTACCTGTTCCTGCCGCTCCATAGGCAACAATATTTTGACTTGATTCGTATGCCTTATAGAGAAGTTTTTGATTTTCTGTGAGAGGTTCAATCTCTCTCATTAAATCAGCACTGATTGGTTTCTTACGCTTCATTTGTTTTGCAGTAAGTCCAACACCAATCGGTTGATCATTCGTTCTTTTTCTTGCCATATGTGATTAGATTTTTTTGACTTTTGAACCAGGCATCTTGGCAGCACGACCAAGAACATCATTCCAACCAGGATTTTTGGAGATTAACTTATTCTGCCAATCTCCAACCTCTCCAGGAGTTGCACATCCTTCAGACCAATCCCTTTGCCACTCAGGATTGTCTTTATACCATTGCTGAATGTCATGAACGCTCATTTCAATGACTTTCTTTTCACCAGTTTCTTTGTGAACAATTGGGTAGATTGCCAATTTTATTCCTCCATTTTATATGAGAGTATTTATTCAATAGTGATTGAACGTGCATCAGAGCATTCTGGGCAATCTTCACGAGTCCAACCAAGAGCAGTAGAAACTGCGGGAAATTGACAAGTAAAAATACAACGAACTGCCTCAGCAATATCCATATGTTCCTTTTGTGTACCATGTCCAGCACGAAGATCAATGTAGTGAATCCAGGACCTCACAGAACCCGTCATATAGAGGCGTGTAGGCGTCGCTAAGGGCAGTACGAACCTTGCACACTCCTTTGCTACTCCTTTCTCCAGAAGGCGATCATAGACCCTCTGGGACTGCTCAAACAGAACACGGATATCTTCCAGTAGAGTAAGCCTCACATAATCAGGAAGATCATCAATTGAGTTCTGACGATTCTTAGTATCTTGACGACGAAGTTCAGGAAGAGGAATAGTTTGATTTAGAAGATTAGTATCAGCATACCGTTGAGAAAACTCCTGAAATGTAAATGACCTATGACGCAGTATCTGAGCTGCAATACCTCTTGTCGTATTGATTTCTATAGTCATCGAAGCTTGTTCGAAAATACTCCAGTGCTGATGCTTAATGCAATATTTAAGGAGCCCATCAAAACTTTCATTGTCTTGATTTTTTGGATTAGAAACGCGGGCACAATACGCCATATGTTTTTCTGCATCTGGCGTAACCGACACCAGTTTTACTTCTGGTTTCATGAATTCAAATTCTTCAAACATGTCCTTCACAATTCATCTCCACTATTTTTATTTGAAACTTTATAATTTTTATTTGCTTTTATGATTTCGAATAAATCGTCATCAAAATCATCATTCTCTCCATCATAAAACACTTCATCATAATCATCAATATAAGGAGCAACCTCTTCATATTGTGGTTTATATGAATCTACATCAGAATATACTTCTGACTTTAAACAATCCACAAGGGACTCAAGGTTTCTAATGATTAACTTAAGCTTTTCTTTATCCATCATGATTAACCCTCACAAAGGTAATTATACATAAAAAAAGAGAGGGAGTCAAGTCCCTCTCTTAATTATCAAGCAACTTGGGGTTGCTTTGCCATATTCAGTTGTGCGTCTTTAAGAAGTTGTTCCTTCTTTGCTTTTTTCTTAAGATAACGAACGAAGTAAGTGTTCATTTGTGCCCCTCCTTTACAAACTTAACACCACGATAGGTTTCGTTGTATTGTTGGGGTTGTTGCATCATTTGCTGTTGATATGCAATACGCTTTTGCGTATCATACTCAACACCGCGATATACTACTTTAGACATTAGGTTTTCTCCTTAGTTTTTTAGGTTAAAGAGCGTTCCTTCAGTCGGCGTTTGCGTTCGCTATTTGCGAATAGCGAATGAACGATCCGTTCCGCGTCGGCTTACTTCCGTCCCATATGGGATGAACGTAGGATCATTATAGACCCGTTGGTTTATATATGCAACTAACTTTGTAACATTTGTTACCGTTCTATATAACTTAAAGTATGATTGGTAGCATATAACTGCTGAATGATTATATCGCAACCAATCTTAGGGTTACAATCTCCGCAGGTATAAACATCCACTGCTGCTTTACCTTCCTCTGGCCAAGTATGGATGCTGATATGACTTTCAGACAACAAGCAAATCACAGTGACTCCCTGAGGAGTAAACTTTTTTGAGATGGTCTGAACTACAGTTGCACCACTTGCCGATGCAGCGTTCTCTAATAGGTCTATAAGACAACGCTCGTCGTCCAAAAGGACAAACGAGCATCCATACAAGTTAAGTAGATAATGCTTCCCCATTTTACAGTGGATTCTCCTCCGCTTCCTTAATCAATGAACTCACAATATCTTCTGTGCCGTCCATTGTTTTGATAGCATAGAGAGATGATTTCTGATATTTTTTAATTTTTTTGTACTGCTTTAATACAACATCAATGTTGTCTAGATCAATGGTAATATTTGCATCTTTACCAATTCTATTTTCTTTTCCTTGTCCACCAAATCCTGCACTCATTTTCTTTTCTTTTTTTCAGGTTGCTTATAACCCCAAAGTTTGGGATTGACTCTTCCGTATCCAAAGTCAATCTTTTTAACTGCACCAGGACCATACTTGTCATAATACATATCAAAAAGATTTACCATTTTAGGGCATCTAACAAGATCCATATAAGTTTCTTCTTCAAAAACATACCAAATTAAATATGCATCATTTGGAAAAGAAGGATCTTTGACTTTATCTAGAGTTGTTTTTTGAAGTAAAACCTCACATCCATATTCATGTGGCAGAACTTGATTTTCTTTTTTTGATGATCCTGCCATTTTCTTTTTCTCTCCAACAGCAACACTCATGAACGACCACCCCATTGAATATCTGGGAAAGCTTCGCTTACAATTTCTTTGGTAATTTTATATTTAGTTTGCAATCTTTTATCTTTTACCAAACAAAGAATCTCTGCCTCAAGAGGATGAAGTCCTTGGAGAATATTAATAAACATTGTTTCTCTACGAAGAGAACTCAATCCATCATTACCACCCTTCACAAAATTAAAAAACATTTCATATTCTTTACGAATTGAAGATCTTCCTTGATCCATAGAACCAAGAGAATTAGAACTCAATTCTTCCATTTTAGAAACAGCATCCTCAATTTTATTGCTTAGAGTTCCGCTATACGAAGTTTGCTCTCCAGCACTTGCATATGGAACATCTCCTTGAGGAAGTAATGAAATTACAGATTCATCAAAATTCCAAATAAGAATAGTTTTGAGAGAAGGATCTTCATATTTTCTAAGAAGTTCAACCTTCTTAGCATTTGTTCTTTGTTTTGAAACTAAGTTTAAAACTTCAAAAGTAAAAGGATTTACTGGAAGTTCTTCGGTAATAGTTTCACTCTTCTTCTTCGTCTTCGTCGTTGTAGTCATAATCGTTTTCAAAGCGTACAGATACTATTTCGTCAGGTATTACTTGTCCATTTTCATCAAAGAACTCTGGATGTAAATATGGAGGTCTTGATTCAAGTAAATGCCTATAGGTCAACCAACCTATTATACCTCCTGTCATAAAAAAGAGCAACGTGAACATTACAGTGAATGTAATTACATATGCTGTTTCCATTTGTTTTCTCCAGAGAGTTTATTTTTTTCTAACGTCAAAGTGAAATTCAATAAAAAAATGAAACTCTCTGCGGAAAAGAGAGATCATTTTACCAAACTTCACTTGAAAAGTTTTTGGTTTTTCTGACCTCTTCCTCCTATTTCTAAGTAATAACTCAACGCCTCTATTAATTTGAGGTTCTGGTTTATTTAGTTTTCTTTTTGAACCGTCAGGCATACTCAAACTAAATTTTGCTCTTTAAGAAAACTAACAGTATCATTACATCCACCAATATGCTTGTCATCAACAATTACTTGTGGGAATGTAGATCCTTGTCCAAATTCAGCATAAAATTCTTCACGAGTAAAATCAACGTTCAGTTTATAAACAACGTGCTGTAGATTTGCTAGTTCAAGAACTTGCTGAACTTTTGTACAGAAAGGACAACCATCTTTTGAATAAACAGTGAACTTCATTTATTTTTCGCGTTTTTCGTAGTATTTAGTGTTTGATCATTATAGGACGCTTGAGGTTTTCTGTAAAGACCAGGCCAAGTATCACGAATAATATCAGCAAGTTTATAAGGTGTCTGAGTTGTAATCATCTAACGTGGTGTCCTCCAAACATGTAACGCATACCGTTTAGAATCTTGGCAGCGAAAGTGCCCAGATTGCGTGAATTAAATCTTTCATAAAGAGCAGTTGTGATGACAGGAGCGGGAACCCCCAGATCCACAGCAGCATTAACTGTCCACCTACCTTCACCACTGTCGGATACCCCTCCAGAGAAGTTAGAAAGCTGTGGGCTGCGGCGCAACACATCAGCAGTAAGATCAAGTAACCAGCTACCAACAACGCTACCGCGACGCCATAACTCAGCAACTTCAGCAACATCAATATCATAGCAGTAGGATTCTGGGTCTGCCATTGGCGCAACCTCTGCGTCTCCTTCTCTGACATACTGTGCTCCATTATTAGCATTCTTGATAATGTTGAAACCTTCGGCATATGCTTGCATGATGCCATACTCAATGCCGTTATGAACCATCTTCACAAAGTGACCAGCGCCAGGACCACCACAATGCAACCAACCGTACTCTGCAGATGTTATAGGTGAGTCAAACTCAGTCCTCTCGGCAGCATTGATTCCTGGGGCAAGGGCATTAAAAATGCTTTTACAAGTGGCGACTGCAGTATCTCCACCGCCAACCATAAGACAGTATCCACGATCCAAACCGTAAACACCACCGCTAGTGCCACAATCAATATATTGGATACCCAACTTTGCCAAGCGTTCTGCTCTCTTCCGACTGTCTTTAAAATTGCTATTGCCATGATCAATAATAATATCTCCTTCACCACAAAATCGTAGTAACTCATTGATCGTTTCCTCTACTGTTTCGGCAGGAACTACCATCTGAAAAATTCCTGGTTGATTATTTTGCTTAACTATTTTGACAAGATTTTCTATTGTAGTTGCAATTCCATTTACATATCCTTTTTCATATGCTTCACTTGCCTTTTCATAGTTCCTTCTGTAACCCCATACTTCAATACCTGCTTTCATCATACGACGGGACATACCTTCTCCCATCCTTCCTAGTCCAATCATTCCTACTCTCATAACCTTTCTCCTATTTTAGTTTCAGTGGATAATCCCACTTTGTAATTGCTTTTTCTTCTGGTCCCCAAACTCCTTCCTTATAAGAATAAGGTCTTGTATTAATAGGGCAATAATCTCCTGTACATAGAAGATCATCAACGATTCTCCAAGATTCTAACACTTCATCTGCGTGAACAAAGTGTGATTGATCTTCGTTAATCGCATCATAAAAAAGTTTTACATAACCATCAATTGCTTTCTCTACAGGATAATGATACTGAAGAAGTGCTGGTTCTACCAGATCATTTAATCCTGGTGATTTAATATCAATACGCATATCCAAATGTGGATCTGGTTGTAATCTCATTACAATTCTATCATTACATTCGTGACCTTCAAACAATTGTTGCGGTGGTGCTTTAAATTTAATCACAACCTCAACACATCCAACTGGCATTTTCTTACCAGTCATAAAATAGAAAGGAACACCTTTCCATCTCCAGTTATCTACATACAACTCACCAGCAACAAAGGTTGGTGTCTGTGAATCATATTTCACACCTTCTTCACTCTTATATCCATCATACTGTCCAAGAACCACATTATCACCCAATCTGGTTGCTGCCAGAACCTTAACCTTTTCTCTACGAATCTCTTTAGCGTCATTCTTACAGGGAGGTTCCATAGCAATCAGTGCCAGAACCTGAAGCATATGGTTCTGGAGCATATCTCTTACAGCACCAGCAGTATCGTAATACTGGGCACGTCCTTCACAACCAATTGTTTCGGTTGCAAAGATTTGAACTTCCTCTATGAAATTTCGGTTCCATAGTGGTTCAAGAAGAATATTGCTAAAACGAGTGGCAAGAATGTTATTAACAGTATCTTTGCCGAGATAATGGTCAATGCGATATACTTGTTTTTCGCGTAGATATCCAGAAACCACAGATTGTAAATAATTAGCAGATTGAAGATCGGTGCCAAAAGGTTTCTCAATAATAACTCTAGATTTTTCTGCGTCATCTAACTTACCTGCTTCTTTGAGGTTTGTAACAGCATCGGCATATCGTTCTGGAGGAACTGACAGAAAATATGTCATATCCTCATAATCGTGTAGTGATTTAAGAGATTCGGCATCACTTAAATCACAAGGAGTATATTCAAGTCGTTTAATAAACTCTTGGGAATAATGTCCAAGAGTTTCAACCCAACTCTCTTTATTGTGTTGGGTTCTAGAAGCACCAATGATCTTCAATCCTTTTGGTAAAAGATTTTTCTTATGAAGAGTATAAAGTGCTGGAATCAGTTTCTTCCTGCAGAGATCTCCAGTTGCTCCAAATATAACTATCCCTTTCATACTAACTCCATCGCTTTTACAAGTTCAATATAATGATTCATTTCGTCTACAGCAATTTGAGCAATCTTTTTATCCTTTGGGTGAAACCAAAGATAGTTTAGATATGTTTCTGTTGCGTGAAGTTCAACATCAGCATTCAGGTGATAAGCAGATACAGGATCAAGAAGATAATAGACAACCATAATCCAATAGTAGATGAGAACCAAATGATAAGCGAAAAAGCGATCAAACCAGCGATCTGCTCCACCACGTAACTCCATTTCCTTGAGGTGTTCCGTTTCATTGACTGTCTGCTCAAAGTGTTCTCTCATTAGATCATAATGTTCTTCTGTTCTAAGTCCCAGTGATTCTTTTAGATGAAGCACACTTAGAAAAGAAAAATAAGGTGCTCGGGCAATCGTTTCAAGAACCCAAAACCTTTCAATTGGTAGTCCATAATAAAGAAAATCTATGATCCCTATTGTAATTTTTAGAACAAAATCATTAAACGTTTTCATCATTTACGCTCCTAAGAACTTCTTCCCAGTCCTTCTGGAATAAATCAAGTCCCTTCTCAGTCATAATGTTTTTATACATTCCCCAGAATACTGTAGGGGGAATGGTAACAACATCAGCACCAGCAAGAGCAGATTGTTCTACTTGTCTTACATCACGAAGAGATGCAGCAAGAATTTGAGTGTATGTGCGAGATTGATTGAATGCTTGACGAATATTCTTGATGAGTTCAATACCATCAATTGAGTTGTCCATCCAACGTCCAACGAATGGTGAGATGTATGTTGCTCCTGCCTTTGATGCAAGTATTGCCTGAGCAACAGAGAACACCAGAGTTACATTTGTTTGAATTCCTTGCTTGGATAAGAATTTACAAGCCTTTAATCCCTCCACAGTACAAGGAACTTTAATTGTAACTGCTGGTGCAATTGAATAATACTTTTGTGCTTGTGAAAGCATTTCTTCATGGTCATCCGCAACAACTTCTGCAGAAATGCTTATTAACTCTGGAAATTCTTGTGATATATTTTCAATTACTTCTTTTAATTGTCTACCACTTTTAAGAATCAAAGTGGGATTTGTGGTAACTCCGTCCAATAGTCCAGTATCATATGCTGAACTAATCATTGCAACATCTGCTGTGTCTAAAAAGATCTTCATAAAAGAAAAAGAACTCCTAAGTAATTATACGGAGTTCTTTTTCAATGTCATCAAAATGTTATGGATCGAACATATTATTCTATCATAGACATCACAAACATAAAGATACCAAATAGTATGAAGACCGTAAGTATAAAGAACATATGCTTAAAAGTACATCATCGAAAGAGTGAATACAACAAACACAATAACTGTGAACATCATTATTCCTACGCCTGCCCAGATTACCCAAGGCTCCATAGGTTCGTGTTGAGAATTATGAGACATTTTGTTGGTGCTTTTTAACATATTTAATCATATTCTTAATCAATTCAACATCTTCATTAACATATCCAATTGTTCTATTACAAACATTACAAAGAAGACCCCTAACCTCACCAGTTTTATGATTATGGTCAACATAGAAAACATCTACTCCACCACCTCTACCAGATTTTCTACCTTTTGGGTCAGTAGATTTGCAAATAGCACACCTATGTCCTTGCTTTTCTAATAGAGAATTATACTCTTCAATACCAATACCATAAACTCTTTTCAAATTTTCATCCCTCTTTTTTATAGGGTCGTAATTTTCTTGTTGTTTTTTTACATAACATTTTTTACATTTACCGTGATATCCATACGGAGTTCCATTTCTTACAGTTTGATAAAATTCTGTAAGCGGTTTTAACTGATTGCAGATTTTACAATTTTTCATAATCGGTTTAGTTATTAAAGTTATTATACCATAACTTCAACTATTTAGCAATAAAAAAGACCCCTTTCGGGGTCTTCGTTAGAAAACTCTAACTTATCAACCAATCGCAGGAGCAGTCAAGGCAACAGGAGTTACTTCGGCAGCAGCGAGGTCCAGAGGAAAGTTATGGGCGTTTCTTTCATGCATAACTTCAAATCCAAGATTTGCTTTATTCAAAATATCAGCCCAAGTAGGAATTACTCGGTTTTGACTATCAAGAATACTCTGGTTAAAATTCAGTCCGTTGAGATTAAAAGCCATCGTAGAAACACCAAGAGCAGCAAACCAGATACCAACTACAGGCCAAGCAGCAAGAAAGAAGTGCAGTGAACGAGAGTTGTTAAAAGAAGCATACTGAAAGATAAGGCGTCCAAAATAACCGTGAGCGGCAACGATGTTATAAGTCTCTTCTTCTTGACCGAACTTGTAACCATAGTTTTGACTTTCGTTTTCAGTAGTTTCACGAACCAGTGAAGACGTGACCAGAGAACCGTGCATAGCACTAAACAGAGAACCACCAAAGACACCAGCAACTCCCAGCATATGGAATGGGTGCATCAGGATGTTGTGTTCTGCTTGGAAAACCAACATGTAGTTGAAAGTTCCACTAATACCCAGAGGCATCGCATCAGAGAAAGAACCTTGACCGAAAGGATAGACCAGGAATACAGCAGAGGCAGCAGCAACAGGAGCACTGTAAGCAACGCAGATCCAAGGACGCATACCTAGACGGTAAGAGAGTTCCCACTCACGACCCATATAAGCATAAATGCCGATAAGGAAGTGGAACACAACCAGTTGGAAAGGACCACCATTATAGAGCCACTCATCAAGAGATGCAGCTTCCCAGATGGGATAAAAGTGCAGTCCAATTGCGTTGGACGAAGGAACAACAGCACCTGAAATGATGTTGTTTCCGTACATAAGAGAACCAGCAACTGGTTCACGAATCCCGTCGCCTACATCTAACAAACAACCATATCTTTTGACTTAGGTTGCTTCTGTTGACGAATTTGATTTGCTCGTTTTGCGTTTTCTACTCTTCCACCATTTTCTACCCACTCTTTCCAAGTTTGTAGATGAGAAATACATTCGTTTATTCTTTCTCCTCTTCTTACTCCCATATAAGGAAGTATTTTTTGTAGAATGAATAAAACCTTTTCCTTCTCTCCAATGTGAAGTGTATAAACTTGTTTTCCCTTTACAGTTTTTCTTGATGGTGAGAAATAAGATTTATCTAAAAGTTTACTTAACCTTTGGATAATATCTTCATCTACCATAGAAACTTTGATAAAAGGTGCTGGTGGAGTATTAGAAACTTCGTAACGGTCTTTGGAACGATTATCTATTCCAAAGTATCCTTCACCTTCTAATAATCCAGCAATCCAAGCAACATCAGTTTCAGTTAAGTTTAACATTTTACTTTTGCTTCTTCTGTATTATTTATACAGTATTAGCAAGAAAAAGTCAACAGTAGATGTGTGGACTATATCTTCACCCTTCATAGAAGGGGCTGGGCACTTAAACCTGTTATTAAGAGGACTGAACCTCTCAGGTAGTCTCTGAACCTTCCTCAAGTGTACTTGAGGCTTGGCTGCTGATTGCCTTTCGGTTTCCAGCATTTCACCCAGTTTCGTCAACATCCTTACGGATGAGGGACACCGATTAGTTAATGTCTACGGGAGGGGCAGCAATAAATGCCACGATGAAACAAATCGTTGCGGCAAGCAGACAAGGAATCATCAGAACACCGAACCACCCCACATAAAGTCGGTTGTCGGTTGACGTAATCCAGTTGCAAAACTGTTCCCAAGTATTTGATTGTCGTTTTTGTGAAATTGTAGCAGTCATTTGTTTTAAAAGGGTAAGTAAAAGTCCAGGGGGTTCTGGATGTTACAATATTCCCACACTACCCTCCAGTGTGGGTATGAGAGACTGTGTTTAACCTCCCCATAGGTCTCGGTTAGGTAGAGGACAACATTAAGAAACTGTTACACTTCTTAACCTGTTGATGTATTTATTGTACCAGAACTTCAGGTCCGTGTCAATCCCGCCCCTTAAATGGAGGTGAGAAGCAAACTCATATCATTAACAGTAATATCACTATCATCAGTTTTATTACGAATATAAAGTTCCACATAATCACCTTGATTATGGTCGTGAATATCAGTCAAGTGTACAGTGTAATATGTGTTGTAATCACAAGATCTAATAGTGGTTGCGGAAGTTGTTAATATAGTTCCTATTCCAGTAGATGAGTTATAGTCTAAAATACCAATTTCAATATCAGGTTCTATACTTGGATTTTCCGTCGTAAATGATACTGTTGCTTGAGATAAAAATCTTCTATCAATTGCAACATTATAAGTTAATCTATTTTCAGATGCTGTGAATTTAGAATTGATAGACCCTAAAGTTGTCGTCACACCAACAATTTTAGTCCAAAC
>Ga0075472_10000877_pt1 | contig 12494 bp, 11 predicted proteins | sample DEB19_08_DNA_3_FD_77014 | JGI IMG/M metagenome (GOLD analysis project Ga0075472, IMG submission 77014) | Aqueous microbial communities from the Delaware River and Bay under freshwater to marine salinity gradient to study organic matter... | ecosystem: Environmental > Aquatic > Marine > Coastal ...
AACCACATAGGCGCAAAGCCAATACCTGGTTTCCAATTAAAATATATTTACTTTCTTAATGAAAGCGCAAAGGAAAGATTAACCGTTCCAATTCTACCATTTAGTAAAATAGATGAAATGGGTGCAGGTATGTATAAAGGCAAAAAAATAACCCTGCAAGAACGCAGGGCTAATTTGAGCGGTGAGGTCGGCTCGAACGCCAATTCTAAACTGGATGTTTAGCGTGTTACCAATTACACTATCACCGCTTATATGGGACAAAGATAATCAAAAAAAACAAAGAAACAACAGTGAACGAACAAAATTTAAAAAAGTTTGAAAAGGGGGTAAGCGGCAACCCAAACGGCAGACCGAAAAAGTACGTTACTCTGCTCAAAGAGCAGGGCTATAAATTGGCAGAAATTAACGATACCATCCAAGCCATGCTGTCAATGGATTTGGATGAACTTAAAGAAGTTTGGCAAAACCCAAAAGCAACCATATTAGAAAAGACAATCGCCAATGCTATGCGGAAGTCATTGGAAAAAGGCAGCCTGTATTCCATTGAAACGCTTTTGAGTAGGGTATATGGCAAGCCAAAAGAAACGGCTGATGTCAACCAGACGGTGAGCGGTGAGATTAAAATTACATTGGATTTAGGGGAATGAAAAGAAAAAAGCACATATCAAAAAGACGTGAGAAAAAAATGATAACCATCCACTTTCATTACATCCTGATTAGGAGTGGTTATATCAGGGCAGCGTATAAAAATCTCAAAGAAGCCATTAAGAATTGGAACAAATGAAAGTATTAGCCCTTTGGAATGGAATGGGTGGGGTTGAATATCACCGCTTATATGTGCCACTGAAACGCCTGCAAATCGACCACGCTGACCAAATCGAGGTAGAAGTCAGTCAGGAGTTTAATAAATCAGGATTACCAAATTTAAAACAATATGACCTTGTATTATTCAACCGATGGCTGGGTAAAGACCACTACGAGATACTGCACTTTTTGGCAAAGCACGGCATCCCGTACATTGTGGACATCGATGACTTTTGGGAACTCCCGAAGTACCACCCTACCTATAAGTTTTTCCGTGAGAACAAACTAAAGCAGGCCATTGTCGATGCCATCCGCTACGCTGACGGGGTTACCACCACAACACCGCAGTTGGCTGCTGAGATTAAGAAACTCAACCGACGGGTGGAGATACTGCCCAACGCATTGGATACCACAGATGAACACTGGCTATCTGCCCCACAGCAACGCGATGTGTTTACATTCGGCTGGGTTGGTGGCCTTACACACAGCAACGACATCATGATAATCAGTGATGCCATTGCCAAGATATGCGATGAGTATGGCGACAATGTGCGGTTTGTTATTTGCGGTTGGATGCCGAATAATTACGTATGGGATAGTATCCTCTATAAGTTCAACGGCAGCACGGGGGTATTGCGACCGCAGGTGGTTGTATCAGCAGCGCAAGCACCAAACGAATATGGTAATTTTTACCGCTTGTTTGATTGTGCTTTGGCCCCATTGGAAGATACCAAATGGAACAACTGCAAATCGGAGTTGAAAATCATCGAAGCGTCAACCTATAAATTGCCCGTGATAGCATCAAATGTCAACCCATATATTAACCACGCTGAAAACTACGGGGTGCATTTCACGGACAACACCCCGGATGCGTGGTATAAATCAATGAAACACTTTTTGGACAGCCAAGAAAGCGCACGGATTTTGGGGGATAATAATTACTATTACTGCAAAGAACATCACAACCTTGATAAAATCAACTTGAAACGGTTGGAATTCTACCAATGCACATCCAATATAAGCGACCATTTGTAACGGATTATCAACGCAGGATATTGGATAGCCCTGCAAGGTACACGATTACAGCAGCCGCCACCAAAGTAGGCAAGACGGCATCGCATATTATTTGGCTGTTTGAACAGGCATTGACACTCAAAGAAAATCAGTCAGTGTGGTGGGTTGCCCCGGTGTATCAGCAGGCCGAGATTGCATTCAATCGTATGCGGACACAGGTGACGAACAAGGCATTTTTCAAGGTTAATGAAAGCAAACTGCGACTGACCACCCCAACGGGTGGCATCATTCAATTCAAGTCAGCAGAAAAGCCCGACAACCTTTATGGCGACGATGTTTATGCAGCCGTGTTTGACGAGTTCACACGAGCAAGGGAAGAGGCATGGTTCGCTCTACGTTCCACCCTGACCAAGACCGAGGGCAAGTGCAAACTAATCGGAAACGTAAAGGGTAAAAAGAACTGGGGTTACAAGTTGAGTGAACGGGCAAGGATGGGAGAGCTTAACTACGAGTTTCACAAAATCACAGCCTATGACGGGGTTAATGCTGGCATCCTTAAAATTGAAGAGGTTGAGCAGGCCAAAAGGGATTTGCCACAGCATATATTTTCGGAATTGTATCTTGCCGAGCCAACCGAAGACGGCAGTAACCCATTTGGATTGTCGTTCATCAATCAGTGTATCGCACCGCTATCCAACCGCCCTGCGGAGTGGTACGGCATTGACCTTGCAAAGTATTCAGACTGGACAGTCATCATTGGATTAGATGCCGAGTATAAGGTTTGCCACTTCGACCGCTTTCAAATGGATTGGGCGCAAACTGAGCAGCGCATCATTCGCACAATTGGTAACACACCTGCGGCATTGGATAGCACTGGGGTTGGTGACCCTATCGTTGAGAAGATACAGCGTGTGTGTCCACGTGCAATCGGGGTGAAATTCACATCGGTAAGCAAACAGCAAATGATGGAACAACTGACCGCAGATGTCCACGCTGGCACAATTAAATTTCCAGAGGGTGTAATTGCGGATGAAATGCGTAACTTTGAATTTGAACACACGGCAACCGGGTTGCGTTATTCTGCACCATCAGGGTTACACGATGACGCAGTTTGTGCGTTGGCACTTGCCCGTTATTGTTCACAAAAAAACAAAAAAGGAGTATTTGTAATAATATGAAATTACCAAAGAATTGGAACCAAATCAGCATAGCGCAGTTTCAAGAATTGCAGTTGTTGACAGAGCCGAGTTTTGACAATCAGCTCAAAACATTGTCCATTTTATCAGGAAAAAAACTGGACACAATTGAGGAGATGCGGATTGTGGACATCACGTCTGCACTATCGAAACTTGCATTTATGACAGAGTTACCCACTGCAAAAAACGTGGGTAGCTTCCGCGTTGGCAACACGCTGTATAAATTCGCAGCCAATCAGCATCACTTGCAAGCGCACCAATTTATCATGGTACAAGACTTGTTTGCTGAAAAGGACAAATGGGTGCAGAACTTGCACATGATTATGGCGGCATTGTGTGTGCCTTACAGGATGTTCCCACCCAAACGAAAGGAAGTCAAGACAAATGACTTTGAAAAGATTGCAGCGCAGTTCCGGGAACGTATGCCGATTTCGTTTGCCTATGCTTACACGCTTTTTTTTTCTCTATGCTTGCCGGAATTACTCGAAGTTACCCGTCAATATTTAGAGCAGGAAGTGGAGAAGTTGAGGAAGATATACGCAGAAAAGACCGCCCAGCAATCGCATGGCTCAAAACAATAGACGGCATGGCAAATGGTGACCGCACCAAATGGGATTTCTTTTTAAATATGGGGTTGGTGGAGTTTCTCAATGCGGTATCGTTCCACAATGAAAAGCAACGAGCAAAGACAGAACGTCTTAATGCAGCAGCACAAGGGGCAAAATCCGCCAAAGATAGCAGCGTGTACCAAATCGCCTTATTGCAGGAAATGATTTGACCTACTTTTATTAGTGAGGCTACGGCCTTGCCGGGTTAGTGTCAAAGGTAACATCACCATAGGCCTTAACGGGTTGCATTGAGCGGTTCTAAACTTGCAACTCAAAGATGGTGGCTGTGGGTTCGACCCCCACACCCGGAACGATGAATATAAGCAAGGCGGATTTAGCCAAACTCGATGCGTTATTGCCTACCATTGGCATTGATGAAAAAACCGCAGGGATGGGTGGTTCTGTTCTTGGTGATGCGATGGTATTTGTGGCGCAAGTCATAATTGACAAACTCAAACAATCTGCACGTGAAAAAGACCTTAAAGCAACAAACAACCTTATACAAAGCATCTCCGCTGATTATCCAAGTGTTACACCGCAGGGCATTGAACTTAAAATATCAATGGCCGACTATTGGCAATGGGTAGAAAATGGAAGAGGGCCGACCAAAACAACCACTGCAAGCAAACCCACATTGGCTCAAAGTTTGGAGCAATGGATTTCTGCAAAAGGCATTCAGGTAAGACAATCCAAAGGAGAAAGCAAACAAACTGTGCTTGAAAGGCGCAAATCAATGGCTATTGCTATTGCCCGTAAAATTCACAGCAAAGGTACAATCCAGCGCTTTGGTTACAAAGGCAGTAATTTTATTGCCGATGTACTGACCCAACAAAACGTGGATACCATCGCGCAGAAGCTGTCCGATTTGACTGGGTTGCGCCTGACCGCCTATGTCACTACCGAGGTAACGCAATAGGTACTTTTATAGGTAATGGCAATAACTATCAACACGGAGCCAAACGATATTGCTCCCGTTTATTCCGATATTTCCTATGTGGTGACTTCCACCAACTACGCACAGAGTAACTTTAAATTTGTGGCGGTGGTAAAAAACGCAGCTGGCACAATCATTGCAAAACTTAAAGCACCGATTTTTCACGGCACAACCGATAAAGGTGTTTTCAACATCAGCAGGATTTTGCAAAACTATGTGACTTATGACTTTACCCAAAATCTTGGAACATTGAGCAAATGTCTGAACAGCTACATCGGTTACAGCGTGGAATTTGGCGAGGAGTACGGTGGCACGGAACACCTCAACCTAACCAGCGACACTGGTAAATATGCGTGGAACGGATTGTTTGATTTGTACGGCAGCGAAACGGCAGCCACTTACAAAATTGATGTGCCATCCAGTACGCCTAAATTTCTCACCCGTGTACGTACACGCAGAGTAACTACCTCACAATACGATTACCTGCACTTTTTGTTATTGGGTTATAATGCGACACCAAAGATAATTGCCTACAATTCCGCAGGCACAGCCATTGCGACATCCGTAATTAAACTGCCGTGGGTTGCCAGTGTAAGTGACTTATCACAATTTATGGTTCGTTTTGGATGTGGCCCTGTGCAACTCAATGCGCTGACCGCAGGAGAACTTGACAGCGGAACGGCAGGAAATGTCATCCCAAGCAACACATCATATTACACCATCCAAATCCAAACTGGTGCAGGCAATCCGGGAAGTGAGGTTTACCGCTTTGATGTAGTTGAGGAATGCTCAAAATATCTGCCACAGTATCTTAACTTTTTAAACCCATTAGGTGGCTTTGAAAGTGTCCGCTGTAGCATGGCATCCAAAGACAAGTATAACGTGAGCAGAAAGCAATTTAAACGGAACAATTACACATTGTCGGGCAACACGTACGCATATGATACCACGAAACACGGGATTGCTAACTACGCGGTAGAAAAAACCAAAGAGGTGACATTGAACACCAATTGGCTAACCGAAACGGAGTTTGAATGGCTGCAAGATTTGATTGCCAGCCCAGTTGTCTTTTTGGGCAACATTCCCGTAAACATCGTAGAGACAAGCTACGAGGTATTTGATTACGTGGATGGCCCGAATAATTTGAAAATAACTGTTCAATATACTGAACCTGAAAGGCTACAAAACGCATGAACAATGTGAGATTAGTTTGCGGTGGTGTCAGTGTTGACCTGCCGAGTGATTTTGGAATACTGATAAACAAAAGCATTGCCGACATTCGGGAGCCGGAAAGCCGCTCATCGGATTGGAGCAAGACATTCACTTTGCCCGGCACAAAGGCAAACAACAAGCTGTTTACGCACTTGTTTGATTTGAACCTGAGCATCCGCAACACATCAACAACGAATTTCAACCCTGATTTCAACCCGAATTTAAAAGCCGATGCCATCCTGCAAGTGGATGAGGTGACGCAGATACAAGGCTTTATCAGGCTGCTGGGAATTAAGGTCAATGACTTTAATCAAATAGAGTATGAATGCAGTATGCACGGGGAACTTGCCGACCTGACCGCAAAGATTGCAGATGCCAAACTTGCTGATTTGACTTTCACGGAGTATAACCACATAATGAGTGACACCAATATCTTCAATTCGTGGGATACTTCCATTATAAAGAACAGCAGTGGTTTTGTAAATTTTAGCGGTGGCGCACCGATTGGTGATGGTTATGTGTATAGTTGGTTCGACAATGGCAAGTATGCTGGTTATAGCATATTCCAAACCGATGATATGAGCATATGCCTATATGCCAAAACCGTTGTAGACAAGATTTTCAGTGGTGCTGGTTATTCATATAGTAGCGGTTCGTTTTTCAATACGGCACTTTTCAAGCGTTTGGTGATACCTTGCCCGACACAATTTCCCATATTGCCTGAAGCTGAAATTCAGTCACGGCAATTCATGGTTGAAAAATCAAGCGGACAAACCGTGACTATTCCGCAAAAGATTACATTTCAAACGGAAATCACAGACCCGTCAAATCAGTTCAACACAACCACAAGTGAGTTTACGGTAGGCAAGACCGGGCAGTATGATTTGTTTATGTATAACAAATCAAGCGCATCGGTAACTTTCAATTCAGTTACCACACAAGGCGTAATAAATAAATTTAGCTGCATATATTCCATTTATGTAAATGGAGTGCGTGTTTCGGTTAGAAATGGTCAAAACGTAACGGCAACACATACAGCCACACCAAGCACTCAAACATTAACATTTGACGAAACCATACTTGTAGGCGAAGCGCTTGCATTAAAGAGTGGGGATGTGGTTTCTATTTTATTGGACAATATCAGCGCAAACAACCAGCTAATTACTACAAGCCCAAATGGCATAACATTAAACTCATTCACCCAAAATTCAGGAAGTAAATTTTACAACCAAATTGTAGATGCGCCGGGTTATGGCAACACTTTGGATTTTGCTGGTTTCTTTACCGATGACACAAAACAGGCAGAGTTTCTACGTTGGATTTTCCGAATGTTCAACCTTTATGTTGAGCCGACCGACATCACAAATCAACTACTGATTTTACCACGTGAGGAATTTTACACCAGCAGCGTGCGTGATTGGACAGCAAAACGTGATTTGTTGCAACCGCTGGAAATTATCCCAATGGGCGAACTTGAAGCAGGTAAATATATCTTTACCCATTCGCAAGGTGATGACAGCGGAAACAAGGAATATACAGCAGATTACAACCGCACATATGGAGATAGGCAGATTGTAATTCAAAATGACTTTATAAAGGATGAAAAGAAAATTGAAACGGGTTTCGGCTCGTCTCTGCTCAATAGCTTTCCTACCGATGACAAGATATTAACCTATATTGACAACGGTGAAAATAAAAACTTTGCAACCGGAAAACTTCGCATTCTGCAATACGCTGCTTTGACTTGCAATTCATATCTTGTTTACAACGGCAAGGTACGCACATTTGGTGCAACATCAGCAAGCAAAACAAAATATCCGTATATAGGACATTTAGACAATCCAAAAACCCCAACAGTTGACATCAACTTTGGTATGCCACGTTTTATCGGTCTTGCACCCGGTACAGAAATGACCAACAACAACCTCTTTAATACGTATTGGTCAAAATATATGCAGGAAATAACCGACAAAGACAGCAAGATTGTGCGTGGTGCGTTTCATTTGACGCCTGCGGATATGGAAAAGTTATCTTTCCGCGACCTTTATTTCTTTGATGGCAACTATTTTAGGCTAAATAAAATAGAGGATTATGACCCGATTAACCCATCTGTCAACATTTGCGAGTTTCTTTTCCTAAAAACAGGACAAACATTTAACGCGACCACTGGAAGTGTTGGCGGTGGTGGAACGCAGAGCGGTGGCGGTCAAACGGAATATGACCCAGAGGGTGGTGGAACAAGCAGCAAGGTACTCAATCAACGTGGTATTAACATCGGAGAATTTAACGAAGCTGGTGATGGTATTATGGTTGGCAATATCCTTACCAATTTAGGTCAACGAAATGCAGCCTTTGCCACCAGTGGTGTCACTTTCCTATGCGATGACAGCATTGTGATTGGACAAGCACCTGCAAACGGCTATGCCGGATGTGGTGAGGTTTGGATACAAGGTCAACAATTCAATCCTATCAATTTTAGTACAAACCGATTTATCACGGTTACAACTAATTACACTGCCACACTTGATGTAGATATTATTTTTGCAGGTAATGGAAGCGCGGATTTAGTTGTCACATTACCACAGGCATCCACTTGTAAATACAAAACATATTACGTTTATAGAACAGCAATAAATAAAAACGTGCGTGTTCATCCTTACGATAGCGAATTAATTGATGGTGGAGCGCATTGGGATTTGAATAACCATCTGGATAGCATTTACATCTTCTGCGATGGAACACAATGGTACGTATTAAGCAAAAAATAAAATGGCACAAACAACGGTAGCAATAAATTTAGAAGCCAAAACCAAAGGCACGGAAAGCGTTAAATCCTTAAAAGCGCAGATTAGAGAAGCAACCCAAGAGGCAACCGCACTTGCACAAAAATTTGGGGAGTTTTCTCCACAGGCAATAAATGCTGCAAAGCGTGTTGCACAACTTAAAGATGAAATGCAGGATTTTCAAGAGAGGGTTCAAGCATTAAATCCTGATAAATTTGAGGCAATTGGTAAGCTTGTCGGTGGTGTTGCAAATGGCATTCAGGCAGCACAAGGTGCAATGGCTTTGTTTGGTAGCGAGAGCGAAGATGTGCAAAAAATGCTTCTTCGTGTTCAAGGAGCAATGGCATTAGCGCAAGGCATACAAGGAGTAATAAATGCAAAAAATCAATTCAAAGCATTTGGAAAAGATGTTGTTGATTTCTTTGGTAAAATGACAGCACAGTCAAAAATATTTATAACTTCTGGTATAGGATTATTAATAGTTGCACTTGGTGTTGTTGCAGAAAATTGGGATAGTATAAAAACTGCAATAGGTTTGACGCAAAAATCTACCGAAGATCTTGAAAAAGCACAAGAAAAATACAATTCGGAACTTGAATATACAGCAAGATTAGTTTCTGAATACACAAGAGATATTGAAAATCAATCTAAAATTGAAATTTCAAATGCTAAAAAACGTGGTGCTACAAATGCTGAAATTCTTGCTTTAGAAACACAAGCAAGAAATAAACTTATAAAATTAGCGGAACAAGAACAAGAAACAAATAGAATCAAGTTTAATGAAACAATAAAAGGACTCGATAGACAAAGTGATGCATATAAAGAGGCTTTAAAAACTTTTCAGCAGACAGCGGATAGCACGAGTACAACTATTGCAAACTTAACCGCTGAAAATACTATTGCTCAAAACAATTATACTGCTCAACTTGTAGAGGAAGAGAAAAAAAGACAGGCAGAAAGAGTAAAACTAATAAAAGCAGCAAATGATGAAGCCTTAAAAAATATAGACGCATCAAATAAACGTGAACGTGAACTTTATCTGCGATTAGAGCAATCTAATATAAATTTATCGGAAGAGCAATTACAAAGGATGCAACTTGAATTTAAGTTGGATAATGAAAGAATTGCACTTATAGAAATGATTGCCAGCATAGAGGATAAAGCATCAAAAGAAAGCAGACAATTAACCGCAACAGAGATTGCTCTTAAAAAGAGGTTGCAATTAGAACTTGAAATGTTTTTAAAAGTTCAGCAAGCAGAATTAACCAAATTTGAAGCAGAGCAAGCTAAAAAAAGAAAAGAACAGGCAGAAGAACTCAATAAACAAAGATTAGAAAATTTTAAACAAAATCAATCCGAAGAATACAATCAAGCAGTTCAAAATACTGACCAGTTCTTTTTGCTTGAAAGAAAAAAATTAATTGATAGGGGTGCTACTGCTGATGAACTTGAACAACTTGAAATTGCAAGACTTCAAAATCAATTATTGAATGCTCAAGATTATGGTCAAAAAACTATCGACATCGAAAATCAAATTATTGAAAAGAAAAACGCGCTTTATAAAAAAGATGTAGAAAATAAAAAACAGGCCGAACAGCAAATGATGCAGATAACGGCACAAGGTTTTGCGACTATTGCGGAACTCGCTGATGCATTTGCAGGCAAGTCGGAAGAGCAACAGCGAAAAGCATTTGAGATAAAGAAAAAAGCATCGATGGCACAAGCTGTTGTTGAAACCATACAGGCTGCACAATCTGCATACGCATCACAAATGGCTATTGCTACACCTGATGCTCCAGTTCGTGCCGCTGTTGCTGCTGCTCTTGCCCTTGCTGCTGGTGTTGCTCGTGTACGTAAAATAGAACAGACACCATTTGAGGCCAAAGGAGTTGATACCGCAGGCGGTGGAGCAACTCCACCAGCACCAACATTCACACCAATTACAGGCGGTACTCTTCCTGATGAACAGCAGTTCGGTGGAATGGGTAGGGTTTACGTTCTTGAGGGAGACATCACCAAAACTCAAACCCGTGTCCGCAGATTAAGAAATACCAGTGTCGTTTAAACCTACTTTTAAAGATATGGAATTGCCAGTTTATAAAATTGTAGTTAACGAACACGATGATACCGGGGTAGACTTTGTGTCGCTCGTTGACCGCCCTGCCATACAAAAAGACTTTATGCTGTTTAGTCAGCAGTTTGTAGAACCCGGTGCGAAAGAAACTGAAGAGGAGTTCATCGGGCGTTGCATTCCGTACATGGTAGGCGAGGGCATGGAGCAAGACCAAGCCGCCGCCGTGTGTTATTCTAAATGGCAAAGCCGTCAGGAATTTGAAAGCTACGATGACTATCCCGAAGCTGCCAAAGAAAATGCAAAGGTGGCCCTACGTTGGGCTGAAGAAAACGGATGGGGTGACTGCGGTACACCCGTTGGAAAGATAAGAGCAAATCAATTGGCAAACGGTGAGGCCATTACCCGTGAAACCATCGCAAGAATGGCAGCATTTGAAAGGCACAGACAAAATAGCCAAAAAGAACTTGGCGACGGATGCGGTAGATTGATGTGGTTGGCATGGGGTGGTGATGAGGGCATCGCATGGGCGCAACGTAAGCTGCAACAAATCGATATGAAACAGGCATATTCTGTGCAAGATGAAGAGAAAAGAATTGTCACTGGCCCTGCAATGTTGGCTGATTTACCCATTTACCGCTATGATGACGTGCGTGGTGAGTACTACGTTACATTTGACGCACCTACCATCTGGACAATAGCAAAGAAATTTGTCCGCAAGAACTTTTATAAGGCGGTCAATACCGACCATGAAACCCCAGTTGATGGTGGTGTGCATATGATTGAGAGTTATTTTATTGACCGCGAGCGTGGTGTTATGCCGCCCAAAGGATATGAAGATGCCAAAGACGGCAGCTGGTTCCTGACCTATTTGGTTGATAACGATGAATTGTGGGCCAAAGTAAAGGCAGGCGAATGGAAAGGCTTTAGTGTTGAGGGCTTTTTCGATATGGAACAGCAAGACGAGGTTGTTACCCTGATGCGTGAAATAGCGCAGATGCTCAAAAATTTTGCATAGGTTTTTGGCCACCTACCTTTTATGGTATGGATTTCAAAACAGAACTTTCAGAAATGAAAAGCGGACTTGCTGCATTTATGGCCGAAGTTAAGCAGCGTTTCAATGAAGTTCCGGCTGAACCCGTTGAGGCTGCGTTTGGTGAGTTGACACTTGTTGACGGCACAATCGTAGTATTTGACGGTGAAACTTTGAATGTTGGTTCCATGCTTTCAGTTAAAACCGAAGAGGGCATCGTGCCTGCTCCTGATGGGGTACACGAAACCACCGATGGTCAGCTGATTACCACAAAAGACGGAGTTGTTGAACTTATCGAAGAGAAAACAATGCCCGTTGAAGAGGTTGAAGTAGAAAACCAATTTGCAAGTCTGGAACAATTTGACGCTCTGCGTGCCGCTAATGAGGAACTGGCTGCAAAGATTGCCACCCTCGAAACCGCCCTTATCAATGTGTTGGGCAAAGTAGAAGAAACTTTCAGCGTGTTTGAAAAGTTTGCATCTGCTACACCTGAACCGAATAAAAAGCCAATCGGTGCAGTAAAACAAAATCAACTGGACAACTTTAATGGCTTTTTGTCCGCAATAAAAAAAATCAAATAATTAAAAATCATGGCATTTAATGTAACTGGTCTTACCAACTACACCAAAGAGGAGAGCCTTACGCTCCTGACCAAAGCTATGTTCACCGGAAAAACAGCATCTTTGCTGTCTGCTGCTGGACAAGTTCTCCCCGGTATCAAATCGGCAGAAATTCTGCCCCTGTTGTCTTCCGACATATTTTTCCAAGCCGACAGCTGTTCTTATCAGTCAAGCGGAACCACCACTATCTCACAGCGCACTTTGACTGTGGGTAAAGTA
>Ga0075472_10000884_pt1 | contig 12454 bp, 16 predicted proteins | sample DEB19_08_DNA_3_FD_77014 | JGI IMG/M metagenome (GOLD analysis project Ga0075472, IMG submission 77014) | Aqueous microbial communities from the Delaware River and Bay under freshwater to marine salinity gradient to study organic matter... | ecosystem: Environmental > Aquatic > Marine > Coastal ...
AGATCCGTCCGTGTACCTCCGTGGTGCGCGTTCGCTCATGGTTTAAGCCTGAATCCGCTGAACAGAGAACGATGAGCCGGTTTGGACATTGACTCCAAATCCAGAAGTCTGGATCAGGATGTCGTAATAATCGCCAACCGACGAAGCCTGATCGATGTAGGAAAATGAGACTGGAACCAAACTCTGAGGCGATGCGTTGGTAGCATTGAACTCAAGAGTCTGGTAAATGTTCGAACCGTTTTTACGCAGGAAAACAATGACACTCGCAACTCCAGCGCTTCCAAGCAGATTGAACGTAGCGTCGATTTTGTAATACCCAGTATTGGGAACCACAAATCGTCCAGTTGCAGCGGTAAATCCAGAGGAAGGATCAAGCGTAGCCCATGAACCGGTAGGAAAATCACCAAGACTGAACGGATTCTTGGTCGTTGCAGATGCAATCAGGTTGGTGCCGGTCAACCTCCGCGTAAACGTGACGTAGCTGAATGGAACAATCGACGGAGCCGACAGCGTGATGTTTCCAGCACTGTTCGTAACGACAATCGGAAGCGTTCCGACAATTTCCTTCTGGAGATAGGTTGAACCATCGCCCACCGGAATCTTGTTCAACGGAGCAGTCGTCAGGTTCGTGCCACCCTGAGCAATCGGAACTGTACCGGTGACATCAGCAATCGGAATCGTGGAAACCGTCGAAACAGCACCAAAACCGCTCGATCCTTGAGTCTTGATGTAGCCAGCAGACAGAGAATCAAGAGCAGTCTCGCTCGTCAGAGTCGCATCCGAAGTGCGGCAAATGTACGTCGCTCCAACCGGAGCGCCACCAGATACGCCGGGAGCGCCAGTCGCCCCAATCGCACCGGCAAGCGTGATAAGCGAACCAGTCGGAATCAGCGTAGTCGGAACAGCGTTGGCGATTCCCAGGACGCCAGCAGCGGGGTTTTGGAGCGTCAGGCGCAGACCGTCAACCGACGTAACCTGCATGTACCCAAGACCCTGAACCGATACGAAGAACTGGCCAGCGACGGATTCTGGCAAGAAATCGGTGTTATCGACGTAAACGTAGACGCTCGAACCGAGTGCCGGGACGAAGAACGGAGCGGTCGTGTAGGTGAACGAATTGATTCCGTTCGTGCCATTCGTGCCGTTGGTTCCAGCCGGACCTTGAGGGCCGGGGATATTCACGACAACCGGCTCGGAGTCGCAAGGCTGGCAACAGCCGGATGAAGAAACAAGTTGCGACGGCATATTTTTCCTTTGCCAGACGGTCAAGTCCAGAGTGAACTATTGCAAGGCCAAACTATGGCAGAGCAAGCGTCCGAGCATCCACTGATTCAGCATAAGTACGGGATACGTTCACCCGTCAAGATTCCAGACCTAGAACTGGAACTTTACGCATTCCGAAATCGACTCCAGCCAAACGAGGGTGGTTTAGGCACTTTTGAGCATTTTCAGAACGCCACAAAGATGCTCTGGCCGAAGCTGAGCTGGAATCCGTGGCTGGAAGCTCAGGTCGAAAGTCTCTGCGAACACGATTATGTCGGCTGGGCTGGCTGCGGCGCATCCGGCAAGACGTTCGGAGCGACTCTTTTCGCTACCGTCTGGTGGTTGGCCAATCCTTCCAAGTCCACCGTTGTCCTGACCTCGACGACAGCGAAGATGATCCGTAAGCGTATGTGGGCCAATCTTCAGGATCTGGTCCGTAAGTCGCGTGGGTTTCCCGGCAACATGGTCGATTCCAAGATGGCGCTTCAGGCCATTAAAGGTGACGACAGACACTCAATATCGGCCATTGCTGTCGCGGAAGGCAATACGGCGAAGGCTGTGGCCAACATCCAGGGTATCCATGCCGAACGCGTGATGGTCATCATCGACGAAGCGACTGACACGCCAGAGGCGGCTTTCGAGGCGTGTACCAACCTTTCCAAGGGTTGCCGCGAATTCAAGATGTTGGTCATCGGAAACCCCGCTTCGAAGTACGATCCGCACGGACGATTCTGCACACCGGCAAAGGGTTGGAGGAGCGTAACGATTGAAGATCAGCATTGGCTGACAGAACGCGGCATGTGCCGACGGTTCGACGGCATGAAGTCGCCGAACATCAGCGAAGGGCGAACCAAGTATCCATACCTCATAACGCATGATCAGGTTTTATCCGCTATGCGACATGAGGGTGAGCAAAGCCCTACGTTCTGGAAGTACACACGCGGATTCTGGGCGCCGGATGGTATGGTCAAGACGGTGCTGTCCGAATCACTGATCGAGACGCACACACCTACAAGAAAGTTGACGTTTACGACCAATGTCGAGCAGGTGGCAGCTCTCGACCCTGGTTTCGGCGGCGACAGGTGTATCCTTCGCTTTGCCAAGGTTGGCACCGCAAATGACAAGCTGAGCATACTTTTTGGCGATGTCGTCCAAATCTCTCCAAATGCCGCGCTGACCGAGCCGGTTCACTACCAGATTGCCAATCGGGTCAAAGAAGAGTGCATCAAGCGAAGCATACCGCCTGACAAGTTCGCTCTGGATTCAAGCGGTGAGGGTGGAGGTTTGGCTGACATTCTGACCCGCGAATGGGGTGTTGTTCACCGCGTCGAGTTCGGCGGCTCGCCGTCAACCATTCCGGTCAGCGATGAGGATAGTCGGCCATGCAATGAGGCATACGACCGCAAGGTGACGGAACTTTGGTTCTCGATGCGGAAATGGGTCATCGAAGAGCGTGTCGGAGGCGTGGACATCGAGACATTGCAGGAGTTCTGCTCGCGCATGTTTGATGATTCCAAGCGGAAGATATCGGTCGAATCCAAGACCGTGATGAAGCAGCGAACCGGAAAATCGCCTGATTTGGCCGACGCTGCTGTAGTCTTGCTTGATCTAGTCCGCAAAACCGCTGTTCTCGAACCGCGAGCAACCAAGATGGATAAAGTCTGGGAAAAGCTCGTTCGAGACGCTGATTCGATCTATTACGACGACTTATGAGCGCAAAGACGGGTTACAAAGTCCTGAACGAACACATGGTCATCCCCGGCGGATGGCATTACCGCGTCCCCGAGACTGGGATTGAAATCATGGGCGGATCATGGCCGCAGCTCCATGAGTTCGTTCGTAACCATTACACGGCCAACGCGATACCCATCCCGCCCAATCTTGACACATTAATCACCGAGTATGCGTGTCGTAACGGGGCTGACTGCATGTTCAATGAGGTGGAGATTCCAAAGCCGGAAGGCCGCAAATCGCTCCAGATTGGAGATGTAATCCGGTTCAGCATGAGTTTGCTTCATGGGCTGACCGTTGGCGGAGGCAAGGTGAGCCAAGCGGAGGCGACGCGCAGGGCGTCAATTTGCTCGACCTGCATGTACAACCGTAAACCGCTCGGATGCACCGGCTGCAACGCTCGGGTGCTGAAAGAAGCGGTAAAAACTTTTTCTCAGCACGGCAGCACACCTCTGGACGAATCGCTGCAAAGCTGCGAATTTTGCGGTTGCTTTATCAGGAGCATGGTGTGGTTTCCCATTGAAACGCTCCATAAATTTACAGACGCTACAGAGAACAAAAACCTTCCGGCCCACTGCTGGAAAAAACGACCATGTACGGATCAATAGCCCAACTGCCGCTTGAAACCCTCAACGAAGACGGTAAAGCGCCAGAGACGCGCATAGCCGACGCGGCATCGGCCCGTGAAATCTTCCAGAAGCTCATCATGGCCGACGAGCTTCGGAATAATACGCGAGCCAAGTTGCGCGGTCTGGTTGATGGCAATCCTCCGTACAACCCCGCCGAACTACGTCGTAACAATCAGGCGTTCCGAACCAATGTGAACTTCCGCGAGTCGGAAGCGTTCCTCACGTTGGCCATGTCAGCCTTCTATGATGTGTTCGCCGAGGTTCCGACCTACGCGAATGTCCGTACCGCTTACGGCAACGACATGGATAAACGGGAGGAATGGTCGAAGATCATCACCGAGGAGTTCGACCGGCTTCAGAAGCTCGACAAGGACTTCGATTACCTCGTCCAGCTCTCGCAGCGTGAAATGGTTCTCATTGGCGATGGTCCGCTGATCTTCGAAGACAGCACCAACTGGCGCTGCAAAGCCATCATGGCGACGGATCTTCTCGTCCCCGATGGAACCAAGTCGAATGTCAGCGACTGGAAGGTGGCCTGCGTCCGCACCCGCATGGGTGTCGATGACCTGTTTGAGAAGATTCAGGACGAGGAGGCTGCTCGCGCCGCTGGCTGGAACGTCGATTACGTCCGTGAGCGTATCCGTGCTGCGATGCCCGAGCCGTATCGTTCCGGTGTTCAGTACGACTGGGAGTTCTTCCAGCGCCAGCTTCGTTCGAACGACATCACGTTCTCAGCTCGCTCCGAGGTTGTGCTGATGTGCCACGTTTTCTACAAGGAATTCGATGGTCAGATCAGCCACGCCATCATCGATGAGCGTGACAGCCAGGACTTCATGTACCGCAAGCTCCGTCGCTTCAAGAAGTGGGAGCAGGTGATTCATCCGATGTATTACGACCGTGGTGATGGCGAGCATCACGGTGTCAAAGGCTTGGGTATCAAGATGCTTCAGGCGATGGAGCTGAAGAATCGTCTGCGCTGCTCGATGGTCGATAGCGCATTCGCTCGCACCCAGATCCTGTTCCGTCCGCTCAACCCCAATGCGCTCAGCAAAACGAGCGTCGTTCAACAAGGACCGTATGCGATACTCCCGCCAGACTACGAAGTCATTCAGCAGAACATTGCTGGCGTTCTGGACGCTCCTATGGCGGTCAATCAAGACCTTGAAAATGTTCTTCAAGGCAATCTCTCTCAGTATCGCCAAACGCTCAACAAGCCGTCGGGCAATCCCCGTACTGCCACCGAAGTTCAGGCGATTGTTGCCCAACAATCCGCAATCGGTAAGACGCAGCTAAGCCGGTATTACACCCAGCTCGATTCTTTCTTTGAGGAACGGTATCGCCGCGCTTCGAATCCGAATCTGAATCCAATTACCCGCTCGGATAAGGACGCGATTGAGTTCCAGCGCCGTTGCCGTGAGCGCGGTGTTCCGCAGCAAGCCATGCTCGACATCGATTACGTCGAGGCGACTCGTACGGTTGGCCAAGGTTCTCAGTTCGCCAAGCAACAGCTTCTCGGTTCGCTCCTCGGTTTGCTCGGTTCGCTCCCCGAGGGTGGCAAAGTGAACCTTTTGCAGGACTACATTGCCGCTCAGGTTGGCCAGCAGATGGTTGATCGGTATCTGCCGACCCAGTTGCAGACTTCGAAGGTTCAGGATCAGACCGCTCTGGCCGTCCTTGAGCATTCGTCGCTGCGCCAGGGCAACATGGCGGTCGTCACGGACACGCAAAATCACATCGTCCACATCGACACGCATCTGGCGGCTGCGAACGAAGCTGCTGCTTCGCTCCAACAGGGCGGCAATCCGCAGGAGATTGTTCTCTTCCTTCAGGGCATCGGTCAGCACGTTCAGGATCATCTGCAACGTCTGTCCACCGATCCGACGCGCCGTCCGCAGGTTGACGCCTACGCGCAGCAGCTCCAGATGCTTAGTCAGACCATTGAGCAGCTTGGTCAGTTGATTCAGGAGCAAGCTCAGGCGATGGCGCAGCAGCAGCAGGCGATGGCGATTCAGCAGGGCGTTGATCCGAAGACCGCTGTTCTCAACGCGGAAGTTCAGTCGAAAATTGCTCGTCAGAACGCCGAGACTATGGCCAACATTCAGCGTCAGAACACGAAGGCGATGGCCGACTTGGCTCGCCGGAATGCGAAGACGACGGCGGACATTCAACGAGCGAACGCAACTGCTGAGTCTAACTTGGCGCGTCAGGGTTAAAATTTATGAGCCAGAACGAAGAACTCGTTTCTCAATTCATCGCAGAGCAGTTTCCCAAGATGGGCGGCTGGTGCGATCAACGCAAAGGCTTCGAAATTGCGAAGCTCGTCCTCGATACCAAGCCTCAGAAGATTGCCGAAGTCGGTGTCTTCGAGGGCAAATCAACGCTCGCCTTGGCCTACGCCTGCAAGCTGAACGGCAGCGGAACCGTCTATGCCATCGACTCTTGGAAGAAAGAGGACTGCATCGACGACGAATCAGCAGCGAATCAGGAATGGTGGGCAACGCTCGATCTGGACAAGCACTACGAATCGTTCGTCGGACACACCGTTCGCGCAAAGGTTGTCCGCCACATCCAATACTGCCGCATGTCGAGCTGGGATGCGTCCCGTTCTCTGCCCGACATGGACATGGTTCACATCGATGCAAACCACGCCGAATGGCCGTCTACGAGCGATGTCGTGAACTGGCTTCCAAAGCTCAAGGTCGGCGGATACATCGTCATGGATGATGTGAATTGGGAATCGACTCAGACCGCTCTCAAGTTCGTTCTGAAGCGTTGCGAGTTTGTTGCTCGTTACGACCTCGCTGAGAGCTGCTTCGCGGTTTATCGGAAGCTCAAATAATCGAACCGTGGAAACGGTAGTCATCACGATGCGCGGTTCGCCGCGTATCCCGCGCTTAAAAGAGAATCTGAGTGCCGCTGGCATTACGGATTATCGGATCTTCTATGGCCTGAATGGAAAGAAGTCCGGTCTGAAGGCGAGCATTCCGTACGAGGTCGATAATCCCGGCTCAGGCTATCTGATCTGCCATAAGCATGTCGGATGCACGATGTCGCATTGGATGCTTTGGAACGCGCTGGAGTTCGATCCGAAGACGCCAGACATGGTGATGGTGCTTGAGGACGACATCCTTTTCAGGCCGCACTGGCGCGAGACGATTGAACGCGCGCTGATAAAGCTGCCGGAAAACTGGGACTTGCTCTATCCAGGCTCATGCTGCGCGCATGGCAAGATCAGCCGCGAGTACGATTCAAACCTGTTCGAAGGGATGCCACTTTGCACTCACTGTTACATCGTCCGAAAGAAAGCTCTCAAGACGCTGATCGAAACGAACGAGGCGATTAACGCCCCAATCGATTTGCAGATGTATTTCAACAGTAGACCGCATCTCAACTGCTTCACCATTTTCCCGCGTGTTGCCGATCAGGAGGGAATGATTCTAGCCGACTAAAACATGGGTTCACCATTTAACGGAGACACGTTCATCGAGCAGGAGTTTCTTTACCTCAAAGAACGCTTCGAGCTTACGACTGCGGTCGAAACCGGAACGCACGAAGCCGACACGACAGTCTGGTTGGCCAGGAACTTCCTGAAGACCGTCTCATGCGAGCTTGACCATGATCGTGTCGAGAAGGCGAAGGAGCGGTTCAAGCGTGAGAAGCTCCATGTGGAGATGTTCGAAGGCAGCAGCGATGCCTGCATGAACTGGTTCATCCCGCATCACGGTGTTGGACACGACACGATCTTCTTCCTCGACGCCCACTGGAACGATTACCTTCCGCTGCTTGAGGAGCTTGAGGCAATCAATCGGTACGATCTGCATCCGGTCATCGCCATCCACGACTTCAAGGAGCCGACCGGACAGCTTGGATTCGACAGCTACAACAACCACGACATCTGCTTCGGCTACATCAAGGAGAAGCTGGATGCGATTTATCGAGCGAAGACGCTGACACAGAAGTACGGCTACAGCTACTACTACAACCATCCGAGCCGATGCGTCGGCGCTCGGCGCGGCATCATCTACATCCTCCCCAACCGATGAGAGTCGATTTCGAGAACACACCGACCTTCATCATCTCAAATCCTGAGAGCGAGAAGGAGAGGCGGTGCATTCGGTACATGAAGTCGTTCGGAATCGATGCGGTTCCGATCTATGGCTTTCGCGCGCACAACTGCGGCATTTCAACCGACTACTACCACACTCGGGAAAAGGAGAAGGCGAAGGTCAAAACCATCGTCGCCGGACTCAGCCACTTTGCCGCATGGTCGGCCATCAAATGGATGGTTGAGGCGAAGCTGACCGATCATCGCACCTTTCTGATCGTTGAGGATGATGTTGAGTTTCTCGACAAGAACTGGAAGTCGCTGGCCAACGACAACCTGCAATTCGTTCCGAACGATTGGCATGTCGTCTACCTCGGAAGCTGCTGCGCTGATCCGATTGAAGATCATGGCTACATCGCATCAAACCTGTACAAACTGGTTCGAGGCATGTGTACCCATGCATATCTTGTAAACTACGAGGGGGCTTGTAAGCTCCTTGAAACGAACCAAAAGGTTTGGGGTCCAATCGACATTCAGATGCTGATCGATTCGATGCCCAGGATGAATTTCTACGGAATTCTTCCGAGATTGGCGACGCAGGAGAACACAAACTTGTATCCATGATGAGAGACATCATCCGAGACATCAGCCTCAAGGCTCTTAAACGCTTCGCCAATGGCGGCGATGGTCATGCCGATCTTCTCATGCAGATTGAAGACCTCCGCAAAACGCTGGAGATTCGCACCAAGGAGCATGAGGAACATCTCACCGAGGTCCGCGAGGAACGCGACCATTGGCTTTCACTGTACGACGAACTCAAATTCGCAGCCGAGTTTCTAATGAGCTACGCAAAAAATGATGTCCCAAAGTTGGCCGAACAAACCGATTGGGAAATTGGCAAAATCGTGCTTCCGGCTGAAACAGGGACGTACTACTTCAACCCAGCCATCATGCAGGAGGCAGATGGACGAATCATGCTTTTCGCCCGTCGCTGCCGGAACAAGCGTGAGAAAGACGAGGACGTTTACACCGAGAAGAACGACATCGTTGCCTTCGAGCTGAGTAAAGATTTACGAGCCACAAAAAAGTCGATCCTTCAGCTCACCGCCGGTTATCCGAACGAGCAGTTCGAAGATCCGCGCGTCGTGAAGTTCGGAGACAAGTACGGAATAAGCTGCTGCACGTTCGTTCCGTTCAAGAGCTACGCGCATCAGGCGGTGTTCCTGCTCGACAAGCAGTTTCTGAACGTGGGCCGATTCGATCCGATCTACGGCAACAACTACGCGCAGGCCATGATCAACGATGGCCATGAAAAGAACTGGCTCTACTTCGTCCACGATAATGCGCCACACATGGTGTATTCGGCCAATCCCCATGTCGTTGTGCGCCTCAATGGGCGACTAGAGAAGGAAGCCGAGTACGTCACCGAGGAGTTCAATCCGCTCTGGAAATTTGGCGAGGTTCGAGGCGGAACTAATCCAATTCTCTGCGACGGCCTTTACTGGACCTTCTTCCACAGCTCGTTGCCGTGGATAAACCGCAAGCGCCGCTACTACATGGGTGCGTACGCTTTCGAAGCCAAAGCTCCGTTCCGCATCGTCCGCATGACGACGCTGCCGCTTCTCACCGGCACGAACCAGCAAGACTGGTGGCCCGGATTGCCAGCGGTCGTATTCCCGTGCGGTGCTTTCTTCGACAGCGCGAAGAATCACTTCGTCATCTCGTACGGCATCAACGATGTGGACTGTGGCTACATGAAGCTGCCACTGGCCGACTTGCTTGAGGTGACGAAGGTGATTCGACCGAAACGCGATGTCGTCAATAAGACCAATCCGCCGACATTGGTTGATGTCATCGACCCGATTCCCGAGCGGCATAAACTGAAACGAAACAAGAAGTCTAAATACAATGAACTGGCTAAGAGGCTTGACGAAGAACCCAAGCAATCAGACGAAGCAGGACCTGCTGAATCTGCCTGAAGTAAACCTGAGCGAATGGCAGAACGAAGGGCAGCAGGCAGAACTTGCAGCGATTATGAAGAATCCGATCCTCCGCATGGCGATTCGCATCGTGTCGGAGTCAATCCCGGTGCCGATGCCGTCTCATGGCAGCAAGGAATCGGACATCATTTTTGCAGCCGGTGTAACCGCTGGCTACGCGCATTGTCTTGAAAACCTTCGAAAATTGGCCGTAATTGAAACAGCGAAAGAACCTGAAGCGACTTTTGAGAAACAATACTAATCTCTAAAAATATGGAAGAACCCCTGAATTCACCTCTCGTCAATAGCCAAACTCCTGACTTCGGCAGCTCGTTCATCGACGCCTTCAAAGCGAGCGGAGTTGATGATGCCGCGTCGGCTGATGAGGCTGCAAATTCTGCCTCTCAGGTTACCGAAGAACCTAAGCAGCAGCAGAAGCAGAAGTCGGCCAAGCCATCCTCGGACGATACATCTCCGAAGCTCAGTAAAGCTGAGAAGGACATCGAGCGGATGTTCGGAAGTAAGAAACCGGCTGCTGAATCCACCGCTCCCGCCGCGACTGACGACGCCGACATCCCCGAGACGATCAAGTCAACGAAAGCCGCTGATGCTTTTCGCAAGATCAAGGAAGAGAAGGCGCAGCTTGCGAAGCAACTGGACGAGCTGAAGGCTGGAAAGTCTACCAATCCTGATTTCGAATCGCAGCTCAAGGCGTTGCAGGAGGAGCGTGATGCGCTTTCGGAGCGTGTTCGACTGCTGGACATCGAGCGTCATCCCGACTTCATCAAGAAGTACGAGGGCAAGATCAATGGCGTCTTTGATTCGGTGAAGAGTCTTGTCGGAACCGACGGCGAACGCCTTGTTTCGCTGCTGAAATCGCCCGAGAGCGATTATCGCAACTCGCAGATCGACGACATCGTTGAAGGTCTTTCACCGTCCAAGAAGGCCAAACTTGGCGCTCTCATCGTTAAGTACGACGAAATCAATGGCGAACGCGCGTCCGAATTGTCCGAGGCGAAGGCCGATTACGATGCGGTCATCTCCAAGTACCAGCAGGATAACGAGGAGGGAACGAAAGCTGCGTTGGAGTCGGCCACGAAGACCTGGCAGAAGGTTTCCAGCGATGCTCGCTCTCTCGAAATCTTCGAGCCGCGTGAGAACGACGAGGAGTGGAATAGCGAACTGAACCAGCGTCTCAGTCTCGCCCAGCAAATCTTCAACGGTGAGAACAGCGAAGAGGATCTGGCCAAAGCTGCCCTGTGGGCCGCTGCCGCTCCCAAGTACCGCGAACTGCTCTACGCTCAGGTCGAGGTGAACAAGCGTCTCCAAGCTGAGCTGTCGAAGTATCGCGGAAGCGAACCTGGAGTCAGCTCGCGCGCGACAAGCGGCGGTTCTCGACCGGCAAATACGAACGCCGCGAAGAGCGAAGACTTCGTTGCCAGCGTGATGAAATCGTTAGGACGCTGACACCACTCTCCGAAACAATTATCCCCCGATGGTTTTCATTACCACCGGGGGATTTTCGTTTGAATCATTTACGATACGGACCGCTGCCACTCGGAACCGGCTGCGGCACCGGCTTAACCGGCGGCTTCGGAGGCGGCGATTGCTTGTAAGGTCCGCTGCCGGAAGATCCGACAGATGGCGAGCCTTTGTACGGCGCTCTGATGCTCATAATTAGTCCTTTGGAAGCGCATACCAGCCTTCATGGATGATAATGCGGTTCTTACTACGCACCGTTTTGCCGCTGGCGTCAACGACCCAAACCTTGGCCTTAACGTCCTCAGCAAGCCTCACAGGCTCACCGTGGGGGACGTAAATCACCCGGCTCGCGCAGCTCACGCTCATGCTCGCGCACACGATCAAGAAGACCGCGCTTAAGATCGGGTTGCTTCTTAGCATCTTCGTTCGTCGTATCCTGCTTCGTCAGCGAATGAAGCCAGATGACAAGCTTCATCACGAAGTCAGCCAGGAAGTTCATTCCGTCTGTTTGACGGGTGCGGCAGCGGCTGATTGCTTGTTCTTCCAGATCGACCAGACAGCACCGAGCAGAGTGACAGTCGCACCAGCAATCTCGGCAACCTGATCAGCACTGGCCAACCCTTTGGCAACGAGAAAACCGCCAAGCGCGCTAAGACCGTGGCGGAGAAGAGAGGAAATGTTCGGGTTCATTTGTTTCGATTTTTGAATTTCTGATACAGGTCAACCAGCTTGACGACGCATGTCAGAAACGCGGCAAAAGCGCCGAGCGCCAGGGATGCCGTCTTGAGATTCGGATCGGAGAACATGGCGTTCCCCATGATGCCGATGACCGGACCACCGACGCCGATTGAGATATCTCGAATGAAAGCGTGGTGGTCCGTCATCGTGCTTGGTTAGTTAGCGTCCGCCTGTGACTGCTTGGCAGCTTCCAAAATCAGATCGGCCAGAGGAACGCCGACTTTCGCATTCTGGAAGCCGCCAGCCTTGATGGCGATATCGATGAGTTGCAGGAGGTTGTTCGCTTGTTCGGTGGTGAGTTCGATTTTAATCATGCCGCCGGAGCATCGGAGACGCTCGCATCGGACGCAACCAAAACCGGCGTCACCTGCGGCAACATCGGAGGCACGATCATCACAGGAGGAAGCCACGGCAGCGGCGGAGCGACGACCGGAGGATTCACTTGATCGGCAATCTGCTGCGTCACGTTCGCCTCGATGGCCGTCTGATCGACGCCGTTGCTCCAGCACCACCCCAGCACCTGATCCTGCGTGAGGTCAGGATACGGCGTGAAGTTCTCCGTAGGAGGCGCGAACGACGCACTGCCG
>Ga0075472_10000888_pt1 | contig 12438 bp, 20 predicted proteins | sample DEB19_08_DNA_3_FD_77014 | JGI IMG/M metagenome (GOLD analysis project Ga0075472, IMG submission 77014) | Aqueous microbial communities from the Delaware River and Bay under freshwater to marine salinity gradient to study organic matter... | ecosystem: Environmental > Aquatic > Marine > Coastal ...
AGGTGCGGAGGGGCGGCTAAAGCACATTTTCGTTCTGTTCCTCGAATAGGCGGTTCAAGAACCGGACGACGGATCGCTGACCTGCACGGTGGAAGATCTGGTTGGTTGATTCATCCAGTTCAGCACACCGCTCGGGGAAGACCCGGTTCAGGAAGACGACCATGTCCTCGGGGATCCGGGGAACAGGGACGCCAAAGCCTTCCTTAGATGTCTGTTCATTGCCCATTCTTCTTGCTCTGGATGTAGGCGTACAGGATCACCACGTAGTTGATGACATCGAGGACGGTGTCCTTGACCGCCTCATCCTTCACCTTGAACTCACCCGTGGTGATGAACGTGGACAGCCGGGACATCTTGTCGGTCAGGCGCACCATGATGCCTGCCTCGGTCTTGCAGATGCCCATGGCCTCGCACCGGGTGAAGTTCAGGAACGGGTGCGAGTCGTCCTTGCCGCCGGAGTAGTCGTGGTTCTTCCGCTCGGACAGGGCACGGGCCTCATCCGTCAGTTCCTTGTGAATGGCCAGCAGACGGGTTCGGTTCATGGCTTCCATAGTTTGACCTCCTTGGTGTCCCAGTCGTATTCGCCGTGTCTCAGGATCCGGGCGCATCGGGCCTGAGCCAAGGCATATTCGAGGTTGTATCCGTGCGCCTCGTAGGCAGCCTGGACTTCGGCCCAGGTTCCCTCCTTCAGGATCTTCGCGGCAGTCACCGGGCCCACCCCTTCCAGCCCCGGGTAGCCATCGGTCTTGTCCCCGGTCAGCGTCTGCATCAGCCAGTTCCGGTCTGCCTCGTTGGGCGTGATCAGCCGTGGCTCCTCGTCCTTGTCGGGGTTCCACAGCCAGCCCGGGATGCAGTTCAGGTCCTTGTCGCTGGAGACGATGACGCTGTGGTTGTAGGTGCCCTCGGTCTGCAAGATGCCGATGATGTCGTCGCCTTCGAGGGCTGGCTCCTCCTTGATGGCATACTTGCTGCCCAACCGCTCCTTCACGGGCTTGTAGCCACAGGGCTTGCGGCAAGCCTTACGGTGGGCCTTGTACTGCGGGTACACCTGCTTGCGGTAGTTGTCCTTGCCTGTGAACCCGAGGACACAGAACTCGGCGTTCAATTTCTCCATCCATCGGGAGACCGTGTCGTCGCACATAGCCAGGGCTTCCCCGATGTTCCCGAATGCAACGTCGGTCTCATCGTCGAACCGTGCGACGTACTCGGTGGCCGAGCAGATGGAGTACACCAGGATGTCGCCATCGATCAGCAGCGTTGACTTCCGTGCCATGCTCATTCCTCCGCTTGGGCTTCCGCTGCCCTGCTGAGAATCTCGATCAGACCGAACGATCCGTGGAGCGTTGACTTGACGGAGATGCTGTAACTGTCGGACGAATTGGTCTTGGCCTGGAAGCCGATGAACATCATCTCGTCGAACCGCTTCTTCAGTTCGTGCAGCAGTTCATCCGTCTCCATGAACTCAATCGGCGTAGACATGCTTGAGCCTCTTCAGGGTGTTGATGTGCAGGTTGCGCTTGACGGGATCGGTGGTGGCACAGGCCGCGAACAGTTCCACGATCTGGGGATGCTTGATGATGGAGTACCGGGCAACGTCTTCGAGGAACCTGATCGCCTTGCGTCCATACAGCGTCCATACGAACACGCAGTCACCCTTGGTGCGGATGGATCCCGACCACTTGGATCGCATCTGCTGCAAGACTCCTCCGTGCTTGTTGGTCACCTCGACGCTGGGGCCGCCGTTCCACCTGACGCATCCCTCGCCGTCAAGCAGCCCTGCCGCATAGGAGTTCAGTGTGTTTCGGCCCAGTTGGCCCCCACGCGGAACTCTCCGTCCAGTTGACACCTGAAGCCGAAGTCGTGTCCCGCCTGTTGAATGGCCCATACGACGATCTTACCGACCTGTTGGGAAACATCTGTTGCACAAGTGAACTGGTATTCGTCATGGATGCTGGCCACCTGCATCACATCGAGTCCGTGGATCAGGAACCGACCCCATGCGTTGATGCAAGCCTGCTTCATCACCACGGCCCCGGCTGACTGGAGGAGGGTGTTCAGGGCCGCATGCTCCGAGCGTGGATACAGGGGCCTGCCATCGAGGCCCTTGATGTACCCACGCTGGCTGATGATCCCGGCAACGTCTTCCTTGAGGCGTCGGTAGGCAGGCACGGCAGCCTCGAAGTTCCTGCGGGCCTGACGCCCACGCTTCTTGTCGCCGCCCAGCACGAAGCCCAACTTGTCGTCCCCGGCACCGTAGATCAGCGCATAGATCGCACCCTTGGCCTGATTGCGGGCTGCCTTGTGGTCGGGGTTTGTCTTGTCCTGAACGGGATCCTTGGTCAAGCCGAATGCCTTGGCGTTCTCCCAATGGATGTCCCCGCTGAGGATCGACTTGGCATATGTGCCGTTGTCGTACTTTCCCAGGAAATGGGCAAGGCACCGAAGTTCAAGGCCGGAGGCATCGACGCCCACCAGAACGTGATTCTTGTCCGGGAGGAACAGGCTGCGGTAGGTGGCATCCGAGGGAACCTGGGCCATGTTGGGGTTGCGGTGGGTGCAGCGTCCGGTGATCGCACCGTTGGTGTTCACCCGTCCGTGCAGCCGACCCTTCTTGGCCAACTTGAGCCACGCCTCGTCACCCTCGGCCAACTGCCCGAGACGCTTCAGCACCAGCAGGTACTCCTTGAGAACCTGGGCCTCTGGGTAGGGAAGGTCTGCCAGCACCGCCTCGTCCACCCTTGGGCGTCCATCCGGGGTCAGTTCCTTGGGCTCCCAGCCGTACTTCTCGATGAACCGATCCGCGATCTGCATGCGGCTGCCCGGGTTGAACGGCTCGATCTTGTCCTTCAGGGGCTTGCCCGTCTTCTCCGAGACACGCTTGATGACCTTGGGTGGGAAGATCTCCTGCAACTTGGTCTCGATGTCCAGCAGCGACTTCCGCAATTCCGCATGCAGGTTCTCTGCCTTGGGGATGTCGAAGCGGAAGCCGTGGCGTTCCTGGGCTCGGATGATCCGGGCGAACATGTGTTCGATCTGGATCGCCTTGGCCGCATCCTTGAACGTGGGATCGGCAAGGATCAGGTCATGCAGGGCATTGGTGACCCGAACATCCTGGATGCAATACTTCCGCAGTTCCTCGGAGTCTGCCGAGAAGTCCGGAGAGTCCGACTTCAGGACGCCGAGGCGGATGCCCCAAGCCTTCAGCGAGTGGCTGCCCACCAGTTCCTTGGGAAGCCGGGGGTTCTGGAAGTCTTGGTCACGCTGGTTCGTGAACAACAGCCGGGCGGTGACCAGGGTGTCCGTCACCTTGGCGGGATCATTGGGATACCAGCCGTGCAACTTCAGCAGGGCCTGGAGGTCGAAGGAGATGATGTTGTGCCCGACGATCTGGTCTGCCTTGTCCAGCAGTTCCAGCCCCTCGGCCACGGGAACGATCTTGGGCTCCGCACCATCGACGCTGACGGCCATGCACAGGATCTCCTTGAGATCCGACAGTTCCAGCCAGTCCTCGATGGGGTTCGTCTCGATGTCGAATGCAACGCGCATTGTGTTCTCCTTATAGAGTCTAGAGCAGGTCTTCTCGGGTCAGTCCCAGGTCCTCGAAGTACCACCGGATCCTTCGGATGGCCTTGTCGTGGATCTGCTTCGCCTGTGCAGGCGTGATCTTGTCTTCGTGCGTGGCATTGTACTGTCTGGCCAGCGACTCCCATGTCTCCATGCCGTCCTCACGCTGCCAGACCCTGACTCGCGGGGGACGGTTGTCGTAGTCATGGCGTACCACGGTGGAGATCAACTGTGGGCTGACGCCGTACTGCCGGGCGATCTCCACCTTCTTGGTCTTGGTCTTGGCCAGTTCACGGATCTCGGCCACCTGTATGTCAGTCAACTTTCGACTTCGCATTTTCAATCCTGTCCAGCCGATTGACGGCTCGTTCGAGTCTCTCAAGGGCCCGGGAAACATCTGCTTCCTTCTTCAGGCCCGGGTTCTTCTTTTTCGCATCGACCAAGTCCCTGGAGGCTTCGATGATGCTGAGGACGATCCGCTTCATGCTTCGGGTGATCATGACGACCCATCCCACAGGGCGATCCACGACTTTGGAAACTGCCTCGCACACCTGACACCGATCCCCGCTGCAATTTCCCTTGTCTCGGCCTGAGCCGTTGCGTGAATGCGCTGCTTGACGACGCGAAAGAATGCGTACAGAGATCCGGTCCAGATCCATTCGGTGTTTGCTCCTTGCGGCAGTACTGCCCTCGCCTGCTCCGGGCACACGCCCTCGGCAATGAGGTTGTTGTAGGTTCTCACGGCCATCTCCATGGCATACATCATGTCCAGCATGCACCGCTCGTTGGTGACGGCCATGTCGCTGGAACCCTGCTTGACGTTCTCTGCCGCCTTTCGGAGGAACTTGGGCTTCCACAGGGTGGGAGTGACCTTGACGTACCTGCGGCTGACCTCGTTCCACGACAGGCCCACTTGGTGCTTGGCCAGTTGCCGTGCCACGAAGATCGGGGCCTTGATACGGAACTGGAGCGTGGTGTGCGCGAAAGGAGACCAGTGCCCATGCCGAGCCAGATAGTTCAGCAACTTGTCGTTCTGCTCGGGCGTGAACATCGAGGCATCCTTGTCGAAGGAAACACGGGCTGCGTTCACGATTGAATCGTCGCTGCCCATGCAGTCGATGAGGTACACGTTGCTGGTCGGAGCCGGGGACAGCCCCAGTTCATCGTCCAGTTCCTGAATGCGGTCCATTGGGTCAGTCATTGGTCTTCTCCTTGAAGCAGTCCCATCCGCGTTCGTTCGCGTGTTCTTTCGGCCAGCCGCCTTGACGGTTATAGAGTAGTTCGCACACTTCACGCCTCGCCTCGTCGCGCTCTGCTCGAAGCGTATTGATGGTCTTGACTAGTTCCTGAATATGTTGTTCCGGATAATCAGAGTTCATCGTTCATCTCCATCTCGATCTCATGCAGTCGGCCCGTGGTCTTGCAGTACCTGAGGCACCCGGCCATTCCGGTGTCTCCGGTGAAACGGTTCTTCAGCACACGCAGGTTCAGTTCGTTCGGGTTCTCGCCCTGCTGGTTGCGCTCCAGTCCGATCACGGCGTCGGCCAACTGGGCAATCGAGTGTGACCCACGCAACTGCGCGAGGCTGGTCGTGGCTCCCTCTTCGTGCCCACGGTCCCCATCGGGTCGCCGCAGGTGGGACACCACGAACATGGCTGCCTGAGTCTCTTCGACCAGCGACCTCAGGGAGGTCATGGCGTTGTCGATCAGCCTGCGCTCGTCGCCGTCGCCAAGGCCCGACACGACGATGCTCAGGTGGTCCAGGAAGATGTAGTCGCAGCCGCATGACTTGATCATGTACCGCGTCCTCGCCAGCAGGTTCTCCGGGTCAACGGAGCCGAAGTGGTCGAACAGCACGACCTTGGCCACGGTGGCATCGAACGCCTCACGCATCTGCTCCTGCGAGATCCCGCGATCCTTCCAGAAGTAGGGAGGGGTGTTCAACTGGATGCCCATCAGGTTGCGGCCCGTCCTCTTGACGCTCTCTTCGAGCATGAGTAGGCCAACCTTCTTGCCGTTGCGGATGAGGTGGCAGACCATTTCCCGGCAGACCGATGACTTGCCGATACCTGTGCCGGAAGTGAGAACCACAAGTTCACCCTTCCGAATGCCGAGGAGTTTGGAGTTGAGTCCGAGCCAGGGGTAAGGAACCGATTCCTCGACATCCTCTCCCGACACAGTCTCCCAAAGATCCGCTCCAAGAACGACTCCATCGGGCCTGAACGCCTTGGCTCCGTACACCGCATCGATGACCTTCTTTCCGTCTCCGGCGACCAGCGCCTCGTTCGCATCCTTGTGGCCGGGGATCGTGCCGATCTTGGCCTTGCCCGGGGTAAGCAGCATCGCACATTCACGGGCAGCCTTGCGGCCCGGCTCGTCGTCGTCGAACAGGATCACCACGGTCTCGAACTTCTCCAGCCACTCCAGGTTGTTCTGGAATGCCTTCAGGGCACCAGCGGCACCCGAAGGGACGGAGACCACGGGCCACTTGTGTCCGAACAACTGGGACACCGTCAGGGCATCGATCTCGCCCTCGGTCACGGTGACCATTCGACCGCCGTCACGCCACAGGTGCATGCCGTACAGGGGCAAATTCTTGGTGTCGCCCAGCACAAGGAAGTCCTTGGAGGGGAACCGCAGTTTCTGCGCCACCACCTCGCGGTCCTTGATGTACTGGGCGACCTGCACCACCGACCCGTTGTACTGGCCCATGCCGTACTGCCACAGGACGCAGGTGTCCTCCGAGATCTCCCGCTTGTTCAGCCGTGCAGGCTCGACGTTGATCAGGTCAGCCCGTGCCTTGGTGATCGGCTCAAGCGCCTGCCCGTCACCGTTCTCGTAGTGCTTGCACCCGAAGCAATACCCGTGACCATCCGAGTATCGGGCGAGGTTGTCCTTGCTCCCGCAAGCGGGGCATGGCTCATGCTGGACGAACTCCGACTCTTTCTGGGGTTGCATTGTTCTCTCTCCATTCGATCTCAATGCGCGGCTCTTTGCTGTAGCACTTCTCGGCTTCGAGCCACATGATTTGCGTGTCGTCGTCCCAGGCCCATCCGTTGAGCGCATCAAGGATCGACTTCACATGGTTGTCGATGTCTCCCAACGGCCAGGGGTTGGATGGCTTCTTGGGAGTCCGACAGAAGAAACGAATCTTTACCGACAGGGCACCCGAGAGGGGGCAGCCCTTGGGCTTTCGCATCGCACCAAGGGCCGCCTTTGCCTCTCGTCGGAACTTCTCGTAGGTCTTACCGTAGTAGGCAAATCCTCTCCGCGAGATGCGGGGACGGGATGCCGGAACGGGATCGACCCAGAGAACGATCTTCATCAGAAGTCGTTGTCTTCCGATGCGGCCTCGGTCGCAGACGCGGCAACGAAGCCCTTGGGGTCAGCCTTGAACCCATAGGCGTCGAAGTTGTCTCCGGGCGTGTACTCCTTCAGTTCCAGGATCTGCACGGCCTTCATGCGGAGCGAGATCCCTGCACCGACCATCGCGGTGAAGAAGGGCACGACCTCGAAGGCCACCTTGATGCGGGAACCCGAGCCGACGTTGGGCGGGGTCTGCATCGCGGTGCCAGCCGAGTCGAAGATCACGGGCTTCTGCTCCCACGACTTCTCCTCGTTTCCGGCCTTGGCCTTCAACTTGAACTTGATGCGGACCTTTCCGTCCTCGGTCTCCTTGATGGGCAGGTCGCACCGCTTCAACTTCTTGCCGCCCTTCTTCTCGCACTCGTCACGGTAAGCCTCGTCGGAAGCCTTCTTGAGCGAGTCGATGAACGACGATGCGGCCTTGTCCATCGGATCCAGTTCGAGATCGACGCTGTACACGCCATCCTTGTCGAACTTGGTGTCGGGCTGGGTCAGCCGGGGGTAGATCGCCGTGCCGAGGGGGGAGGTGATGCGGACGAACTTCTTGCGGGGGGCACTCATGTGGTGTCTCCTGTGAGTCTAGAGTCTGCACTCAGTTGAAGTAGTAGTCTGAGTCGCGGACCTTTGTGATGTCCAGAGAACCGTACTCTGGAACTTCAGGAAGTGTAACAGAGGTAGGCAACATCGTCAAGGCCCCCTGCCGGAACTCAGTCAGCAAATCACGCGAGAAGATGTCAACCGTCGCCTCACGGACGCAGGAAGAGACCGTCAAGTAGTCGGCTCCCAGGCACAGGATCTGGTCGTGGACGCACCCGAGGTGGTTGATCCCGTTGGCGGCACAGGTGTTGACGGTGTGTCCGAGAAGACCGCCGAAGCCGTCAAGGGAGTGGACATAGTTCGCCGGGCCGCCGTTCAGGGCCTTGCGCTTGGACTGTGTGCCATTCTCCTGGCGGATCGAGAGAACCTTTGCCTTGGCCCCGATGCGGGTGGACACCGTGACAACGTCATAGTTCTCGTAGCGCATCCGCACGGGAAACCCGATGGGAGTCATCCAGTGCGGCGTCACGTCGTTGTCGATCAGGACGGCCATGCAGTCACGGATGAACTTCATGCCGCGCTGGGCAGAGCCGACGACATCTCCGATTGATTCCCAGATGATCTTCCCGAGGAAGGCCACGGGCTTGTACGTCTCCAGGCCGAATGGGTTGTTGCCCGTCTTTCGCATCCTGTCCTCCATCCACTCGCGGGTGTAGTTGATGCAGGAATGCAGGGTCAGCCCATAAGGCAGCGTCATCGTCTGCCTCTTGGTCGTCGAGCGGTCGATCCCCATCTTCAGCAACTTGGCGGCCATGGGCTCACCTGACTGCATCAGGCGCACGATGACCTTGTCGGCGACGAACTGGTACGGATCGCTTGGGCATTCCGCAGGCAGCACGTTTGTCGCAAGGCCAGCCACCGGATCCCGCAGGAGCATCGAGTAGATCTGGAGGCCCTGCGTGGTGGCGTCCATGGCGATGGGCAGGCTGGAGACATGGGCCGATCCGTTGCGCCACAGGTCGAAAATCTCCCGGCAGGCAGCGACGAAGGCAAAGGGCTCGTCTGCCTCAAGCCACATGCGGTTCGACCATGGGTCACGGGCGACCTGCTGGATGGCTGACTTGTTCGACTCGACCCAGGCGATGCGCTCCTTGACGGGCTTCTTGTCGAGGCCGTACTTGTTGGCCACCTGCACGTACAGCGGGAACTGGTCGGCCTCGGTCTTCAACTGCTTGCCATCGGCAAAGCGCAGCATGGCCTTGACGTAGGACACGCTCTGCGGGTGCAGGAACAGGGGCAGCGGGTAGCCACGGCCACGGAAGTCCAGTTGGTGCGGGAACCACAGGCGTCCGTGTGCGGCCATCTTGTCGGCCACGAACAGCGCCTTGAGCGTGAGCAGTCGCTGGGACTCGTAGGATTCGTTCAGGAAGTGGATCTTCGCCGCAGCCTTGCGCCACTGGCGTCGTGCTTCCTGGTCAGTATCGATGTTGACTGGCTTGGTAGGCAGTTCCTCGTCCTTGGACGGAGGCAGCCCATCGATGGAGATTCCCTCCTTCCAGCATTCATGCACCAGTTCGCGGATGTAGCCATCGACCACCCACGGCGTGTTCTGGACGAAGTTGATCGCCTTGTACACCTGCCCGTTCAGCGATGATGACAGTGATTCCTGGTACGACTTCGACCTGCTCTTGACCAGGGGCCTCGGCTTCCACTCAAGGGATGCATAACCGCCCACCCATGGGTTGTTCCACTCAAGCGGCTTCTCGACCATGGGCAGGAACATCGGCTCAAGGGATTCGTGGTATTCGTGGCAGTCCTTGATCCATTTGCGGATGTCCTTGGATGGCTGGATCACGCAGTAGCGCCTGCCCCGGGCATTCAACTTGGTGATGACCTCGATGACCCCGGTGCGCTCGGCCAGCATCTCGATCAGCAATAGGCCAACGGCCAGAGCATCGGCCTTGGTCCACCGCTTGGTTACGAGATCGACTGCCTTGGCCGCCTCACGGGCGAACCTGCGCTTGAACTTCTGGCCCACCCGCTTGAACGTCTTCTTCTGCACGGTACGCAGGAAGTCGGGCTGGTCACGGGCCAGTTCATCGAGCAGGATCTCGTCCTCGATGGCCCGGCCAACGGCAATGGATGTCCCGGTCAGCATGCGCTCCGCAGACAGGGCGTCGATGATGACCTTGGATGCGATGACCGCCGACTTCTCGGGCGACAGCAGGGACAGGTACTTGTAGCAGCGGTGCCTCTGGCCCGGACCCTTGCCAGACTTGGCCAGCCACAGGTCGATGCCCTTGGCCAGTTCGGTCGTGCATCGATTCAGCATCATCCGACCTGGGATGGTGTTGCTCTCCGAGGCGATCTCATGGGCCTTGGCCTTGCGGTTCTGGTACCGCTGCCTCCCGAGTTCGACCATCTCCTTGTCGAGTTTGCTCTGCCGCACCGTGTCTCCCTTCTAGAGTCTAGACTCTACCATACACAAATAAAAACCCCCCGTATCCCAAGGGATACGAGGGGCTAATGGGAGGAGAACACCGCTTGGCGCGGCACTCCCACTATATCAGGCCAAAGCGTAGAACTGGTCCATGGTGCGGTCGAACTCAAGGACGGCACGGGGCTGGAGGACCGGGTTCGACTCCTTCACGAGGTGCGTGAACGCAGCCTGGAGGTTCCAGAGCGACATGGTCGGCGTCTGGTAGTCGAACGACGGAACCACCGATTCCTCGTAGAAGTCCAGCATCTTGGACTTGTTGAGGATGCCGCGCTGGGCCAGCCGCACGGTGAACTCCGAGAGATCCTTGGCGGTTGTCGTCTCCCGCTTCAGGATTTCCTGGCGCCTCGCATACGCCTCGACCTGGGTGGTGAAGGTGAACATGGCCTTGGTGATCAGGTTGGGCAGGCGATCCCACACGTTGGTCGTGTGCTTGGTCTTCAGGATGTGGTCGGCCACGATCAGCCCGTTGGTGCAGACGAAAACGCTGGCACCAAAGATGATGCGAACTGGTGTGGACATGTCGTAGGAGTTCATCAAACCGATTTCCCACGACTGGCCCGGGATGTCCGGGAGATCCTTGGAGAACACGGTGGCCTTGGACACGAACACGGGGTTCTTGCGGTGGACCATGTGCTGCTCACCGTTGATGCGGAAGCCATGGCTGTCGAAGATGTTCGCCGTCTCCTCCCACAGGTCACGCTGTGCGACCGGGCAGTAGGAGCGGGTGGCACGGGGCACGGGGATGGTGGCGAGGTCGGTGATGGATCGGTAGGTGGTCTTCACGGTCAGTTCTCCTGCTTGTTGTGGGCATCGACGGCCCGGGCGAGACGGATCAGTTCCTTGCGGCAGACCATGATGGTCTCCGGATCGGGGTTGTTGGTCAGCAGTTCGACGATGATGTTGACTGCTGCCTCCCAAGACATCTTCAGTTCAAGCGTGTGCTGCGTCATCTGCGTTCTCCTTGTACAGACTCTAGACCGTCAGGCGGGTTCTCCATGGCTACCTTGAGGAAACATTCCTCGTCTTCATGCAGCCACAGTCTGTGGTTCCGCGCTCTCCAAATGGCAAGGTGTGCGAGATTGTGCGAGGTCGTCAGGTCATCGTGCATCCACCCGAAGTAAGCCTTCTGGATGGTGTCCGAGAGGATGAATGTGCGGCGCTTCTCCATGCATTTATATTACCACGACAAGGCGTGTTGTCAACAGGAAGCCGCGTGGTCAGGGTATGCGCGGCCCACCCGAACCGGGGAGATCAGGTGTTGGGCTGCTCGATGGACTTGGCGATCCGCTCGAAGATGGCGTCGATGAAGACCTTGCGGAACTCGCCGTTGTTCACGAACTTGACGACCAGATGGTGGGCGACCTCGTTCGTGGACACGTTCTCGGCGATGCTGTCGTAGTCCAACTTGTCCGCGACACGGTCGGCCAGTTCGTAGGTGTCGATCTCTGCCGCAACGTCGGAGACGTTGATGTAGTTGGCAACATCGGAAACGTCGATGTCGATCTCACGGGCAAGATCGGACAGGTCGATGTTGGAAGCAAGATCCGCAGGGTCGATGTGCGAGATGTCGATCTCCGAGGCGATGTCCACGATGGGGATGTGGTCCGCGATGTCGGAAACGGTGTATTCCTCAGCCAGTCGGCTGTAGTCGATGCGCCCGGCCACCTCACGGTACAGGTCAGGGCACGACTCCGTGATCAGGCCGGGCTGCTGAACCTCGGTTGCGACGGCAGCCTTGAGCGACTTGAGCGAATCCTCGGACAGGGTGATGTGCAGTTCCATGGCGATGTTCTCCTAGTGCAGACTCTAGACCGATCAGTCGAAGGAAACATTCCTCCGACAAGTGAATACTAGCAGACGAACGGATTCTGTCAATAGGACAGGTAGGGGTGCGCTTCCAACTTGCGTCGGATTTCCTCGGCGATGAATCCTTCGGCGATCTCCAGCGCACGGACGACACGGGCTGGCATGTTCTCGCCGTAGCGCCATTCGTACTGGTGGTCCATGCGATCACAGTACGAGACGTACACGGGATACCGTTCGAAGATGGTGACCTTGTTGGAGCGCAGCCCAGGCTGCACCTCCGACTTGTCCACGTCGTACTTGACCTCAAAGGTTGCGTCCATGGAGATGCCGTGCTGCTCGTAGTACACGGACACGTCACGGGAAATGATGGGATCAGACATTGGTGGTCTCCTTGTCGAAGCAGTTCCAGCCACGGTCAATGGCGATGTCCTCCGGCGAACGGTAGTGATTCACGACATCGGACATGGCTTGGCAGTACATCCTGCGGGCCGTGTCACGCTGCATCCGGAGCAACGCGATCTCCTCCTTGAGTTCCGAGATGTCTGCTTTGAGTTCCGAGATGTAGTAGATGGGTTCTCTCATGGTGTTCTCCTAGTTCTAGACTCTAGACCGACTGAACGACGAAGTTGCGGGGCTTGATGTTGCCCTTGGCCCGTAGGCCGACG
>Ga0075472_10000891_pt1 | contig 12422 bp, 10 predicted proteins | sample DEB19_08_DNA_3_FD_77014 | JGI IMG/M metagenome (GOLD analysis project Ga0075472, IMG submission 77014) | Aqueous microbial communities from the Delaware River and Bay under freshwater to marine salinity gradient to study organic matter... | ecosystem: Environmental > Aquatic > Marine > Coastal ...
AGCCCCGTCGGTGAAGAGACGAGGGAAAGAGATGGGAGAAGCCCGAGGCCGTGCCTTGGCGCAACGAGGGCGGCTGGACCGCTCGCGAGGCGTGAAGTCTCGCTGGCGGATCCAGCCGCCCGATCTGGGACCGACGCATGAAAGGAGACTTCGATATGAGAGGGAAACATGCGAGAAACGGAGATGCGCGCCCCGAGCCGACGGGGGTGCGCATGCATCGCGATTGGACTCGGCTGTGCATCGCCTGGCGCGCATTCCTGACCGGAGCGTGCGAGCGTGCCCGTGCGCCTTCGGCGTCCGGGCTCAGGCCGGAGGCGTGGGTGGCGCTCCATCTCGGTGACGGCACCTACATCGTCGAGTGGGTCGATGGCGAGGAGCTCGCCCGAGCACATCGCGTGCCCGCGGGGAGCATGCCCGAGCCGAACGGCATCGGTCCTATCGAGGTCGATCATCCTCCGAGCCTTCGCTTCGCGGGGAACTCGATCGAGCGAGGCCCGCAGTTGCCTCTTACTGGTTGCTTCAGCGTGCGCTATGGACCGCTCGCGGCGCGCGCTGGGTTCCTCACCGTCTGCTCGATCGATGGGTCGGGCAAGTTCGAGGAAGATGCGATTCTGGTGTCCTAGCCGCTCGCGGGAGGACGAATGACATGAGCAAGCTCAGGTAGATCGGGATCGACATCGGACGGGTTACCAGCGACGGGGAGACGCACCCGACGCGGAGCATGGTCACGAGCGGATTCATCGACACGCCCGAGGTCGCGGCCACGCGCGAATGGCTTGCTGCACGCGATTCCCCGGCTCGTTCTGGGATTGGAGGCGCGAATGTGCACTTCTGCCGTCGCCGGCCCGACAAGCGCGCGGTCTGCGAGGGCCTTGGAATCAGCGGCTTCATCGATCACCCATGGACGGTCTTCCAGCACCTTGTGTCGCTCGATGAGTAGTGCACGCGGCTGTGGATCTTCAATCCTGTGCCCGACGAGGATGAGCGCTGGAGGCTGGGCAAGTCGGGTGAGCACGCCGTGCCGGTGCGGAAGCGGGAGGAGCTGGATCTCGAACAGTCGGACTGCAGCGGCTGAGCTCCTGCGAGAAACGCCCCGTCCTCTCACGGTCAGGTGGAAGGCGCATCAAGTCCGACTCCGAGTCCCGGCCGCTGCAAGCCGCCTTCTTCACCACACCGCCCACTTCGGCTTCCGCCCCTCGAGGACGGCGACGACGTCGCGGACGACCCAGCTCATGTTGTCCATCGCGGTCATCGTGCGGCTCGCGAGATGCGGCGCAAGATGCGCATTGGGCAGGGGAATGAGCGGGTTCGCGTCGGTGAACGGCTCGGGGTCGTGCACATCGAGCATCGCGGCCGCCGCGGGATTCACCCGTAGCCAATCGGCGAGCGCCACCGTATCGAGAACGAACCCTCGCGAGGTGTTGATGAGGATCGCATCGGGCCGCATGAGCGAGATCAGCTCGCGCCCGACGAATCCCTTGTTGCCCGCGCGCCCGTCGATGTGGATCGTGATCACATCGCACTCGGCGAACAGCCGCGTGACCTCGACCGGGCTCGCGCCGTTCCGTCGGTCCGGGGCAATGTCCTCAAGATCGTGGTAGACGACCTCGAAGCCGATCGCGCGCGCGACCTCGGCCACGCGCTTGCCGATCCGGCCGAGCCCGAGGATTCCGAGCACGAGCTCGTCCATCTGCCAGAGGCCGACCACATCCTGCCTGAGCTCGTCCCATTCCTGCTTCGACACCGCTTCGTCGAGGAAGAGTCGCGGTCGCAGCGCGTCGCACAACAGGCACACGACATACTCGACCACCGCCTGCGTGTTCGCATCGGGCGTCGACACCACCGTCACGCCGCGCGCCCTGCACGCCTCGACATCGATGTTGTCGATCCCGACGCCCGCGCGCCCGACCACCCTCAGCCTCGGCAGGCACGCGAGCAGCTTGGCGTCGACCTGCGTGTAGGTCCGCACCACGAGCGCCTCGATCTGCGACGCGCACTCGATGAAGCGCGGATCGCCCACGCCCGCGTGCACCACCTCGCAGCGCTGCGTGAGCCACTCGGTCGCCTCGTCGGCGAGATGCTCGGTGACCACGGCAAGCGGTTTGGTCGATTTCGCGGGGGATGTCGGGTCGATCGCCTGCAAGAGCCGCGAGGATAGGCACAAACCCGAATGCGCGCCGTCCGAGAACGGTCCGCCGCATGCCTTCGCCTGCCGAACCCCTACAGACCGCCGCGACCCGCACGGAACGCGCGCCCCGCGCCGATCCACCGCCCGCCGACTGCCGATGCCCGTGCAGGTCCGCATGAACGCCCCGTGTGTCTCAGGGCGCGGCGGATCTCAAGCGGCTTCGGCCGCCCGGAGGCAGCGAGATGGACAAGGCCAGCGTCATCGGAAGCATCATCGGGCTCGTCGCATGCGTCCTCGTCATGTGGATGGCGTCGCACGGCCACTTCGAGATGTTCTACTCGCCCAAGGGCCTCATCATGGTCGGCGGAGGCACCGTGTCGGTGCTCCTGATGGCCATGCCACTCGAGAACCTCAAGTGCGTCCCCGGCTACATCAAGCGGTTTCTGTTCAACAAGGGCCTCTCGGCCCTCGAGACCGTCAAGCTCATGAGCTCGCTGTCCGACAAGGCGCGCCGCGACGGCATCCTCGCCCTCGAGAACGAGATCGAGAAGATCGAGGACCCGTTCCTCGCCAAGGGCCTGCGCATGGCCGTCGACGGCACCGACGAGGAGATCATCGAGACCACCCTTCGCCTCGAGGTGATGGCGATGCAGGAGCGCCACAAGGCGGGCAAGAAGTTCTTCGACCTCATCAAGCTCTACTCTCCCGGCTACGGCCTGGTCGCGACCCTGATCGGCCAGGTCGGCATGTTCGGCAACCTCGGCGGCGACATCCAGACCCTCGGTCACATGCTCGCGATCGCCGTCGTCGCCACCATGTACGGCACCGTGCTCGCGAACGCGGTCGCAGGACCGATGGGCGACAAGCTCGCGCTGCGCTCGGGCGAGGAGATCCTGTCGAAGGAGATGATGCTGCAGGGCATCCTGTCGATCCAGGCGGGCGACAATCCGCGTGCCACGCAGGAGAAGATGCTCGCGTTCATCCCCAACACCGTGCGCCGCACCCTCAAGCTCGCCGCGTGATTTCCCGCTGAAAGCAGACGGTCCCAGTCATGAGCGACGCCAAGCACGACAGCCACGGGAAGAAGGACGCCGGTCACGGCGGCGGTGGCGGCGGTCACGGCGACGAGGGCGGTCACAAGAAGAAGCACGGCGGCCATGGCGGTGGCCACGGTGGTGGCGGACACGGCGGCGAGGAGCACGAGGGCGCGCCCGAGTGGCTGATCTCGTTCGCCGACATGGTCATGCTCATGATGGGATTCTTCGTGATCCTGTTCGCGCTCAATGTGCAGCCGAAGGGCGGAAACCCCGGCGGCGGCGGCGAGCAGGCGGAGGGCGTCGCGCAGGAGACGAACATGGTCGACCTCGCGATCGCCGTGCGCCGCGCCTTCAACAACGATGTCGACCTGAACTCGACCGACCCGAAGGACCAGCCCCTCATAGACCGCATCAGGCAGCTCGGCGGGAGCGGCGCCGGCACCAGCCGCGACGAGGGCACCGAGGGCAAGGACCGCAATGTCGAGAGCATCCGACGCGGCGACCGCTTCGGCCGCGGCACCAGCATCTGGTTCAGCTCGGGCGGCGACTCGCTGACGGGTCCCGCCGAGAAGGCCATCGATGCGCTTGCGAAGCAGGTCGACGGCCAGAACACCATCGTCGAGGTCTACGGACATGTTGGCGCGGGCGAGATCGTGGGCGATCCTGCGCGCGCGATGCAGCTGTCGCTCGACCGCGGCATGGCGGTCGCGAAGCGCCTCGTGGCGGGCGGCGTCGAGTTCTGGCGCATCCGCATCCGCGGGGCCGGCGACGGCGACCGCGTCGAGCAGTTCCCGACGAGCGCCGAGCAGGACCGCAAGAACCAGCGCGTCGAGATCCGCATCCTCGACGAATCGGCCCCGCCCCGCGAGCGCACCCGCCCGATGACCTCGTCGGGCGCCGTCGGCCGCCGCGCGGAGTGAATAACCCCTACAGCACGAATCCCCATTTTCCCCGCGGGTTCTTGAACCCGGCGGGGGTCGTGGTAGTTTCATCGAAGGGTCAGTCGCCCGTGCGGTCGCACGGTCCGGAGGAACGCATGACGATGAAGCAGACACCAGCACGCGCGGCGGTCCGGATCCTCTCCCTCCTCGGGGCAGGGCTCGGCACCGGCCTCGTCGCGGCGATCGCCTCGGCCGACACCTTCACCGACATCAAGTACACCGACCTCGTCGCGCGCCTCGGCGCAGCGACGCCGACCGGCCTCGGCATCGGCATCGGCCAGGTCGAGGCGACGGAGAACGGCACCAACTACGCGCCCGACACCGCGAGCGCCGAGTTCGCGGGCAAGGTCATCACGCTCCTCTCGGGTGCGCAGCCTGCGCCGAGCGGTCACGCCACAGAGGTCGCGCGCAACCTCTACGGCAACACCGGCTCGATCGCGAAGGGCGTCACCAGCATCTCGAGCTGGAATGTGAACGCGTGGGTCACGAGCGGCTACCTCAATGTCGGCAGCGCCGCCGCGCCCGCGCTCCCGCCCGGCGGCGTGCGCGTCTTCAATCACTCGTGGATCGGGTCCTTCGGAAGCGCCACCAGCGACAACGACGGCATCCGCCGCCTCGACTTCACCGTGACGCGCGACAACCTCTTCATCGTCGCGGGCACCAACAACGGCGCGGGCAGCGTGGGCTATCCGCTCATGAGCTACGCGTTCAATTCCATGAGCGTCGGCCTCGCCGACGGCAACCACGGCAACGCGCTCACTCCCACGGGGATCGACGGCCCGAACCGCCGCAAGCCCGACATCGTGGCCCCAGGCGCCTTCACCAGCTTCGCGACCCCCGTGGTCGGTGCCGCGGGCGCGCTGTTGTTCGAGACCGCGCTGCGCGACGCATCGATCGCATCGAACCCGAACGCCGCCAAGGCGCTCACGCTGAAGACCGTCATCATGGCGGGCACGACCCACCGCGCCGCTTGGTCGAACGGCGCACCCACCTCGGGCGCCAGCCGCGGCATCACCACGACCCCGCTCGACCCGCTGTACGGCGCGGATCTCCTGAACATCGACCGCGCGCACCGCATCCTGACCGCGGGCGAGACCAACGGCTCGACCATCGTCCAGCCCACGGTCATGACCAAGCACCAGGGCTGGGACTACCTCCAGAGCGTCGCGTCCGGCGCCGCCTACTACTGGACCTTCCGCGTCGCGCAGCCGGTCGATGAGATGAGCGTGCTCGCGTCGTGGCATCGCCAGGTCGCGACCAACTTCAGCTCGTGGAACATGCAGGACTTCGACCTCAAGCTCTCGAAGCTCGTGAACGGCGTCGCCACGCCGATCTCGGGCGATGCGGGCGTCGGCGTCTTCGCGAGCGGCAACTGCCAGAGCTCGAGCGCCATCGACAACGCGGAGCACCTCTACATGCGCAACCTCGCCGCCGGCGACTATGTGCTCGAGCTCCGCCGCAACGCGGGCACGCAGAGCCTGATGCCTGTGACGGTCGCGTGGTACCTGCCGAACACCACGGTCCTCGGCGACCTCGACGGCGACCAGCTCGTGGGCGCAGCCGACATCGCCATCATGCTCAACCAGTGGGGTGGCTCGGGCTCGGGCGACCTGAACGCAGACGGCGTCGTGGATGCCGTCGATGTCGCGACGCTGCTGAGCAACTGGGGCTGACGGTCCCGACCCCGCCGCGGCGAGGCGTCCCGTATCCTGCCCGCCGCATGCGGCCCTCCTCCGAGCGAATCTGGCTCGCCGCGCTCCTGCTTCTCGTCGGGGTGCCGCTGTGCTATCCGATCTGGCTCGGGGTCTCGGCCGCCTTCGAGGGTGACGACGGCTCGTTCACGCTCTTCCACATCCAGAATGTCTTCCGCGACCCGGTCCTGCGCGACGGGCTCGCGAACGCGTTCCTGATCGCAGCCTGCACCACCGTGCTCGCGCTGGCGATCGCGATGCCGCTCGCGCTCCTCGCGGCGCGCACGACCTTCCTCGGCAAGCCGGTGCTCGGCACGCTCATCCTCGCGCCGCTCATCCTTCCGCCCTTCGTCGGCGCGATCGGCATGCGCCAGATCCTCGGGCGCGAGGGCGCCATCAACGCGCTGCTCTCGCACCTGCGCCTCACCGATGCACCGATCGACTTCCTCGGCGGCGAGTACATCGCGGGCGGCACCTTCACGCTCATCGTGCTGCTCGAGGCGTTCTCGCTGTTCCCGATCCTGTACCTCAACCTCGTCGCCGCGATCGCGAACCTCGACCCTGCGATGGACGAGGCGGCGCGCAACCTTGGCGCGAGTCGCTGGCGGCGCTTCACCCGCATCACGCTGCCCCTGATCCGCCCGGGCGTGTTCGCGGGCGCGACGATCGTGTTCATCTGGAGCTTCACCGAGCTCGGCACGCCGCTCATGCTCGAGTTCGCGAAGACGACGCCCGTCCAGATCTTCAACGGGATCAAGGAGATGGAGGCGTCGCGGCAGCCGTACGCGCTCACGACGGTCATGCTCGCGGCGACGATCGGGAGCTATGTGATCGGGCGGCTGGTGCTCGGCGGCAAGGGCCATGCGATGCTCGCGAAGACGAGCGCCGGCGCGGCGCTGCATCCGCTCACGGGCTTCCGCGCCGCGCTTGCGGCCGGGCTCTTTGCGCTCGTGGCGCTCATCGCCATCCTGCCGCACCTTGGCGTGATCGGCACCGCGCTCGCCACCAGCGGACGCTGGTACGGCACGGTGCTGCCCGCGAGCCTGACGGGCGACCACTTCGTGCAGGCGCTCACGCACCCGCTTGCGTCGGGCGCCGTCCGCAACTCGATCGTGTTCGCGGGCGCGGCGACCCTCATCAACATCGTGGTCGGCCTGCTGATCGCGCGGCTTCTCGTTCGCGGCTCGGTGCGCGGCCGCGGCCTGCTCGACGCGCTCGTGATGCTGCCGCTCGCCGTGCCCGGCCTCGTGTTCGCCTTCGGACTGGTCGCGGCGAGCCTTCGCTGGCCCTTCAACGATGGCGCGCCGCTCCATTTCGTCGCCGACATCCTCGGGCCGACTCCGAACCCGATCCCGTTCCTGATCCTGGCCTACGCCGTGCGGCGCCTGCCGTATGTCGTGCGCGCAGCCGCGGCCGGCCTTGAGCAGACCTCCGTGTCGCTCGAGGAGGCGGGCCTCAACCTCGGCGCGTCGCGCTGGCGCGTCACGCGCACGATCGTCCTGCCGCTGATCGCCGCGAACCTCGCCGCAGGTGCGATCCTCGCCTTCTGCTTCGCCATGCTCGAGGTCTCCGACAGCCTGATCCTCGCCCAGCGCGAGGAGCACTACCCGATCACCAAGGCGATCTTCTCGCTGTCCGACCGACTGGGCGACGGACCTGGCATCGCGAGCGCGCTGGGCGTGTGGGCGATGGCGTTCCTGGGCGTCGCGCTCGCGACCGCGTCGGCGCTGGTCGGCAAGCGCGCGGGCGCGCTCTTCCGCGGGTGAGGTTCAGCCCTTCCTCGAGCGCTCCGCGGCGATCCACCCGCGGATGTTCTGCTCGAGCAGGTCCAGTGGAACCGGGCCGTCCAACAGCACCGCATCATGGAAGCGGCGGATGTCGAAGCCCGCACCCAGCGCCTGCTCTGCCTCCGCGCGCAGCCTGCGGATCGTGAGCTCGCCGATCTTGTAGCCGCATGCCTGGCCAGGCCAGCCGATGTAGCGGTCGACCTCGTTCACGATGTTGAGCTCGGACAGCGCGGTGTTCGCCTTCATGAAGTCGATCGCACGCTCGCGCGACCAGCCGAAGGCGTGCATGCCCGGGTCGACCACCAGCCGGCACGCGCGCCACATCTCGTAGAGGAGCCGCCCGAAGTCGTCGTACGGGTCGCCGAAGAAGCCCATCTCGATCCCGAGCCGCTCCGCGTACAGCGCCCAGCCCTCGGTGAACGCCGTCGAGTCGAGGTCCTTGCGGAACTCACGCGCGCCCGCGAGCTCCTGCGCGAGCGCGATCTGGAAGTGGTGCCCGGGCACCGCCTCGTGCAGCGAGAGCGGGATGAACTCGTAGGTCGGCCGCTGCTCGAGCTTGTAGGTGTTGGCGTAGAAGTAGCCGGGTTCGCCGCGCTGGGGCGAGCCGGGCTGGTAGTACGCCGTCGTCTGCGCGGGCGCCATGAAGCGGGGTATCTCGCGCACGCCGTAGGTCAGGCGCGGCAGCGTCCCGAACAGCGCCGGCAGCTTCGGGTCGATCTTCTTGCAGACATCGCGGTAGCGCGACAGGAGCTCCTCGGGCGTCTTGCAATAGAAGCGGGGGTCTGTGCGCAGGTACTGGATGAACGCCGCGAAGCGGGCGTCGTCCTTCATGGCGGCGCGCGCGGGATCCGCCGAGTACCAGTCGGTGCGCGCGATCACCTCGAGCATCTCGGCGCGGATGCGCGCGACCTCGGCAAGCCCCGTCTCGTGGATTTCCTTCGCGGACTTCGAGGTCGTCGTGTGCATCTTGAGCTGGTGCGCGTACCACGCGGCGCCGTCCTTCATCTCGCTCGCGCCGATCGAGTCGCGGCACTTCGGCAGGTACTCGCTGGTGAAGAACGACTCGAACTCGGTCAGCACGATCTCGATCGGCTCGAGCGTGCGCTCGAACTCGCGCTGCAGGCGCTCGCGGTCGGCCGCGTCGATCGACTTCGGCATGGTGGTGAACGGCTTCCGCAGGGCGTCACGCAGCGAGGCGCGCGCGGCGCGGATCTGCATCGGCACCTGCTCGACGGTGACCTTGGGCGGCACGACGCCCGCCTCGAGCCCCGCACGCATGACCTCCATCGTCCCCAGCAGCGAGCCCGGCACGCCGAGCAGGCGGCTGATGTACGCCTCGTAGTCGTCGAGGTCGGCGAAGGTGGCGAGATCCGCCATCTGCGCGATGTCCTGGTGCGGGCCGTTGCGGCCGCTCACGGGCATCATCCACGAGTTGAAGCGGAAGCCGTCGGCGCCGAGCTCGAGGTCGCGCCGGAACAGGAAGTAGTCGCGCGCGTCGGCGGGTGAGAGCTTGGTCGCGTCGATCTTGCGGACGAGCTCGAGGAACTCGACCGTCCACGCCTGGCGCTTGTAGATGCCCGCGAGCGAGCTGTCGGTGAGCTCGCCCGCGCGCGTCTCGACGCCGCGGCGCAGCGCATACTCGGGGTAGACGGTCAGGCGCCACTCGTCGTGGGCTGAGATGAGCTCGGCGAATTCACGCGTGACCTGCGGATCCGCCGCAGTCACCGCGACCTGGGCGGGCGCGGATTGAATCGGTGCGAAAAGGGCCGAAAGAACCGTCGCAAGGATCGCTGGGGCAGGCATGGTCGAAGCGTACCTCGCGATTCCTCGCGATTGGCGCCGCGCGCCCTTGGTGCGGATGAGATCTGGTGGTAGTCTCGCCCCGAAAGAGGAGCTCCCGATGAAGATCCGTCGAGCCTGTGCAGCGCTTGCAGCCGCCGTCGCGTCCGTCACCGCGCATTCCGTCCTGGCGGACAGCAACGCCTCGCTGACGACGCCGACCGGGTCGTCGATGGTCCTCACCATGCAGCTCACCATCACGACCGCGCTCGGAACGAGCAGCGACAGCGACACCCAGACGATCGCCGTCGTGGGCGATGGCCAGTCCACCCTTTTTGGCGCCGACCCCGCGTGGACATCGGTCACCATGAACGCGCTCAACCTCTACCCGGCGAACACGACCTTCCACTTCGACCTCTACTGCTTTCCGTTCATCGGCTGCCAGTCGCTCGATGTGGCGCTCTCGAGCCTCACCATCAATCAGACGGGGCCCGCGAGCTCCGCGATCGCGGCGGGCGGCACGGCGAGTTTCGTGAATGCGCCCGTTCGGATCCAGGGAACCTACTCGTCGACGGGTGTCGCGACCGCGTCAGGCGCCATCCTGAACGACACGACCGCGACGATCGGCTGCCGCGTGCAGGCGCAGCCAAAGCAGCGGGTCCGCTTCGACCAACTCGCCATGAGCCCGATCACGACCGTGGTCGACCCCGCGTCGCTGCCGGCGGGCGTCACGGCGCTCACGATCACGATCAGCAGCAACCTCACGAACACCACGATGAGCGGCCCCTGGCTGGTCATCAACCCCTACGACCTCACCGGCGACAACCTCGTCGACGCGCAGGACCTCGCGGCGCTGCTCAACCAATGGGGCGGACCGGGCTCTGCCGACTTCAGCGGCAATGGCGTGGTCGACAGCTCCGACATCTCGTTCCTGCTGGGAAACTGGTCGTAGGACCGCGGTCGGATCGGCTACGATCCGCTCCCCATGAGCAGGAGCAGCACCCCGCAGGAGACCGAGCTCGGCTACGCGCCCCCGATGGTGCGGCACTTCAGCGTCTTCCTCGACAACCGCGTGGGCAAGCTCAGGGAGCTCCTGACCAACCTGTCCGACGAGGGCGGCATCTCGGTGCGCGCCATCTCGATCATGGACAGCTCGGATTTCTCGGTGATCCGCCTGATCGTCGACAAACCCGCGCTGGCGAGCTCGATCCTGGAGCGCCACGGCTTTCCCGTCTGCCAGACCGATGTCCTCGTCGCCGAGCTGAGCAAGGATCACGAGCTGCACCACATGTGCACCTTCCTGCTCGCCGCGGAGCTCAACATCCGCTTCGCGTATCCGACCATGCCGCGGCCCGACGGGCACCCGACCGTGGTGCTGTCGACCGACGACAACACGCTCGCGGGCCAGATCCTGCGGCGCAAGGGCTTCCGCCTGTTCGGCGAAGCCGACCTCGAGTTCTGAGTCCCATCCTCTCTCCGGCGCATCACCATGGCACGCATCGTCAAGCTCGAAGCAACCGGCCCGATCAAGGTCGAACCCTCCGACAAGCCCATCTTCGTCTGCGCCTGCGGACTCTCGAAGAAGTTCCCGTTCTGCGATGGCAGCCACAAGCCCACGCGCGACGAAGAGCAGGGGTGTTGCTACAGATACGACCCCGCGACCGGCGCACGCGAGAAGTCCGAGGGTTGAGCGCGCAGCGCTGAAGGCGGCCCTTACTGGCTCGCCTGCGCCTCGCCCGTCTGCGCTGGCGTCATCGGGATCCCGGGGCGCGGCATCAGGTACGCGCCCGGCTTGCCCTCGCCGAGACGGACGCCGGTGTACGAGTGATCTCGCTTCGAGAGCACGCTCGCGCGCACGATCTGGTCGTCCTCGCGCAGCTTGCGGACCGTCTCCATGCCGTCGATCACGCGGCCGAACACCGTGTAGAAGCCATCGAGGCTCTCCGCGTTGGACAGCAGGATCGTGAACTGCGCGCCCGCGCAGTTTGCGGCAGGCTTCACGGGGCTGTCGCCTGCAGCCTGCTTGGCCATGAGCAGCCGGCCCGTGAACGGTGCGCGTCGGTCGGTGCGCTCGCACTCATCGGGGATCACCCAGCCGCCGGCAGATCCACCGGCAGCGCCGCCGGAGGCCGTGGCGGGATCGCCGCCCTGGATGCCGAACCCACGCATGAAGCGATGGAAAGAGGTGCCGTCGTACGCTCCCGCCTCGATGCGCTCGACGAAGTTGCCGACCGTGTTCGGCGCCTGGTCCTCGAAGAGCTCGATCAGGATGGGACCCTTGGTCGTCGTGAGCTCGACCGTCGGCAAGTCGCCGCGCTGCTGGTCGCGCTGCATCGCCGAGAGCTCCTTGTTGAAGAGGTACCGTCCGAAGCTCACGCGGCGGGTGCCGAGCGCGATTGCATTGAGCTGGTCGGTGCTGCGCCCGAGCGCAGGTGCGCTGTTGTACGACGCCTGCGCGGGCTCGTAGCGGTGGATGCTGCACAGCGCGTCGCCGATCAGGATCTTCGAGTCGATGGTCATCGCGTCGGTCTGGAACTTGCGCGGCTGCAGCAACTCGAGCGATTTCTCGAAGCGCCCATCTGCGTTGAGCTCGCGGCCCCACGCGATGGTCACGATGTCGGGAGCGGTCGTCATCGAGAGCAGCCGCTCGAAGTTCCTGTCCATCGTGGCTTCGTCCGCGAGCCAGATCGAGATCTGGATCCGCGCGGGAAGAAGACGGAGCATCTGGTCGCGGTCGCTCGAGGGCGCCTCAAGCTCGACATCGATGTCCCTTGCGAGCCTCTCGACCTCCGCGCGGGTGGACGCGTCGATGCTGCCCTTGGACTTGATGTAGGCGGACATCTCGCGGAAGCGTTGCTCGGTGCGCGAGAGCGGGGGCGGCAGCGGCGCGGGTGGCTGAGGTGCCGGAACCGCCTTTGGCGTCAGCGTGGGGGTCTGTGGTGCGCCCGGCGTCAATTGATGTGCGACGGCCTGGGCGCCCACGAGGAGGGCGCCGCAGGCGACGGTGGCGTTCAGGGCGCGGGCGAGTGCCTTCCGGAGCGTTGCGGTCGTTTCGATAT
>Ga0075472_10000899_pt1 | contig 12385 bp, 12 predicted proteins | sample DEB19_08_DNA_3_FD_77014 | JGI IMG/M metagenome (GOLD analysis project Ga0075472, IMG submission 77014) | Aqueous microbial communities from the Delaware River and Bay under freshwater to marine salinity gradient to study organic matter... | ecosystem: Environmental > Aquatic > Marine > Coastal ...
ACGAGGGCCTGTTGTGCGGCGGTGAGCCGCGCGACGACACGCGACTTGATCCGCACGGCGACCTGGCCGTTGGACAGCCGCGCGATGAACGCCCAGCGCGGCGTACCGCAGGCCGCGAGCGGCGCGTGAATGCCGCCGCCCACGCGATCCGCCTCGGTCGCCACGCGCGGGTAGCCCAGCGCGTTGTTGATGCGCGAGATGGCCGCGCGCGCCTGCGTCGCAGTGCCGATCAACCAGGGCATCGTCACACCCCGTAGCGGTTGGAGAGGTAGAGCTCGACCGCGGCGATTTCGCCCGCGGTGAGCGCGCGCGAGTAGAGGATGATCTCCATGATCTGGCCGTTGTGCTGGAGCGACAGCCCCGAGCGCGCGCCGATGTTCAGCGCCTTGTTGCGCGTCTGCGACGCCTGCGCCACGCCGTCGGTGCTCGTCGGCGTGATGAGTCCATCGCTCGACCTGAGGACGGGTGCGCTCGACTCGTCGTAGATCATCGCGCTGTGCGAGTTCGCGGGCGTCCACGTCGTCGGCGGGTTCTGAAACGCGCGGTGATACCCGAGCCCCGTCGCGCCGAACACCGCTGCCGCAGCGTTGCCCGCGGCGTAGAGGTAGAAGCCATCGCCGTTGCCGTGCTCGACGAGCATCCCGCGCGTCGTCAGCGAGCCGCACACGACGAAGCACGAGCACGCGCGTGGCATGTCGAACGCCGACGTGGTGAGGATGTCGCCGCCGTCGAACGAGAGCGCGGCGTGCCCGCGCATCCCCGCAGCGGTGCCGTACGTCGGCTGCTGCGCGGCGGTGCCGTTCGTCGCGTGACGCCCGTTGCCGCTCTGGTCGGCCCACGCGCTCACCGTGCCGCCGTTGAGCGTGATCCCGAGATCGCCGCGGTACCAGGCCGCAAGGTTTGCGAGCGAGGTAGGGAGCCATTGTGGTGCGCCTGCGGGGCGCGATCGGTCGCGCGCGCGTGATCTGCCGATCATGCTGTCTCCGTCTGAATGATTGCGATGCTCGAAATGTAGAGCGTGCCCGAATCGATCTGCGCCTGAAATTCCAGGTCGATCTCCTGGTCAGTGCCGTCCGCGCGCAGCGTCAGCGTGGCGTCAGCAAGCGCCGTCCACGCGCCGCCCGACGACGGAAGGTTCATGTCGTGGTTCGCCGTCGCGCCTGCACCCACCGGGCTCTTGACCACGCGCAGCGTGCCCGCGTCGGTCGAGTAGTACCGCACGCGCAGGGTGAAGGCCGCGGGGCTCGCCGCGCTCGTCCCGTGGATCGCGCGCACGCGCAGGCGGTGGATCGGGCTGTAGGCGTTGCCCACGCTCCCGACCCAGTTGATCGCCGCGATTGCCGCGCTCGTGGTGCTCCACGCCTGCGTGGTGTCCTCGTACGTCGCAATCTGCCAGTGCTCGCGCACCTTGATTGCCGCGTCCTGCTCGCCCGTGAGCAGCTCGGGCACGCTGGTACCGATCGAGCTGTCTCCGTCGTGCAGGTCCGTGCGCGGGTCGATTGCGGGCGTGAGAATCCCGACCTCGCCCGTCTCGGGCCGCAGCGTCGCGACGGGGATCTCCGTCAGCGTGACGACTGCCACGCCCGTGTGCTGGTCGGTGGAGTAGCCCGCGACGGTGATCGTCAGGTCGTGGATCTGGTCAGCCACCGAGCCCGCCGCGCCGAGGTCGATCAAGGCGTAGTACGATGCGTTTCGCGCCGCGCGCAACACGTCCTGCTGCGGGAGCGAGGTTGCGCCGTCCATTCGAGACGTGCCGCCGACGTCGATGCGCGCCGCGCCCGCGGGCAGCGTGAGCGCGAGCGTCGAGCGACGACGCCCCGTCACCACGCGCCCCGTGAGGTTGACGTTGCTGGTGTTTTGCAGGTCCACGCGGAGCATCGCGACGCGGCACCCCGGCGAGGGTCGCCACTGGATCGGGATATCCTGCGCGGTCGTGCTCGCGGTGAGCGCGTGCAGGCGCGTCGCGCAGACGTGCTGCACCGCGTGCCCGAGCAAGTAGTTGATCTGCGCCGCGTACACGCGCCCGCACGACGTCGCGGAAACGGGCTCGCCCACGAGGTGAGCTTCGAGCTCTTGCGGCTGCGCGGAACTGGGGACAACGGCAGTCATCAGCGGATCTCGTCGGCGTTGATCGACAGGACGTAGTTCGTCCCGGCGCTAGCGTACCACCCCACCCACAGGGCGAGGCGGTAAACGCTCGACTGCTCGGGGGTCGTGCCGGTCGGCGGGCGGCAGTCCACGAGCCGCGGGGTAATCTCGGGCTCGAGCGTCAGCGTGATCGTGTTGATTGCGTGGCCGGTCGTCGCGGTCACCGAACCGAACGCAAGCGGCCCGTCGCGCGGGGTCGATTCGACGGCGGTGAGGCACGCGAGCAGGGTCAGCGATGCTGCCGCCGCCTGCGCGTCCACGTTGACCCGCACCTTGCGGAAGCCCGGCACGTCACCCGCGATCTCGCGATCGCGGATCAGGTGGATCGGCGCGAAAACCGTGCTGGTCTGCATGTCCCACGCGATCACGGACCACTGCGAATGGGTGCCGGGGTCAGCCGCGTCCGTCAGCGGCGTACCCGAGTAGGTGTAGCCCCGCGTCGTGTTGGTGATCTGTCCCGGCCCGAGCGCGCTCGCGAGGTGCCGCACGCTCTCGCGTTGGAGTTGCGCGAGGTTCGACGAGAGGATCATCGCGAGCCCCGCGTCAACGAAATCGCCGTCGGCCCATTCGCCCGAGGTCGGGGTTCGAAGCCGTTGCGTGACACCGGTCAGACGTTCACCGAGAAGCGCCATGTTGCTCCGTTATGTTGACTGTCCACGGCGAGCGCCGCAGCCTCGCCCGTATGCGTCTCACAACCTTGGTGCTCGCGCTACTCGGTGCCTCGTGCGGCCCTCTGGACCCGTCGGGAGACGGCGGCGCGCTCGCGCCTGGCACGACGGTCTACCGCTCGGAATTCGGCCCCTGCGCGCCCGCTGGTGCATGCCTGTACCGCGCCGCGATTGCGCTGGTTCCCGGCGGGGTCGCGTCTCTCAGCGGCGAGACGATCGAGACGTGCGAGGTCGTGCGCGCGAGCGCGCGCGCCTCGTGGGTGCAGCGGGGATCGGTCGTGACTCTGCTCGGCGTCGAGTGCTCACCGCAGCCCGTGCGGTGCCCGAGCGGGGTGCACGATACCTGCGCGGCCCTGCGCCTGTTCGACGGCAGAGCGTACCGGCTGACGCCGAGCGGGCTCGAGCGCACGACGGACGCGACCGACACCTACCGGCGCGCGCCCTAGGGTGCCCACTTTTGGATCGGATCGACGCTCGCGATCGTGCGGGTCGTTTCGTCCCCGACCGCCGCGAACACTCGCTGCGACGCTAGCGCGGTGCTGTAGCCGTCAAACACAACGTCCACGGGTTGCGACCCGCCCGCCAATGCGGGCCAGTTGGTGGGCGCGGTGTTGACCGCTGCGGTCAACGTGATTGACCCCGACGCGACGGACTGCACGACGTAGCTTTCCTCGGTCACGGTCGCGGTGTTTCGCAGGACCAACTTGACCTTGTCGCCCGCCGCGAACCATCCCGCCCCGAGGTCGTTTGCGGTCTGCGCGTAGCCCGTCAGCCCCGAGCCCGCGTAGTCGCCAGCGCCGCCCGCATAGGTCGTGTCGAGCGTGAGCACCGCGCCCGCGATCGACGCCACGCGCGCGGCGGGCGCGAACCCGTACACCGTCGGGATCTCGAGCACTTCGAGTTCGAGGGTGTTTCCGCCGAGGTCACGGTGTCGCCCGATCACAACGCCTTTGCGCGCGCTGTTGCCGGTGAACCCGCGCGTGCCCGAGCGGTTGGGCGTCGAGTAGCTTTCGAACGAAACGATCGCGCCGAGCGTCGCCGTGCTCTCGTAGACGCTCGCCGCGACGGTCAGCGTGTGGAGAAACAGCTCGTTGCGCCAGCGCCCGAGGAGTTTGCCGCACGCGAGCAGCGCGTACCCCACGGGGTCGGCCACGAGCCGCGCGTCCCGTCGCGTGCTCTGCGACGACACCTCCAGCGTGCGCTGCGTGCGGTACCGCCCGAGAGCCACTGCGTCCCGCAGCGTGACGTCACGCACGGGCGAGCGAAACACAACGTCAGTGACGAGCCCGTCGTCGCTCGGCGCGTAGCGCGTGACGGTGCCCGCGATGAGATCCGCGAGGGTGATGCTCGCCGCCGCGGTCTCGCTTGCGTTGGGCGCGCGTACGTCCACGATCCCGAGCCGCCCCGTCCCGTCCACCGAAACGCAGCAGCCGCGTAGCTTGGCCTCGCCCGTGACGAACTCGCCCACCGTGTAATCGCCGGTCGTGCGGTACTCGACCGCGCCGAGGTCGTCACGCGAGCGCCGGCGCACGCCGTCGTACCCGGTCCACGTCCAGTTGCGGCTGTCGCTGTATGCCGTCGCAGCGGTCGTGTCGTCGAGGATCGCGCGCACGCCGTCGAGCCAGTGTTCTGCGCCGACCTTCAACATCGACCGCAGCGGTAGCGCCTCGGTCACGACGATTCCGTTTTGCCGCTCGTACTCGGTCACAGCGGGCACGCGCTCGGTCGGGTCTTTCGGCGCGCGCCGCGCGCGCGCCTTGAACACCGCCACCCCGCTCGCCGCGCTGTCGTAGAGCTCCGTCGCGGTCGTGTTCGCGGTGCTTAGACCGGGCGAGACGATCCCTGCGGGGTCCAGCTCGAGAAGCGTCTCGTCGTCGAGATCCCCGACGAGGCAATACGAGAGCGACGTCCCCGAGCGCGAGCCCGCCGCGCTGGCGTAGACGCTCGAGCTCATCTCCGCGTGCGGGTTGATGACGGTGAAGCGTTCGTTGTCGTCGCCCAACTTGAACCCGCAGCGGACGACCGCGCCGCCGTCGATCGACGCGGGCAGCGTCCAGACCTGTTCGACGGTGCCGCCGTTGGTCGTGGCATCGGCAACGTACGTCTCGCCCGCGAGTTTCAGCGTCGCAGGCCCCTGCGAGATCCCCCCGTAGGTCAGCGTAACGACCCACTCGGTGCCGGTCGATCCCTTGCTGTATCGCACGTCGGTTGCGCCCGCCGTCGCGAGCGCGGTGGTGAGCTGCGCGAGGCACGTCTCAAGAGCAGCGCTGAACGTCGGGTGCACCGTGGCCTTGAAGTTTGACCACACCGGAGACTCGGCGCGCGCGGCGCGCCCGCCGTCGAACACGACGAACCGAAACGCCTTGCTGTCGTACCCGGTCAGGGTCGCGCTCGACTGCGGCGAGCCGAACGTCGCCGCCGCCTCCTGCTCCCAAGCGCTGATACACGAGACGGTGTAGCTCGCCCCGTTCTCGCTGAGCGCGGGGCCGTGCTTGACGTACCCAACCCAGATCAACGCGGCGCTCGTGCCGGTCACCCGGTACAACTTCGCGCGCCGACCGCGCAGCCAGCACGGGTGCGATAGCAACTCGGGGAGCTCTGCCTTCGCAGCGTTGACCTCGATAGCGCCTTGGGTCGTGCCGTACCGCGAGCGCGTGACGTTGACCGTGTTACCCACCGCGATCGACGTGACGGACCAGCACTCACCGGCCACCCACACGTCACGCGGCAGCGAGCCGAGCGCCGCAGCGCTCTGTACGTCGGCGGTCGTCGCGCCGCTGGTCACGGACTGCGTGAGGTACGTCAGCGCCGCGCTTTCAAGCGTGCGGGTGAACTGGTCCGTGATCGACCCGTCTGCATCGTGCAGCACGAAGTCTAGCGCGCTGACCTCGCACGTCCCGTCGAGCGGACGCAGCCGCTCCGAAAGCGTGCCGTCGATCGCGCCGAGCGAGCCCTCGAGGACGCTCGCGCCCGTGGGCACGGCGTCCGTGTACGACAGGACCGACGAGATTCCCGCCGAAGTGAACACGAAGGGCGAGCCTTCGACGACGAGCGCAAAGTCAGCCATGGTCGTCAGATCGCAAACGTGTTGGTGCGGTTGAGCGCGACGAGGACGTCACGGCGCGCCGAGTAGGTTTCAGCGCCCTGCGCGAGAGCGAAGCGCCCCGCGTCGAGCATCTCCTCGTTGAAGTACACGTCGTCCGCGTAGGTGCGCGTGCCCGCCTGCGCTGCGGCGAAATCGTCCGTGAAGCCCCACGCCACCGCGCCGCTCAGCGTGAAGATCGAGTCAGCCCACGACCACGGGAGCGCAGACGTACCAGGCGCGGGGGCGCTCGGGGTGTTGACGATCGCGGGCGCGCTCGTGCCGTCTGCGTACCACGCGGGCGTGTGGTAGTCGCCGCTCGCGTTGTTGCTGTAGTTCGTCGGCACCCACCGCGCGAGCATGCGGCGCGTCCATCGAACGTGCGTCGATCGGTAGCTGTAGGTCCGCCCGAGCGCGTCGGTCGATCGCGCCGCGTCCTGCTCGCCCAGCCAGCCCGTATCGCCGTCCGTGCGCGCCCACAGGACGAGCCCAAGCGCGGGATAGTCACTGTACGCGCTCGCGCCCGACGCAAGAGCGCCTGTGCCCACCGCGAACCCCAGCGCCGAGAGCAGCGTGCCGCTCGCGATCTCGCCCGTCCCGACGCCGGTCCAGGTGACCTTCGTGCGCCCGTCCGTGTGGACGGTGACGGCCCACGTCCCGCCGCCCGCGCCGGTCGTCAACTCGGTCGTGGATGCAGCCACCACGGGGATCGCGTCGGTCGTGCTCGTGCCCGCGTTGCTCGGCTTGGCAAGCCACGGGCGAACGTAGAGCCCCGACGCTGCGACGGTCACGGCGCGCCCTGCGCCCCCGTCGTCGTTGACCACCGCGGCGAGGTTGCTCGAGAGCAGGTAGGAGCGCGCGAGCGCGTATCGTGGTGCGGTGCTCAAAACTCGATCCTCCGGGGCAAGCGATCGTCGAAGCCCTGCCGTCGCGCGTGGCGCAGCCCATCGCGCGCGCGCTGGGCGTCAGCGGGACCGGCGGGCACGAGCGACGACATGACCACCGTCACGGGTGCGGCTTGCTCTTGCGTGAGCGAGCCACGCGACGAGCCCGACGCTGCGCGCGCTGCGCCGGTCGCAGCAGCACCCGCGCCCGGCGGACCCTGCATCGCAGAGAGCGCCGCGCCCGATCCAAGCGCGACCACTCCAGCACCCGCCGCGACGGCTCCAAAGATGCCCGCCGCGGTGAAGTGTAGCGGCGCGGTCGGCGCGGTGATCGGGTTCGCCAGCGCTGCGAATCCGCGCGCCAATTCCATCATCGCTTCGGGCAACGCTTGCTGTGCGAGCGACGTCGAAACCTCGTTGGCGACCGAGAGAAACGCGACGCCAATGGACTCCTGCCCGCTGACGACGAGCCCAACGTGCCGCGTGAACGCCTCGCCCATGCGCCCGACAGCGCCGACGAACGTGCTGGCGTACTTGTCGGTCAACTCCATTTCGGTGCGGATCGCATCGGACGAGAGCCCGAACGCGCGCGTTACACCGCCGCCGAACGAACGATCTTGCGACAGCGCGCGCGAGCGCGTCTCACGGTCGCGTCCAGAGATGCGTTGAAACCTCTCGCGGTCTCTCTCCGTGCCCGCGCGCTGCTCTGCGAAAGCGGCCTCGGCTTTGCCGCGCGCGGTGCCCGCGGCCTCCTCGTCCATCTCTGCGCCGCGCGCGGCCAGTTCGTCCATCTGCGCGGGCGTGAGAGCGCCGCTAGTGAGCTGCCGTTGCATCGCGGTCAGCCGCTGGAGATAGTCGGACATCGTCTCGCCGCGCGTCGGTCGCCCGATCGGGACGCGAGGCGCGCCGCGCACGAGCGCTTCTGCGATGGCTCGATTGAGATCACGTTGCGCGCTCACCGCCGCCGCGTCGGTCGTCGTGCTCTGCGGCTTGCGCTGCTTGCGCTCAACGTCGGCGTCCATCTCGGAGCGCGCGCTCGCGGTCTGCTGCTGCTGCACGCTTGCAGAGAGCCGCTCGTCCCCGATCTCGCGCAGCGCGTTGTTCACGCTCTCGGTAATGCTGCCGCCCGTCGCATACAGCGGGTTCGCCGCGCGAATCACGCGCGCGCGCTCCTGCTCGGTGAGGTTCGACAGGTCGCCGAAATTGCTGCGGTTGGTCGCAGAAATCTGCACGCGCCCCTCGCGCAGTGCAGTCTCGAGTCTCCCTCTCTGCTGCCGCCTCGCCTCGGCGGCATCGGTGCCTGCGCGCGTGCGGTCGAGCCCGCGAAGTGCGTCGCCCGCGTCCGCCATCTCGCGGATGGCCTGTCGGATCGTGACCGAAATTCCAAAAAAGTTGGCGACCTTCTGAAACAACTGGTCAAGCGGTCCCTCAAGCGCGCGCGCTGCCGCCGCCGCCATCGCGTCGAACGCGGCGGGGATTCGCTCGAGGTCTTGCGCGAGCGTGCGCGCAGCGGGCGCGGTGCCCGCGAAGCGACGCTCGAGCTCTCCCACGACGTTTGAGAGCGTTTGCGCGCCGGTCGCGCCGCGCGCCATCGAAAGGTTCATCTCGGAGAGAGCATCCTCCGAGTTGTTGACGATCGCGTTGGTGAGCTTCTCGATCGCCTGCGCCGCGTCGTTGCCGGTCGCGTCTGCCCACTCGCGAGCTTGTCGGGTCAGCGCGGCAAGCGCGCGTTCGTTGACCTGGATACCCGCAGCTTGGATCTGACCACGCAGCGTGAGCGCCTCTTGCGCCGAGATCGCCCCATTGGTCGCGGCGGTCACCGCATCGTATGCGGTACCGAGCCGCGCAAGCGCGCGCTCCTGCTGCTCGACGCGGACGGCGAAATTGAGCACCCCGCCCACGAGCCCGGTCATCACGTCGCGGGCTTCGCCCACGGTCTCGGTAAAGCCGGTGAGCCTGTCGTCGAGCGACGTGATCGCGGCGAGCGCTTTCCCGGCATTGAACTCGACGTCAACCTTGACCTTATCCGCCACCGCTCGCCGCCTTTCGCTTCTGCTCGCGCACCTTGTCCTCGTACTCCAACCGCTCGCCCTTGCCCGCAGCGCAGGCGTACGCGGCCTCGTGCAGCACCGCCGGGAGGTGCGTCAGCGTGGGAAGCGTCCCGTGTTCGATTGCGGGCAGCAGCCGCAGCGCGTCGAGTAGCCCCGTCTGCGAGAGCGCAGCGCGCGGACACGTCGGCGGTCCAGCCCACCCGGTGAGGTACTCGATTGCGCCCAACGCCTCGCGCTGCTCTGCGGGCAGCTCGCCTGGCTCGTGCCCCGCGTACGGGCAGCACCAGCGCGCGCGCGCCTCCTGCGCCTCGCGCAGCCGCTCCGAACGCACCTGCGGGTTGCGCTCGCGCTGCGCGCGTCGCTCGAGGTCACAGCCGCAGGGTGCGTAAGCCAGCGCCGCGTCGAACTGGTCCGAGCCGAGCCAAGCGGCGGCGCGGAACCAGTCCTCGCTCAGTACCGGCAGAGGCCGAAAGGGCCGCGCACACCGGGACGCAGCCGCGCGCGCACGAGCGCGACGTCCCCCAGTTCGAGCACGCCCTGATAGCCGATCGCCTGGTAGAGCCGCTCGACCTCGCCGAGCGACAGGAGTTGCATTCCGCCGAGCGCACCGTCGCGCGTGTCCACGTTGACGCCCTCGCCCAGCGGGCCTTCGATCCGCGTGAGCGCCGCGCGCGCGGCGAGGATGCGCTGTCGCTCGGGGCTGGTCTCGCGCGCGAGCAGTTCGGTCACGAACGCGAACGTCAGCGGCGAGAGCGTGAACCACGTCACGGCCACGCCGTCGCGAAGCTTGATCCCCGCGGGCGCGCCGATGCAGTCGGGATCGCGCGTCAGGATGTACTCGACCAATGCGCCGTTGTCGGTCGCCTCGTCGTTGACGGCAGGGTCGCGCGCGGCATCGCTCGCGAGGATCACGCGCCAGGGCGCTTTCGGATCGGCGGGGGGTTTGAACACGGAACCTCTCAGGTCAGGGCGTAGATGAACGGCGACCCGGCGGCGGTGTCCACCGTCTGCGCGGTGTCGAGCACCGGGCGCAGCTTCACGTCGTAGTACAGAAACCCGCCCTCCTCCACTTCCTGCGGGACCCCGACGATCTGCGCGGCGTTGCAGTAGAGCGAGACCGCACGCTTGCTCGTGCCCGATCCGCGCGGGAAAACAGCGAGCATGCGGAGGAGCGTCTGCGCGCTCCATGCCGTGTACTGCGCGACGTCAGCCTTGAAGCGCAGCGAGAACTCGCCCGGCATCCTGCCGCCGTTGCGACCCACGCCGCTCGTGCCCTGCACGCCACCGAGGCACGGGAGGTGGACCATCCCGAGGTCGTGCGACACGCCGAGCGAGGCAACGCAATACTGCGTGTCCGTCGTCGTCGCAGCGGCTTGCAGGTAGACGACGCCCGCCGTCACCGCGATGTCCGCGCCCATCGTCTCGGTCCCGACGCTCGTCCCGAGCGAAAGCGAGCCGTACTCCCAGTCAGCCGCTTTCAGGTCGAACCCGAACTGCGCGAGGCTGTCGCGACCGACCGTGAACGAGAGGTTGCCCGTGCAGCCGAGCAGCCTGCGCTGCACCGTCGCCGCGTCGCTCGAGGGAACGGTGTGCGTGTGCTCGATCGTGAGAGACTTCGAGTTGCTCTCGGTGAGGAAGTAGTTGTAGCTGTTCACCACGTCGTCGCCCGCGCTGGGCGCGCTCGGGAGCGCGGGCCACACCGTGAGCGTGTCGGTCGAGACGCCGGTCACGACGCGGTGATAGTAGACGTTGCTCACCTCGACAGCAACGACGGTGCCCACGCGGAACCGCGAGCCGTGACCCGTCTGAACGTCGATGCTCGTGGTGCTCGGGGTGCCCGCAGCCGTCGAGCCCGCCGCCGCGTACTCGTCCCCGAGCAGAGCTTTGAGCAGCGTCCCGAGGTAGGGCGTGCTCGGGCTTGCTGCGCTGGTCAGGAGCGACGCGGCGGGCTTCGCGTAGATCGAGAACGAGATGCCGCTGTCCGCAGACTTCAAGCCCTGCACGCTCGCGAAGCGTTTGAACAGACGCGAACTCGCGGTCGTGTCCTCGAGCTCCGTTTGCGACAGCTTGGCCTTCGCAGAGCCCTGGACGTGCGCGGCAAACGCGGTGGTCGCCGCGGTGCCGTAGGTGGACTCTTGCCCGAGGTAGAGCTTCTCGCTCGCGGTAGGGACGATGATCTGTGCCACGGTGGTTATCTCCGAGCCCGCCACGGGCTGTTTGCGAGGTCAGTCACGAGAGCGCGGGTCGCGATTCCGATTCGTCGGTCGAGCCCGCGCGCAATCTTGCGTGCGAGATACTGAGCGGTGAGAGGGCGAAGGTTGCCCTTCTGCCCGGTGAACCGCAGCAGCACCTCTGCCTTGATGCCCGCCGCTGCCGCCGCCATGAGCTTCGCGGGCGACGCGCCTGGCTCGAACGAGAGTTCGGCGTCAACGAACCGCACCGCCGTGCGCGTCATCTCGGGCGTCGGGGCCATGAAATCGCGCCCGCCGCGCGCGAGCCACGCGAGCTTGTTGCGGCTGTCCTCGGTGCACTCGGGCTCGACGCGCCACGAGCCATTGATCCCCGCGACGAGCGCGCGCGCCTTGTCGAGCCGCGGAGTCGAGCGGGTCACCTTGACGCTCACGGCGTGTATGCCTCGGTCTGCGAGAGCGAGAGCGCGACGGACAGCGGGACCGTCGTCAACAGGCGGTCGCCGAGATCCTCCACGCTCGTGCCCTCGGCCATCTCGATCGAGACGATCGGGGGCTCGGTGTCGGACCCGTGCAGCGGGCCGAAACACACCGCGCGCCGGATGCGCGCAACGTCCCCGATTGCGCGCTGTCGGCCCTGTAGCGCGACGGTCGCCGCTACCTCGGTGCCGATGGTGCGAATGAGCGTCGCGTGCCCGGTGCCGTACAGGTGCCCGAGCAGCAGGTCGAGACGCACGCGCACGAGGATTCGCGAGCACGCTTCGTTGCCGCGCTCCTCGACGTAGGACAGATCGCCCCACTCGAGCGAGTACGCGCGGTCGAAGGCGTTCGCGGGATACGCCACGTCCCGCAGCGACGCGCCGTCGATCCCCTTGCGGTAGCGGTCTGCGGGGATCGCGCGCGCCTGCGCGTCTGCGCCGAGCGAACCGTCTGCGCCGCGCCCACCGCGCAGGATCGCGTCAAGCCGCGTGACGACCCCTGCGAGTACGTCAGCCACGGTCAGCGCACCGCCGACTGTCCGATCGGCCCAATCACGCGCAGGGTGCCTGACCCGCTCGCGGTGATCGCGGCGATGTACGCGGACCCCGCCGTCACGTCGAGCGGAACGATCTGGTCCTGCGGGACGTAGCACAAGCCGTTGGGCGAACCCTCGGCGGGCTGCGACGTGATCGCGTCACCGTTGGTGGCAGCCACGCCCGTGGGGCCAACCTTGACCCAGCACGGCGCTCCGCTCGCGTGCAGGTAGTACCCGCCCACCGCGATCGCCTTTTCGGTGCTGCTGCTCGTGCTGGTGCTGATCGAGAACGATCGGGCGCGCGTGTAGACCGCGCCGACGACGGCAGAAGACTGGCTCATTGGTTGA
>Ga0075472_10000901_pt1 | contig 12356 bp, 10 predicted proteins | sample DEB19_08_DNA_3_FD_77014 | JGI IMG/M metagenome (GOLD analysis project Ga0075472, IMG submission 77014) | Aqueous microbial communities from the Delaware River and Bay under freshwater to marine salinity gradient to study organic matter... | ecosystem: Environmental > Aquatic > Marine > Coastal ...
GACAACGGAAGGTAATGCGTCGGGTACAAACGTTACCTCTACAACCGCTCAATACATGATCTTGAATTGTTCAGGGTCTAGGTCTGCAATTAGAAACATCAACGCTCCTAAGCAAAGTAAGCTCTACGTTGTTGTCAACGGAACCACAGGTGGTTATGGTGTGGTGCTTCGCGGTGGCCCAACAACCCCGACAACGGGCGTTACGATTGCTAATGGGTCTACAACACTGTGTGCATGGAATGGATCAGATTTCGTAGCTGTTAGCGTAACGTCTTTTGCTACCCCACTCACTGTAGTCGGCAACGCCACCGCAGGCTCAGAGATCCGTCTCCCAGAGGATACAGATAACGGTAGTAACTACGCCGCAGTCAAAGCGCCGGATAGTCTTGCATCAAACGTCACGCTGACGCTGCCGTCACAAACCGCAACGCTTGGTTACATCAACATCCCCCAATCAGGATCAGCCAAAACCACTGCTTACACACTAGCCACATCAGACGTTGGTGAGTTCATTGAAGTGGGTTCAGGTGGTTCGATTGAGATTCCTAACTCAACCTTCTCTGCTGGCGATGCCATATTGGTTTTCAACAATACGTCTGGTGGCATTACGATTACTTGCACGATCACAACCGCATACATTGCAGGCACGGATTCGGATAAAGCCACGGTCACCTTGGCAACACGCGGTGTAGCGAGTATTTTGTTTGTCTCTGGCACTGTTTGCGTTATTTCAGGCAATGTGAGCTAAGTCATGCCGATTGTTCTCAAGGATCGGGTTAAGACCACCACCACGACAACGGGTACGGGTACGCTTACCCTGAGTACGGCGGCAACGGGCTATCAAGCCTTTTCTGCTATTGGTGACGGCAACCAAACGTATTACATGATTACGGATGGCACCAACTGGGAAACAGGTCTGGGAACGTATACGGCAAGTGGCACAACACTGAGCCGTCAACAGGTCTTTGAATCAAGCAATAGTGGTGCGTTAGTTAACTGGGGTGCTGGAAGCAAGGATGTGCTGTGTGGATGGCCTTCTGCTGCTACGGCTGGCGGTGTTCCAAGTGCTGATAACAGCAGTATCGGTACAGACTTATCGGGATGGTCAGCCTTCCAAGCATCGCTGATGAATGGTGTGAACGGTGATGTGACCTTTGGGAACAATAGTACGAATGGGGTGGTGAGTACTTACTCACTAGTTTATACGACAAGTGGCGCATACGGTGGTGGTGTATTAGCGCCTAATGGTGATATACATTTTATTCCTGGAAATGCAGCAGTAGGCCAAAAAATATCCTCTTCTGGTGTTGTTTCTACTTATTCATTAGTTTATACAACAAGTGGTGCGTACCGAGGCGGTGTTTTAGCTCCTAATGGTGATATACATTTTGTTCCTACTAGTGCAAACAGAGGTCAAAAAATCTCTGCTTCTGGAGTTGTTAGTACTTACTCATTGGTTTATACAGCCCTTGATGCATACGCTGGTGGTGTGTTAGCACCCAATGGTGATATACATCTTGTTCCTTATAGTGCAGCGGTAGGGCAAAAAATATCCTCTGCTGGTGTAGTTAGTACTTATTCACTTGTTTTTACAAATGGAAATTATGCATACTATGGTGGCGTTTTAGCACCTAATGGTGATATACATTTTGTTCCAGGCACTACGCCAGTAGGCCAAAAAATATCATCTGCTGGTGTCGTTTCTACTTACTCACTTGTTTATACAACTGTTGATGGTGCATACGAAGGCGGCGTACTAGCACCCAATGGTGATATACATTTTGTACCATCCAGCGCAGCAGTAGGGCAAAAAATATCTGCTGATGGGGTAGTTAGCACTTATTCATTAGTTTATACAACAAGTGGTGCATACAGTGGCGGCGTATTAGCCCCTAATGGTGATATACATTTTGTTCCTCTCTATGCAAACCGAGGACAAAAAATATCTGCTGCCGGGGTGGTATCTACTTATTCGCTAGCTTATACCGCAATTGCTTTACATATTGGCGGTGTTTTAGCACCTAATGGTGATATACATTTTGTTCCTCGTCTTGCAAATAGAGGCCAAAAAATCTCCACCAATCCCGGCGCACCATTAGGTTTAGGTGTGTGTCTTAGTTCGTTCCTTAATAAGTTCTAGCCATGACATTTGTTGTCCGTGATCGCGTTAAATCAAGCACCACAACCACTGGTACGGGAACGCTTACGCTTGGCGTGGCAGCAGCAGGCTTCCAAAGCTTTTCTGTCATTGGTAACGGCAACCAGACGTACTACACCATTACCAATGGGATTGACTGGGAAACAGGGATTGGCACCTATACATCATCAGGTACAACCTTAAGCCGCGATACGGTCTTAGCCTCATCCAATAGCGGTGCCTTAGTGAATTGGGGTGGTGGAGGCAAAACAGTCTTCGTACCCTTCCCTGCCATGTCAGCCCAAGGATCGGCACCGACAGGGGACAACAGCAGCATTGGCACAGATCAAGTTGCCTTCCAGAACTTCCAGAAGAACCTGTACAAGAGTGTTAATGGTGGCGTAGCTTTCAACAACAACGGCACGAATGGGGTCGTGAGTACGTTTAGTTTGGTTTATACTGGATCTAGTACATATGTCGGCGGTGTATTGGCACCTAATGGGGATATACATTTTATTCCTAATGCTGCAAACAGAGGCCAAAAAATCTCATCTGCTGGAGTTGTCTCTACTTACTCACTTGTTTACACAGCATCGTTTGCTTATTCTGGCGGCGTACTAGCCCCTAATGGTGATATACATTTTAGTCCTACAAATGCAGCAGTAGGCCAAAAAATATCTGGTTCTGGTGTTGTATCAACGTATTCGCTTGTTTACACAACAAGCACTTCATATTGGGGCGGCGTCTTGGCTCCTAACGGTGATATACATTTTGTTCCTTATAGTGCAAACAGAGGACAAAAGATATCCTCTGCTGGTGTAGTTAGCACTTACTCACTTGTGTACACAAACTCAGGCGGCGCATACAACGGTGGGGTTTTAGCCCCTAATGGTGATATACATTTTATCTCTCGTAATGCAGCAGTAGGCCAAAAAATCTCTGCTGCTGGAGTGGTTTCTACTTACTCACTGGTTTATACAGCGGCTGGTGCATACGGTGGAGGTGTATTATCACCCAACGGTGACATACATTTTATTTCTGCTTTTGCAGGCGTGGGACAAAAAATATCAGCTATTGGAATTGTATCAACTTACTCACTTGTTTATACATCAGGAAGCGGAGCATACAGCAGCGGTGTCTTAGCCCCTAACGGGGATATACATTTTGTTCCTGATAGCGCAGCAGTAGGACAAAAAATCTCTTCTGCCGGTGTAGTTTCTACTTATTCACTGGTTTATACAGCAAGTGCTGCATACTCGGGAGGCGTTTTGTCACCTGACGGATCAATCACATTTGTTCCTACTAATGCAAACAGAGGCCAAAAAATCTCCACTAACCCCGGCGCACCATTAGGTTTAGGTGTGTGCCTATCGTCGTTCCTTAATAAGTTCTAGCCATGCCATACGTCATTAAAGACAGGGTCAAATCCACGACCACCACGACGGGTACAGGCACTTATACGCTTGGCTCTGCCGCAACAGGCTTCCAAGACTTCTCAGTGATTGGCAATGCCAACCAGACGTATTACTGCTGCACGAATGGCACAGACTGGGAATTAGGCTTAGGCACGTATACATCATCCGGTACAACGCTTTCCCGCGACAGAATCCTTGCCTCATCCAACAGTGGTAATGCAGTCAATTGGAGTGCTGGCACACGAGACATTTACGTGACTTACCCTGCCGAGTACACCCCCGGCGCAGTGCCTAAAGCTGATACGAGTGCGATTGGCACGAACCTTGTGGCGTGGAACAACCTGAAGAAGATCTTGGATCTTGCCGTGCAAGATGGTGTGCCGTATAACAACAATAGCACCAACGGGATGATGAGTACTTATAGCTTGGTTTACACAGCAAGCGGCGCTTATTCAGGCGGCGTATTAGCATCTAATGGCGATACTCATTTTGTACCCCGTGTTGCAAATAGAGGTCAAAAAATATCTGCCGCTGGGGTTGTTTCTACCTATTCTTTGGTTTACACAACAAGCATCGCATACACTGGTGGTGTGTTAGCTCCCAATGGTGATATACATTTTGTTCCTAATAGCGCAGCGGTAGGTCAAAAAATATCTGCCTCTGGAGTGGTTAGCACTTATTCATTGGTCTATACAAATGTAAATGGAGCATACCAAGGCGGCGTTCTAGCACCTAACGGAGATATACATTTCGTGCCTTATGCTGCAAACAGAGGACAAAAAATATCTGCTGCTGGAGTGGTTTCTACTTATTCACTTGTTTATACAGCGGGTAGTGCTAAATATATAGGAGGCATATTAGCTCCTAATGGTGATATACACTTTATTCCTTATGCTGCAAACAGAGGGCAAAAGGTATCTGCTGCTGGGGTGGTATCAACGTACTCGCTTGTATACACTCTAGGAGGGGCGTATATAGGCGGCGTTCTTTCTTCTAATGGTGATATTTATTTTATACCTAGTGATGCAGTAGTAGGGCAAAAAATATCGTTTAACGGTACGGTGTCAACGTATTCGTTAAGTTATACAGTAGCCATGGCATACGCTGGCGGCGTATTAGCACCAAACGGCGACATTCATTTCGTTCCATATACGGCACAAGTAGGGCAGAAAATATCTTTGTCCGGGGTTATTTCTACATATTCAATACTGTACGTTACTAGCAACGCATATATCGGTGGTGTTTTATCTCCTGATGGAAGTATAAATTTTATACCTAACGAAGCAGCCGTAGGTCAAAAAATCTCCACTAACGCCACCTTCCCTATAGGCGTTTGTCTTTCACCATTTTTTAACAAGTTCTAGGAGGATTTGTGTATAGCCGCGACAAAATCATTGCAACCATGCAAGAAATTTACGATGAGTCAAAAAGCATTGCGCCGTATGTTGTGATTGCCCAGCCTCGTCGGAACTTAGAAGAGGCTGCGGCTCAAAACTTTGATGGCTATGATGGCCTTCACATTGACTTACTTGGTTTTTCCCACGGCTTTTGCAACATTGGCGGTGAGAAGGTTGACGTTGCTCGTAACTACCTGATTGAACAAGCCCTTGAATCAGGTGCCAAGTATCTGTTCTTTGTGGGTGAAGATACCGTCATTCCTTATGATGGCTTCAAAGTCTTACACGAAACCGCAGAAGCTAACCCTGGTTGCATCGTGACAGGTGTGTACTACATCAAATGCTCTGATGCGATGATCATGGTGCGTAATGGCAACTGGATCACGATCCCTAATGTAGACCCCGGCCAACTGATTCAGGCGTGGCAAACAGGCATGGATGCCATGCTTATCCCGATTGAAATCCTGCGCCAGATGAAAGAAGAAGCGCCTGATGTTCCATTCTGTTGCATTGGCAATAACGTGGATGGTCCCAAGGGTGTCATCCCATTTATCGGTGAAGACAACTTCTTCGTTCACCGACTGCACAAGCGTGGTACCAAGCTCTTAGTGAACACGGATGTTCAGTGCCTGCACATGGATTTGGCATCGGGCATGTACACCGCACACCCCTCAGTCAATCTTAAGAACTTCTATACCAACATCAAGCCCACCAGACCCCTGACGCTGGATGACAAGGACTTCATTGATCGCCGCTGGCATGATCGCCTGCCGGAAGGCTCAGGAGCCAAGCCCCAGTATGCTGGCATCATCAGTCGCCTGATGGAAGAAGGCCAGTCCATTAAGTTCAACATGGGCTGTGGCATGGAACGACTTCCCGGCTATTTGGGCGTGGATAAGCACAGTGATCGCGCTGATATTCGTATGGATGTCTTTGAGTTATCACTACCAGAAAACTGCGCGGATGAAGTCTTGGCAAGCCATTTAATTGAGCATTTGCCCATGCACCGCGCGCCAGAAATTCTGATGAAATGGCGTGATGCGTTAAAGCCTGAAGGCAAGCTTGTTATTGAGACACCTGATTTGCAAGCACTGTGCAAAGAGTTTGTTGAAGGCAAGGATAAACACAACATTGCTGCTTGCATATTTGGTGCTGCGGTAGAAAACCCAGACGATCCTGAAGTCAAGGAGAAGGGTGCTTTATCGCCACATCTTTGGGGTTACACACCTGAAACCTTAAAAGATCTGGTGGAAGCCATTGGATTTAAGAACGTGCATATCTTGCCTGCCAAGGGTCAGCACCCCGGCAAGAATTTCAGACTTGAGGCTATGAAGGAGGCCGCATGAGCATGTCACTGGAAGGCTTGATGTCCCCTGGCGGGGACGAGACTCGGGCATTAGCCCTTCTCAAGGTGGAGCATAACGGCCTGACGTATGACTGGCAGGCTTTTGTGCCGCCCAATACTGATCTGACAACTTTCATGGCGCAGTCAGAGGCTGCGATCAAAGCACAGATTGATGCTAAGGAAGCGGCATGGGCAGCACTGACACCCAAGACACGGGAAGTGACTGACCCTATCACGGGCGAGACAAAGACCGTGCCGATTGAGAAGTCAGAGATCGTGCGGCCTGATATACCTGATTACTATGCCAAGCGCCGTGCCGAGTACCCAACATTAGGCGACCAATTGGATGCCTTGTGGAAGGGTGGCCCTGCACAGGTTGCCATGCAAGAGAAGATTGCTGCGGTTAAAGCCAAGTATCCCAAGGAGTAAGTCATGGCAGGCATCGTCATTATGTTTTTCGGCGGTGGCGGTGGCGTCATCATCATTCTTGGTGAGGGTGCTTTTTCTGCCGCACCCATGATGGAAACTCCTTTTGGTGGCTAGTCATGTTTGACCTGTTATCAGGTGGCTTGCTTGGCTCCATTTTTGGTGGACTGTTTAGGCTCGCCCCTGAAGTTCTTAAATTCCTCGATAAGAAGAACGAGCGCCAGCATGAATTGAGTATGTTCCAACTCCAGACCGACCTCGAAAAAATGAGGGGTGAGTTCAAGATGGAGGAAAAATATGTTGACTACTCGATACAGCAAATGGATACGATTAAGGCTGCGTTTCAAGAGCAAGCTGAAACGGCTAAGGCAGCGGGTTGGTTTGTGGCTGCTATCTCAGCCCTTGTTCGTCCGGGTATTACTTGGAGTCTCTTCTTTATGTATGCGGCAGTCAAAGCGGCTGCGCTTGTTATCGCGTTTCAGACGGGTGCGAACTGGACGGAAGTTGTAACTAAGGTTTGGGATGAAGATGATTTTGGTGTGTTTACGATGTGTTTGACGTTCTACTTCGTTAGTAGGCCGCTTGAAAAGTATAGAAAATCGTGAACGATGAAGCTAAGAAGCTTTGCAAAGATATTCTCATCAAACCCTTTGAAGGGTTGGCAAGGCGTTTACCTGACGGAAATGTTCAATCCTATCCTGACCCCGGCACCAGAGGTCATCCTTGGACTATTGGTTGGGGGGCAACCGGACCAGACATCCAGCCCGGAACAGTCTGGACCATGCAGCAATGTGAAGATGCCTTAGACCATCACGTTGAGTATTTTGTTCGTGGTTTATTAAAGCTCTCGCCCAAGATTGCTACCGCTTCACCCCGACGCATTGCCGCAGTGACTAGCTGGGTCTACAATTGCGGACTAGGGAACTATAGGGTTTCCACGTTTAAAAAGCGTATTGATGCGGGGGATTGGGATGGTGCAGCAGACCAATGTATGCTCTGGAATAAAGCTGCCGGTAGAGTTCTTCCCGGACTTACACGCCGTCGTGCAGCAGAAGCTGCCTTAATGAGGTGAGCAATGCCACTCAAAAAACTGCTGTTGAAGCCGGGAGTAAATAAAGAAAACACCCGATACACCAATGAAAATGGTTGGTACGTATCGGACAAAGTGCGTTTTCGTCAAGGCACTCCTGAAAAAATTGGTGGGTGGCAGCGTATCTCTAGCAATACGTTTTTAGGTGTTCGCCGTAGCTTGTGGAATTGGGTAACGCTTAGTGCCCAAAATTTAATGGGGGTTGGTACTAACTTAAAGTATTACATTGAGCGCGATGGAACCTACAACGATATAACGCCTATCCGTGAAACAGTTACTTTAACCAACCCATTCACTGCAACAAATGGAAGTTCGACAATTACTGTCTCAGATACAAGCCACGGCTGTATAACAGGAGATTTTGTAACTTTTAGTGGAGCTGGCGTTACAGGGCTTGGCGGAAATGTAACCGCAACAGTGCTTAAACAAGAGTTTCAAGTTATTGTGTTAGACGCAAACACATATACAATTTCTGTTGCTCCTGTTGTTGCTGATGCTACGGATGCTTCAGGTTCTCCCGGTGGCGGCACTGTTACTGCGGCGTATCAGATAAATACGGGTCCAGCTTCTGTAGTGCCTTTATCTGGGTGGGGAGCTGGCACGTGGGGTTTTGGCCTTTGGGGAACTGGGGGAACAAGCTCCACAATATTACGCTTATGGACCGCCAACAACTGGGGTGAAGATTTAGTCTTTGGTCCTCGCGGTGGGGGACTTTATTACTGGGACGCTACTAATGGCGTTACTACACGTGGAGTAGCTGTTAACTCGTTGGGTGGGGATGTTACGCTTACTATCGCTGCACCTTGCGTCATAACGCTAAGTGTTGTTTTGGCTGAAGGTACGGCTATTGAGCTAACCACCACAGGTGCTTTACCCACGGGGCTGTCAACCGGAACAACGTACTACCTGCGAAATGTTGATGGGGTAACTGCTAATCTTTCGGCTACCCCCACAGGGGCTGTCATTACAACAACAGGTACTCAGTCAGGCACACACAGTATTTCTGAACTTGTTGATGTACCCACGGTACAAAACGTACTTCTTGTTTCTGACACGTCAAGGTTTTTGATGTTGTTTGGAACCACAGATTACGGCAGCACTACATTAGATCCTATGCTTGTACGTTGGTCAGCGCAGGAGTCGCTTGTTGATTGGGTGCCGTCACCACTTAACCAAGCAGGTTCTTTACGTTTATCTCACGGATCTGAAATCGTTACCGTCTTACAAACACGTCAGGAAATTGTTGTTTGGACGGACTCATCCCTCTATTCTTTGCAGTATCTTGGACCTCCTGATGTGTGGGGGTCGCAGATCCTTGGCGACAATATCTCCATAGCGAGCCCTAACGCTACAGCCATAGCTTCTGGCGTTATTTACTGGATGGGTGTGGATAAGTTTTATGTGTACAGCGGACGTGTTCAAACATTACGTTGTGATTTGAGGCGTTTTATATTCAGCGATCTCAACGCTAACCAAATAGCTCAAGTCTACGCAGGTACAAACGAAGGATTTAATGAAGTCTGGTGGTTTTATCCTTCAGCTAATTCCACACAAAATGATCGGTATGTGGTGTACAACTACGTTGAGGACATTTGGCATTACGGCACGATTGGACGCACGGCTTGGATTGATTCAGGTTTGCGTGACTATCCTGTTGCTGCAACGTATAACTACAACCTTGTTAACCATGAGCAAGGGTTGGATGACAATGAGACAGGTACAGCGCTACCCATAAACGCCTATATTGAGTCTGCTGAATTTGATATTGAAGACGGGCAGAACTTCGGGTTTATATGGCGTATGGTGCCGGATCTTACTTTTGAAGGGTCTACAGCAAACACGCCTCAAGTTACTATGACGCTGTATGGCATGAATGGTTCAGGTTCTGGGTTAAACCAAGAAGCGTCTAAAGCTGTTGCTCGCACATCAACTGTAACCATTGAGCAATTTACTAACATTATCTACACTCGCATTCGTGGTCGCCAAATGATTATGAAAATCGAGTCTAACCAACTTGGTACGGCTTGGCAGCTTGGTGCACCACGTATTGATATTCGTATGGACGGGCGGCGGTGAATTTCTTACAGAATCCCGCTGCGCCAAATTTACCTCTTGCCCCCCAAGAGTACAGTGCGCTTTATCAAGAACAGCTTAATAATGTGTTGCGTCTGTACTTCAATAGGCTTAGTGGAAACTTACGCGCTTTGCTGGGGCCAGATGGCGGACAGTTTATTGACCGCCCTAACGGGTTATTTTTTAACACCGCTGATCAAACCTTTGCGGCAATTAACACTGCGTACCCCGTGGAGTTTAATGCTACTTACCTTAACAATGCCGTTGCGTTACAGTCTGGCAGTACGTCTAAAGTAGAAGTTAGTATTGCTGGGGTATATAACTTTCAGTATTCAGGACAAGTGAAAACAACAAGCGCCGCAGATAAAAACCTATATCTTTGGATTGCACGGAATAGTACTGATATAGGCTATTCAACTCACGCTTGGACGTTTCACGATAACGATCACTACGCCGAAGTTAGTTGGAATTTTAACATTGACTTAGATATTGGTGAATATATTGAGCTTAAAATCGCTGCTGATAGCACTGCATTACGTCTTGATGCAGAAGCAGCAACATCTCCACATCCGGGTATACCCTCAAGTGTTTTAGCAGTAAACTTTATTGCTCCGTTGCCCTCCCCACGGCCCACACCTCCGTGACTTAAATCATGCCACTACCACGTTTACCTTCAGATTGGGGTTCATATGACGCTTACGACAAGCTAGGGTGGTTCTTGTCTAAAGGTGTTACGGCAGATGATTTGTATGCTGCGGGGGAATCTTCAGACGGCGTCGAGTGGCTTGTGAATAATGGGCTACCTGCGTATTCAGAAGAAACAATGTTGGCCCCACGCGAGAGCTTAAAAAATACAACAGCCTATGTAACGCCTACAGTACAAGAAACACGTAACCTTGGTCCCGACATAACACTTGCAAACCCACTAGCAAGTATAACAGATTTTAGAACTAAAACAGTATCAGAAGCGTCGGGTGATACCAGCGTTGATGTACAAGCCCCTCAAAATATTGTTGATTATTTAATAGCAAACAACGCAACAATTGCAGACTCACTCGCCCATAAATCGACTTTTGTAAAAACATATCAAAATGTAGATGGGCAGTTAAAAGAAGTTGACCCTAATTCAATCACGCCCCAAGACGCTGCGGCGGGAAATGTTGTTTTCCAAATTGGCGGTAAAACAGGTGGTCCAGATAGAGAGCGTGTTGCGCAGACTTATGTACCCCAAGGAGATAGTCTTGTTCCTGTAGGTGAAGGGCAATTTTACCAAGGAGCCCATCCAGATCAAGCGCTGTTTGATGCGGCAAAAATAGCGGCTGTTGTTGTTGGGGCAACTTTTGGTTTACCCGCTTTGCTTGAAGCAGGTGCCGCAGCGCTTGGTGGAGCGGCGGAACTTGGTGGACTTGCCGCGTTGGGTGAGGGTGCTGGAGCGGCGAGTGCAGTGACAGGCGCAGAAGCAGGGCTTGGGTCACTTGCTTCAAATCTTACTGTTGGCGAAGCAGCCGGTATCATTACTAACCCTGTTAGTTTAGTCACTAAGCCTGTAACAGAAGCCATTACAAGTCAGGTTGTTTCTCAGCTAGGCTTATCTGGCGCTGAGGTGACTGTAGCAAAAACGTTGGTTGCTTCGGGCGTTAATGCCGCTGCTGCTGAGTTGCTTGGTCAGGATGGCGCTAAAGCTGCGCTAGCTACAATTGGAGGCACAGCATTTAACGCTGTTGCAGGGCCAATTATTCAAGATGTTGCAGGGTCTATTGTTGACAAAATAGACGAATCACTGAATTTAGATTTAAGCCCTCAAGTAGCAAACCGTGTAACTAACGGGGTCCAAAGAAGTATTACAAATGGGGTTACAACGGCAATTGCTGGGGGTGATGCGACTGATGTTCTGCGTAATGCGACAGTTGGTTTTGTTGGCGGAGCGCTTAGTAAAGTTGAAATTCCCGGCACTAAACTTGATGACGCTGGATTAGAAAAACTCCTTCCCGGTTATTTTGATGATGAAGACTACGTTGTCGATGACCAAGGAAGAACCATTGATAGTGCGGGGAATGTCGTAAATTTACCTGCATCAAATTCTGTTAATGTTTCTAGCACTTCATTATCTAATGCTCCAGTAGTTGATACTGAGCAAGTTTTAGTAACAGGAAAAAAACCAACTGACAACACGTCAGTTTACGGACTTCCTTCTGTTTTACCTACAACACCTTCTGTTACTGTTGAATCGTGTCCTGAAGGTTATAGGCGCAACCTTGTTACTAACGAGTGCCAGCCTATTGCTTCTGAAACTGTAGATACAAATGTACCTACAACAGATACAGCTACAAAAACAGAAGCTGCATGTCCTGAAGGATATAGGCGCAATCTTGTCACTAACGAATGCCAGCCCATTGAGAAACCTAAAGTAGAAGTTACTGCTTGCCCAGAAGGACAGGTGCGCAACCCATCTACTGGCTTGTGTGAACCAGTA
>Ga0075472_10000902_pt1 | contig 12350 bp, 5 predicted proteins | sample DEB19_08_DNA_3_FD_77014 | JGI IMG/M metagenome (GOLD analysis project Ga0075472, IMG submission 77014) | Aqueous microbial communities from the Delaware River and Bay under freshwater to marine salinity gradient to study organic matter... | ecosystem: Environmental > Aquatic > Marine > Coastal ...
AAGGAGAAACATTAAAAAAGATGAACAATAAGGCTAAGAATCGTAAGAAACAGAGAAAATATCACCACAAGAAGTCTGCAACATATAAACCGAAGCTGAGAGGGGTCTATGTACCTAATATGTACCTATTCGGAGATCAAATTAGTCATCTTTTCCCTCACGCGGCGAACCAAAAAATCAATCGAAGTAGCAAGGCTAATCGACGCAGCAAGGGAGGAACTGAACCCCTTCCCGATACTGCCTACTGAATGTTGGCAAATACTACATTGATATACCTGAATCCCATAAATTTTAACAGATTTTTTTCACCACCCTTTGTTTGTTTGGAGAGTTTTTTCATGAGATAGTCGTACACATAAGCCCACAAGCGCCATAATCCAATGCCCCCTAAAAAACGGTCAAGACCAACTAACACCAGCAATGACAGTTCGAGTTCCTCTGACTCCTCATGGACATCAGGGGAGTACAATGAATGCATGTACCACGATTGGTAGGTTGTAATTTTTTCTCCCAACATCACACATGTCTGTGCTCAAAACAATCCCTGATACATACTCCTTACATTACTAGGGGTTCCAGTGAACTGCACACTCCTACATTTTTTTCCAACCTGCTAAACAAATGCGTCAGAACGATTTCCAAGGGTCTTAAAATTCATGACCGCGATATTATTTCAAAAATTAAAGCCGATTGTGATGCTTTCAGTATTCTGATAATCTTCGATCCCGACGCAAGTTGTTCAGCAAAAGAATCCATCCAAGACATCCTTTATCATTTTGGCACAAAATTGTCAGTGGTGTCATTACCACATACCCCGGCTGCTACAAAAACAAGAAACACAAAAACCAAAGACCTTTTATTTGGATCAGAACATGTGAAATCATGTCATCGGTCATGCGCATCAATTGGCAGTAATCTTTATGAATCAGAGATTCTTGTTATTAATACCCCAGTGAAGATAGCAGTGCATGAGTCATGCAGGAACAAGATAAAACATGCTTTAGATCGTCGTGGTTTCCCAATTGATGTTTCGAGTCGTGATGGTCTCTGTTTCCATCCTCAATCTTCATCAAACATGCCACCTTACGAAACGATCGTTGAAATCCTTACATCACCACGCTGTAGTGTCGTCGACGAGCTAAATAAACACATCATTCATATTGGAAATGTTGGAACAAGGTATCCGATCAAGACATCGGTAGATTCACCCGCGCAGGCGTGTTGGTTTCAAAAGTTGTTCCAATTGATGCATATTGCAAGAGGATATACTGGTGTAGTTATTGATGTCTGTCAAATCGATGTTGCCTTCAGTGTCCCAAACCATGGTGATAAGCTGGTACAATGGACTACTTCTGTTGGTGGCGATCAAGGGAATACAATGAAAAAAAACTCCATCTTTACAAATTCTATAAAAGAGGTTTGGCCACTGCATGACATTGTGCCAAGTGTGACTGACAAAGCCATCTATGCCAGAGATCAGATAGGGACGGTACGCGTCAAACAGGCCGATTGGAGTAAGTATTCTAAAATGGACATTCTTGGGATGGTAGACCACCCAGAGTCACTACAAGAAACAGACATTCCCGATGAAGTCGCCGACACATTGGAGTCCATATACAAGATGCAAAGTAACAATGGTACTGGAGTTAAGTGTCTGTCTATGGACAAGAAATCTATCTACAGTGCCAAGGCATACTCCGATATCTCACATCATACTGCCCGTACCAAACATCTATTCCCAATAACAAAACAAGCCTCAAACAATTTGGGAGATTTGAATCTTGTTGCTCTACAGCGATTAATGCACCGTTTAGGCACCACACTGAAAGGGGCTCTGCATTATGTAATGGATCATGGAGTTAGGGGTCGTCTCGAATTGTCCATACGACCAAATGGTACTAATGATGCAGGAAACGCACTACGGACGAAAGGAAACTATGTCGACATTATGTCACATGTATATGTTGCTATATATGACCTATTCCATGGACACCACCAACTACAGTTGTTGTTAACGACTTCATATGAAGTAGTTTCACTCAGGTGCAACGAAATCATACGATCAGTGCAACAGCACATCTCTTTCCGTGCTCAAAAAGTGTTTAAAGATATATACAGTGAATCTGTTCAGTCCTGGTTGGCAGCCATGGTGTTTCTCATTACAACACTTCTAGGGCTCACTCATTTTGGCAAAATCCAGCCGCTCCTAGACTGGATCAATAATTCACCATGTTATGATCCTCTAAGCCTGAAACCAAAACTGCTACAAGGACATTTTCTCCATGGACAACCAAATGGCAACGACACAACCCCCGTCCATTCAAACAAAGACCGTGTAATTGACTGTATCGTCGATGAGTTGCAACAGTTAAAAATTACCGATCAGGGAATCCGAGTCCTAATAGATCTGACAGACCCAGATTCTTCTCTGAGAAAGCTACACCCGAGGCTGTGTTTGAATGACATTCTCATACTGGCAGAAAACATTAATGACATAATTATCCCAAACGTTGCAAAGCTATTGCAATGCACACCCGATCAGATGACAGAAAAATCAATGAATGGCAACGAAATGGAACCTGAAAATATTTTAGATGACAGTGAAGTCCAATTTGAAGATGACGAAGATGATGGAGGGCCAGAATATAATTGGCACCCACACATGCACATGAATTATATTGATCCCGAAGTTAGTTTGCTGAACAGACAACTCTCAATGAAAATGCTACATCAAAATCAATCTCTTCGCACCATACAAGATATCTTCAGAAGACCCAACTTGTCAACATATGATCCTGTCCTATCAGCACTAGTAAGACTCTGCGACTTATCCCACCTTTATGACATGAATTCTCCCCTGTTTTTCAAGCAACTCTACAAATACATTTACCTCCTATACCAAGAGTTCAGCAGTATCTTACAACACCCCACATCCGATGATTTAAAAATATTTCTTGAAACAAAGGGTAACACATACGCTGACCTGATCCAAATTTTTAGGTTTCTAGGCATTGACCCAATCTCCCCGAAAACGAGAAACAGAATGGTAGCTCAGTTGTGTACAACATACTGGTTCCCATGCCTATCATGCAACTATTCTCAACTCGAAGTTTCCGCGAATTTCCGGGAAAAAATGACCCATTTAATAAACAAATCACTTCTGGAATTACCATGCAAAGAATTATCCACATCAGAAAAGACATCAAGATTTTACAGACAGTTTGATAACCTTCATATTGATATTTTGAAGCCAACATCTGTTATGACAGAGGGAAAACCTGATATCGAAGTTGCTGAAGGTGATTTCCACAACATTTTTGATGCCATCAGTTCTAGGTTCAACCCAATCCGTTATGATAGAGGCAACGGTATAGTCAGGCAATTCATGCATGACGCACTCAGCAGGCTACCATCTGTTTCTGATACATTCTTGTCTCCGGATGCACAAAATAATCGCGACTTTCTTGATTCATTCACACTGGAGGAGCTTCAAAAGGAAAAACATTTTACCCTTCTTCACGACCAAGAACAACCACATGAGATAATTTTCCCTGCCACTTGCCTGCTATATCAGACAAACATACTCCTCATGGACTGTAGTATGAATCTGACATACTTTCATCTGTACGACTGGGCTCACAAAAAAGTGATTTCTTACAAATATGTAGGCACACGCTGGATCCCCCTGATCAATTGTGTTGTATTTGCAATGGTAGTCGATGTGAATGGCCACTCGATTTATAAATCCGGGAAACACAGATCAGACTATTCAGAGAGTAGCGAGGCTGGATCACTCATGTTTAGTGAATTAAGTCGTCTCCAAATTTATCAATTTCCATCAAAACATCCTCATGGCAAAGCACATGACAGCAAAAGGAACCTTCAAAAATGCATCGCTGACCTGTTGACTTCTGACAACATAAAACACAGGCATTTCATCTTAATGAAACAGGAGGGATGCAACCAGGATCCACTCGATATTTTCCCCTTCCTCGAAGAACTGTCTCTAACTGATACTGCTCTCCAACTAATGTTTGCCAATCCAATCCTTGATCATTTCAACAGTTTATTCATCACAGATAATACTTCACTTTTGAATCACCTAAAAGATGAAAATCATTACACCCACGGAAATTTCCATACGGTGCTCATCCCGATTTTATGTCTCCGACATAAGCTTTGGATTTCTATCTGGGAACAAAACGCAGAATCGAGGGACATGAAAAAAAGCTATTTTTATTGGTTCGATCCGCACCTTCAAAAAGTGTGCCGCAAGATATTTGATCATTTTGTATTCCATCCAGATCACAGACAATTCATGTACATCAGGATCAATATAAAGCCCAGTTCAGAGAGATTAGTTTCGTGTGGTTTCTGGAACATGCCAAAGGACAATTTGTACAACACTAACATTCCATCGCTCATTCCATTCAATTACCATACCCTACTGTCCTGCGAGTTTTCTTATCTTGATATCGCGATAGCAAAACAGCTCATTCATCACATGAAAGGACACCTTTACATGGACATTACCATGGATATCGAGGATGAAGAAAGGAAAACCCCCTTAGTGGCCACGGAATCTCCCAAAATCCTCCCTGTTGAACTGCGAGATGAATCAAAAAAGTTACTACAGCACACCATCATTGTTGTTTTTTCATCCGACCATTCAGATACATCCCCGCCTTATCATGAAGTATATTTCCTTCATCGCGGTTTTGCTGACAACGAGTCATTGAGTGAATATGCGAGTGATAAATTGGCCCTTCTCTTCTCCGACCATGTGAATGACAAATACCACCTGCACATTTTGGACACGTCCAAAATATATGAGGACAGATATTTTTCATCATCATTTGAGCAAATTCTAAACATCTATATGGCTCACAATTCCAAATCACCAATGTTTTTTTCACACATGATACAAGAAACGGCGAGATTAGTAGCTGATCTTACATTGCGTACCAAACAATGGATCAAGGATTGTGTATTAGATCCCAATTGTCTATCCCATGAAAATCTTCCAACATGGTTGAAACAAATACTTATAAACTAATCCTCCTCTCTTGTTGAAGCATGTATACCCATTTTCCTCATTATCCTTGCCATAACAAAAAGAACATTGCTGATTGAAATCCCCAAAGAGGGAGAATAAGCTGTCTTTTGTGCACACATGAAAAATGATTGATAATTGAAGCACCTTTTAGTCCTTGGCAGATAGACGACCGGTCATTATTTTAGGTCATCAATTTTGGGGAAAAGTCCATTAAACATCAATATTTAAACAATAATTTATCATAGTACGGTAATGGTCACGAGTTCATTATTTTTGGTCGTCCGTTTTGAGGTAGCTTTCTTGACCGGCGAAAAGAAGTGGTCATTATTTTTGATCGTTGCTTTTGGGCACATATTTTAAGGGGTCATAATTTTTCATCCCTAGTTGCCAACCTTTTGTCTCCGGTAGTAAGAATTGGTCATTTATTTTGGATCGTTTGATTTTTGGCATGACTTATGGATTTCTCTAAGAAATGGTCATCGGTCATCGGTGACTTGGTCATTATTTTCGATTGTTGATTTCGGGCTCATTTACGGAGGTGATACTTTTTTCGTCTTAGATTAACCAACGGTTCATAGTTCAATTTTTTTGATCGTTTGTTTTGTGTAAGGCAGTGTAATATTTTTTGATCGTTGCTTTTGGGCATACTTTTCCGAGAGGGTCGTCACCGACAAAAAGACGGTCATTATTTTTGATCGTTGATTTCGGGCACATTTAAGAAGTGGAGATTATTTTTGATCGTTGCTTAGTCATTATTTTTGATCGCTGAATTTGGGCACATTCTTTGGAGAGCAATGGTTCAAACCTCATTATTTTTGGGCGTTGGTTTGAGGCAGCTTTCGTCACCGGCGAAAAGAAGTGGTCATTATTTTTGATCGTTGGTTTCGGGCACATTTTTGGAGAGCGTCAAGACCCGTGAAAAACTTGGTCATTATATTTTGATGCTTTCGGGCACATTTTTATCCGAGGCAATGAGTCAGAGTTTATTATTTTTGGTCGTTGGTCTGAGGCAGTGTTTTGTCATAAGCAACGGTTCATAGTTCATTATTTTTGGTCGTTGGTTTGTGGCAGCGTCATTATTTTTGATCGTTACTTTCAGGCATATTTTTCCAAGAGGGTCGTCACCGGCGAAACGACTTGGTTGTTATTTTTGATCCTGGATCTCAGGCACATTTATCAAAAGGCAACAACTAAGGGTTCATTAATTTTGGTTGTCGGTTTTGAGGCAGCTTTCATCGCCGGCGAAAAGAAGTGGTCATTATTGTGCTTGCAAACAATCAAAAAACCTGTCAGGAGTTGTCTTTGTAGCGGGACTATCCACTGGACTTCCAATACTACAACGCGTGGAAGGGACCCACCTCTGAACTCCAAGTACTGGAACGCCAACGCTTCTAGGTCATTATTTTTGATCGTTGGTTTGAGGCAGTGTCACTATTTTCGATCGTTGCTTTCGGGCATATTTTCCAGAGAGGGTCATCACCAGCGAAAAGACTTGGTCATTATTTTTGATCGTTGATTTCGGGCGTATTTTTCGAAGGGCAGCTTTCGTCACCACTTAAAAGAAGTGGTCATTTTTTTTAATCGCGGTCTTCATTGAAGCTTGTCCTTATGGTACAAATTTTGCAAACGTAAAAGACACATAACTGTTCATAGGAATTAGAACCTCTGGAAACCTCTTCTGTCGCCGGCAGAAAATAATGGTTATTACTTTTTGATCATCAATGTCGCGCAGATTTTTTTTGTGGTCATAATTTTGCCGGATGTCATAAGTTCTGGTCGTCGGTTGTGGTCAAAAACCTAAGTGGTGATTAATATCTTTCGTCGATTAGAGGCAAGTCCATCAATGTTTACCCGTTCAATATTTTTGATCAAGAGCGCAATGGTTCCGAGTTCATTCTTTTTGGTCGTTGGTCTGAGGCAGTGTCATTATTTATGATCAATGCTTTCGGGCACATTTTTCCGAGAAAAACATATTTTTGCGAGCAATGGCACAGAGTTCAATATTTTTGGTCATTGGTTTGAGGCAGCTTTTGTTGCTGGCAAAAAGAAGTGGTCATTATTTTTGATCGCTTCTTTCGTGTCCATTATTTGGAGAGGGTCGTAACCGGTGAAAAGTTTGTTCATTAATTTTGATCGTTTCTTTTGGGCACATTGACCCTAACTCCAAAGAGATGCACGCAAAACAAACATCATAAAATATCACCTGCTGTCTGACTTTCATCTGAAATTCTGCAGAAGTCAGAAATTCTGCAAAAGTCTGAAATACTTTGTTTCAAATGTCTTTGATTCTTCCTGTTATGCCTCTTTTATGGTCAAATGAGTGGAGGTTTATTCGGTGTTTTGCCTGAATTTGCTTCTTCATCTTACTACCAGCCTTTTTCCAAACCTTCAGTGAATGTCGTCCATAATTGTATAATTCAACTCTTTTTTTCAGTATCACATATATATTAATCAACACTGAACGTCTCGTACCCTTTTATAATTATATCATCTGCATGATAATAGGAGATGCCATGCAAAGAAACATCGATTTATATCCCACCCACACCGCAAAGTTTTCATCATTCTACACATATATTGACGATGTGATTATCCGCTCTCCATACCTACACGCGATATCATCTTACGTATATATTGATGAATTTGTGACATTGCTTACTGGTGACCTTGTGAACAAGTATTTCATGCAAAACTTGCCTTCGATCTTCACACTTTCGCGAAGGCCATTTGCATTATCATTAACGGTTTGTCAATGGCATGCATCTACTCTCATGTCAATCCCCGTGAAAGCTATGGCTTATTTGGAATTAGTACATTCTGTTCAAAAAAGAATGACAAATTGGACAAGATCCAAGTCATGTCAATTATCATTACCATCAAGTATATGTAAATGGGTTGACATAAAAGCGCAAAGACATTCAATGACAGACATATCTCCCAAATACAACCTCAATGATCAAAGAATCCCTTGCTCTTTACGAATTGAGGGAAGGAAAATTCGTTTCAAACTGTTTCATAAATTGGAATAGTTCTGATGAATTGGAATGTGCGAAGGTAAGATTCCGGGCATCAGCAGAAAAAAGGGAAATAGACTATGTTATCAAGGACCACCATCCTTCTTGCTGGCGGCTTCTTTGAGTTCATGGTATCACGGTGCGCAGATGGCATTTTTGACGGCTTATCTCAGATTAGGTGCTTGAGTATATGTAAATAAATGTCCTCTCAGAAAAACAATTTTTAAACATTAATTTATCATAGTACGGTAATGGTCACAAGTTCATTATTTTTGTTAGTCGGTTTTGAGGTAGCTTTCTTGACTGGCAAAAAGAAAGCGTGTTAGCAATATCAAGACAGAGTTATTCTTTTCAGTAATTATTTTTGGTCGTAGATTAACCAATGGTTCACAGTTCAATTTTTTTGATCGTTTGTTTTGTGTGAGGCAGTGTCATTATTTTTGATCATTGCGAGAGCAATGGTTCAAAGTTCTTTATTTTTGGCCGTTGGTTTGAGGCAGCTTTCGTCACCGGCAAAAAGAAGCGGTCATTATTTTTGATCATTCGTTTCAGGCACATTTTTGGAGAGGGTCAAGACCTGTGAATAACTTGATCATTATTTTTGATCGTTACTTTCGGGCACATTTTTTTCAGAGGCAATGGTTCAGAGTTCATTATTTTTGGTCGTCGGTCTGAGGCAGTGACATTCTTTTTGATGGTTTCTTTCGGGCAAATATTTCAGAAAACCAGCATAAGACTTGGTCATTATTTTTGGTCCGTCCTTTCCGGCACATTTGTCGGAAGCAATTGTTCATAGTTAAATTTTTTTGATCGTTGGTTTGAGTCAGTGTCATGATTTTTGATCGTTGCTTTCGGGTATATTTCTCCAGAGAGGGTCGTCACCGGCGAAAATACTTGGTCATTATTTTTGATCGTTTATTTCGGGCACATTTTAGAAGTGGTCATTATCTTTGATCATTGATTAGTCATTATTTTCGATCGTTTAATTTGGGCACATTCTTTGGAGAGCAATGGTTCAAAGTTTATTATTTTTGGTCGTTGGTTTGAGGCAGCTCTCGTCACCGGCAAAAAGAAGTGGTCATAATTTTTGATCACTTGTTTTTGCCACATATTTGGAGAGGGTCATCACCTATGAAAAACGTGGAAATTATTTTTGATGCTTTTGGGCACATGTTTATCGGAGGCAATGGTTCCTTTTTTTCAGTATCACATAAATATTAATCAACACTGAACATCTTGTTCCCTTTTATAATTATATCATCTGCATGATTATAGGAAATGCCATGCAAAGAAACATCGACTTATATCCCACCCACACCGCAAAGTTTTTATCATTCTACACATATATTGACGATGTGATTATCCGCTCTCCATACCTACATGCAACATCGTCTTACATATATATTGTTGAAATTGCGACATTGCTTACTGGTGACCTTGTGAACAAGTATTTCATGCAAAACTTGCCTTCGATCTTCTGCCTTTCTCGAAGGCAATTTGCATTATCATTAACGGTTTGTCAATGGCATGCATCTACTCTCATGTCAATCCCCGTGAAAGCAAAGGCTTATTTGGAATTAGTTCAATCAGTTGAAAAAAGAATGACAAATTCAACGAGATCTAAGTCATGTCAATTATCATTAGCATCAAGTTTATGTAAATGGGATATCATCAAAGTGGAAGGACATTCAACGACAGACATTTCTCCCAATTACAACTTCAATGATCAAAGAATCCCTTGCTCTTCAGAATTTAGGGAACGAAAATCTGTTTCAAACCGATTTATAAATTTGAATATAACAATGATAAGAATACATGAAGTATGCTGGTGGGAGTTTGTAAGAAGGCGAATGGAAGGATGATAAGAAGGAGGGTAGAGGAACATACAAAAACCCTACCCTAACCATCATCAAGACAGAGTTATTCTTTTCAGAAATTACTACATCTGAGGTGTCAGTGGAGTTATCCGAAAATGTACAGTTTATTTTTACTTAAACTATAGTTATTATTTGCCCGTATAAATTATTTTTCATTTAGCCTACGTTATGTGCTAAGGAATGCATACAAATAGGTCCTTTCCATAACCCTCACGGTCTGAGGCAGTGTCATTATTTTTGATTGCTGCTTTCGGGCAAATTTTTCAGAAAACCAGCAAAAGACTTGGTCATTATTTTTGATCGTTTCTTTTAGGCACATTATGTTGGAAGCAATGGTCCATAGTTGAATTCTTTTGATCGTTGGTTTCAGGCAGTGTCATGATTTTTGGTCGTCGGTCTGAGGCTGTTTCCTTATTTTTGATCGTTGCTTTCGGGCAAATATTTCAGAGAACCAGGGAAAGACTTGGTCATTATTTTTGATCGTTGCTTTCGGGCACATTTATCGGAAGCAATGGTTCATAGTTCCAAATTTTTGATCGTTGGTATAGGCAGTGTTATTTTTTTTGAGCGTTGCTTTGTGGCATATTTTATCGTGAGGTCGTCACCGGCGAAAAGACTTGGTCATTATTTTTTATCGTTGATTTCGGGTCACCTGTGAAAAACTTTTTCGTAGGCAATGGTTCATAGTTCATCATTTTTGGTCGTTGGTCTGAGGCAGTGTCATTATTTTTGATCGTTGCTTTGGGGCAAATATTTCAGAGAAGATTATTTTTGATCGTTGCTTTCGGGCACATCTTTTTCGGAGTCAATGGTTCAGAGTTCATTCTTTTTGGTCGTTGGTCTGTGGCAGTGTCATTATTTATGATCGTTGCTTTCGGGCAAATTTTATAGAGAAAAAGATTATTTTGCGAGCAAAGGCACAGAGTTCAATATTTTTGGTCATTGGTTTGAGGCAGCTTTTGTTGCTGGCAAAAAGAAGTGGTCATTATTTTTGATCGTTTTTTTTCGGGCTCATTATTTGGAGAGGTTCGTAACCGGTGAAAAGCTTGTTCATTCTTTTTTATTGTTGCTTTTGGGCACATTATCCCTAACTACAAAAGAGATGCATGCATAACAAACATCATAAAATATCACCTGCTGTCTGACTTTCATCTGAAATTCTGTAGAAGTCAGAAGTTCTGTGAAACTCTGAAAGACTTTGTTTCAAATCACTTTCATTCGTACTGTTATGCCTCTTTTATGGTCAAATGAGTGGAGGTTTACTCGGTGTTTTGCCTGAATTTGCTTCTTCATCTTAATACCATCCCTTTCCCACACCTTCAGTGAATGTCGTCTATATTTGTATAATTTAACTCTTTTTTTCAGTATCACATATATATTAATCAACACTGAACGTCTCGTTCCCTGTTATAAATACTTCATTTGCATGATAATAGGAGATGCCATGCAAAGAAACATCGATTTATATCCCACACACACCGCAAAGTTTTCATCATTCTACACATATATTGACGATGTGATTATCCGCTCTCCATACCTACACGCGAAAACATCATCCTACGTATATATTGATGAATTTGTAAAATTGCTTACTGGTGACCTTGTGAACAAGTTTTTCATGCAAAACTTGCCTTCGATCATCACACTTTCGCAAAGACCATTTGCATTATCATTAACGGTTTGTCAATGGCATGCATCTACTCTCATGTCAATCCCCGTGAAAGCCATGGCTTATTTGGAAATAGTACAATCTGTTCATAAAAGAATGACAAATTGGATGCGAGCCAAGTCATGTCAATTATCATTAGCATCAAGTATATGTAAATGGGTTGACATCAAAGTGCAAGACTCGAGCATCGTTTTGATAGAAGTTCAGTTGTTCATGTCCGACATCAACACCATGTCGTATGATTTCACCTACACTGGGGAAAAAGGTGAAGATATTCCACGGTGGGTGTCTTCGGTTCAGGTTACCATTCCTAATGGAGCATTTTCGGAATGCAAGAACTTGCAAACAGTGAATTTAACTGAGTGTTTGATCGAGGTCGGAAAACGGGCATTCCAAGTTTGCAGCATTTGAGATTGGGGTGTGTGCTTTCTACAAGTGCATCAACTTGAGAGACATCAACTTTCCAACCAGCCTGCAAAGGATTAGACGAGGTGCGACACATCCATCTGCCAGACAGTGTGGAAAGTATTTGGCGAAGAGGCATTTTGCTATTGCCGTCAACTTCTCACTGTCAGGATCCCTCCGAGTAGTTGTCAGTTTCAATTGTTATTCAACTAAATTAGCTACGAATCATTCTTCATAAAATGTAGCATGTTTGCTTAATTATTTTTGATCGTCTGAGGCAGTGTCATTATTTTTGATCGTTGCTTTCGGGCAAATATTTCAGAGAACCA
>Ga0075472_10000905_pt1 | contig 12331 bp, 10 predicted proteins | sample DEB19_08_DNA_3_FD_77014 | JGI IMG/M metagenome (GOLD analysis project Ga0075472, IMG submission 77014) | Aqueous microbial communities from the Delaware River and Bay under freshwater to marine salinity gradient to study organic matter... | ecosystem: Environmental > Aquatic > Marine > Coastal ...
AGCCCCTTGACCCCGATCCCGACCCGACCTGGAAACCCCACTGCCATGGTGAGCACGTTCCATGGGTCAGTGACCAATGCGCCCCCCTGGCCACCCAGCCAGCCAAGCCACGCCGCCGGGCTGTTGTCCTTCGACAGTTTCTCGGCCGCCTCCGACGCCGCCGCCGCTATTGACCGGCCCTGACTGCGGAACCCGACTTCGGGGATCAGATCGCTGCGCCGGTCGGGGTGCTTCTCGGCCAGTTCCTCGAGGCGCTTCCGGTACTCGGCGTCGAGCCACTGCGTCTTGAAATCCTGGTGCCCGAGCTGGCCGCCTTCGGCCTTGTACTTTTCCCACTCGGGATAGAACCGGGCCGCCTGCGTGTGGTCGATGTTCGACCGGGCCGGGTTCCACAGCGTCTCGCCCGTGATGTCCTTGACCTTGGCATTGTGGGCGTCATAGGCGTCGTTGACGTTCAGCCACGTCTGCCCGATCGACTGCGTTCGGGTCGCTTCCTCGAAGGTCGTCTTGAACGCCTCGGAGGTCGACGCGCCGGGTTGCGACGTGTCGGGCTCTTCGTAGAGCGAACCGGCGGGGCGCGGCGAAAGCTGGGTGAAGAACAATCCGTTAGTCCTTCCAGAAGAATGTCGGCTCACGCCGTTTCAGGATCGGCTCGAGCTTGTTCAGGTCGAGAATGTATTTGTCGGAGCCGTAGCGGTTCTGCGGGAAGCCCGAGGCTCGCGGCGTTCCCGTCTTCGGGTCGTTGACCCACTGGCCCGCGCCCACGTAATCCTCGGCGCCCGGCGTTTCGGGGTTGCCGAGGCTCACCATGTAGCGGCCGTGCCCGACCTGGACGAAGGTTCCGTTGACGAGCTTGGTAATGCTGACGGGGTTGCCCCGGCGATCGACGGGCGGCGGCAGTCCCGCCTCGGCGAGATCGGCGGGCGTAACCGTCTGCAGGGCCTTGCGCCAGTCCTCCTTGGCCCAATTCGGGGGCAGCAAGAACCCCTTCGGTTTCGGACCGCGTGGCCAATTGGGGGACCACTGGTTCTGGACCCCGCCAAACACCTTGCCGTTGGCGTCAGTGCGCTCCCCGATCACAGCCTTCACCGCTTCCTTATAGACAGTCGTGTCGAGGCCCTTCTGCGACCAGTCCTTATGACGGGCTTCGTAGAGCAAGGCGGACGCGCGCTCGATGGCGTCGCGCTGGTTCTTCGGGAAGTTGTCATAGATATCGCCGAACACGGCGCGAGCCGCCGCTGCCGCTTCGGCCGCAGGGATCTCGGGCTTCTTGTAGTTCGGGTCCTGCCGGGCCTTGAGTGCCGAAAACATCTCAGCCGACGCCATCGGGTTGAGGATCGACATGTAGCCCGCAACGGCGAGCTCGGGCATCTTCTCCGACAGTTCGCGGAACGCCCGTGTCGCGTGTTCCGGCCCCCAACTGCGCACGATCCCCGTCGCAAACCCCTGCATGTCAGCGCCGGCCTTGGCGCTCTTCTCGATCTCCTCGCGCTCGGAGGCGGTGAAATACTGGATGTCGTCGCCCTGAAGCCCTCGCTGGAACTTCTGTGCCGCCTGCTGCGCCGAGGCCAGCCGCGCGTCGAGGACTTCGGGCGTCAACTGGCGGAGGTCGAGTTGGCCCGCCGGCACGACGCCCGTGCGCTGCGCATAGCCGAGCATGTCCTTCTCAAGCTGGCTGTCCTTCTTCTGCGCGAGTTCACGCATCGCCTCGAAGGCTTTCTCCTCGTCGGGCGTCGGCGTCTTCGAGCGATAGTGCGCTTCCATCTGCGCCAGCGCCGCCTTGGTCTCAGGCCACGAAGCCGTCTGCATCGCCCGGTAACGCTCAGCGTTGCCAACCACCGATGAGAACTGCTGCACCAGCGCCGGGTCGCGCGAGGCCGTGACCGCCGCACCCAACTGCTGCCGCGTCGGCTCGTCGACCGGGTAGCCCTGCAGGGCCTTGGCCTGCACGTCGTCAAGCGCCTTTTTCACCCGCGCCTTGTCGAGATCGATCCACTGCTGGCTTTTCTCGTTGAGGCCGCGCAGGACCTCCAAGGCGAGCCCGTTCTTGTAGCGGTAGCCCGCTGGCGGCGTGCCACCCTGCACCTTGGCGGGGGCCGCATCCGTCATCGTCTCGCCGCCGACGACGCCGCCGCCCGCATCGGCCACGCGGGTCAGCTTGCCGTCGGTCGGGGCGTTGTCGTTGCCGGGAATCGTGTTGGCGTCGCGCGGCGCGTCGTCGGCGCTCTGCTGCGTTCCCGCGACCTTCGTATCCGTGGTTGGGGCCGCGGTCTCCTTGGTCTGGGGCTTGCCGGTGTAGCTGAACGTCCCCGATGGCGCCACGAACGCATGGCTGCCGTCACGGTGACGGACGGTCTTATATTGCCCGGTCGAACTGTCGAACCCGGACCAGCCCCGCCAGGAGCGATACTTGTTCGGCTCGCGAGCTTCAAGGGCAAGCATGGTCTTCTCATGCGCCAGGAAGTGCGTCGCGCCGTTCACCGGGTCGGGGATCTCGCCAGCTGCCCGCTTCTGCGCGAAGTCGACCATCTCCTTGAACTGCGGGCTCGCCAGGATGCGGCCAAGCCGGGCCTGCTGCGCGGGCTCGAACGACGGCTGATAGATCGCCCGCGAGACGTGGATGCCCAGATCCTCGCCGTTCTTGGCGGCGCGGTTGATCATGGCGCCGAGCGCGTTCTTGGCATCGTCGGGCTTCATGCCATCGGCTTCCATGAGCGCCATGGCCGCCGCCTTCTCGAACTGGTTCAACCCCTTCCAGCGCGCGTCGCGGCCGGTCCAGCCGGTAATGCCGGCACCGTCGCCGCCCTTGCCGCGCGAGCCCGAAGTCAGCGTTCCGAAGTCGCCACCCGTTACCGGCGGCGCCGCCATCGGCTCGACCTCGACCATGCCGTTCAGGCGTTCGCGAATGCGCTCCAACGTCGGCCCGACATAGCCCGGCGGGATCTTGCCCTTGGCGACCAGGTTGTTCACCGACTGGTCGAAGATGCGCCACGTCTGCTTGTACTGCGCCTCGCGCTGCTGCGGGGTGAGACCGGGAATCTCGTCGATCATCTTGCCGCCGAGGGCGATCGCCGTCGTCATCGACTGTTCGGCCGCCTCCGGGCTCGACCAGTCGAGCGCCCCGATCTGCGTCTCAAGCAAGTTCTGCGTAGCGATGACGCGCGTCTGCGTCCTGAGTGTCGAGCCGTGCCGGATGGCCGCCTCGTAGCGCGAGCCGCGCTGCTGCTCGTACAAGAGCGGGAACGACTGCTGCATTCGCCTCGAGCGCAGTTCGCCCGTCAGCGGGTCCATGTGCTTCTGGTAGATTTCCTGGCTCTTGGCCTCGTAGTCGGAGCCGTCGCCCTGGTAGTTCTCGCGGAAGTTGAGAAGGTCGGCGTCGGCCGAATTGAGCGCCGTCGCCACCTTCAGTTTGTCGTCGAACTCGGCTTCCTTGTCCTGAACCTTATCCCACGCAACCGCAGCCTCGCCGACAGACTGAATGCCCTTGCCGAGCGCCTGCATGGCGCGGCCCGGCGCCTCGTAGCCCTCGCCGCTCGTGAACGGCTGCGGGCGCGGCGCGAACTCGACGCTCTGCTCTGTGCGAGGTATCCTTGGCATCCCGTCCCCGTTATTCGATCTTCAAGCCACCGGAAATCTTGGCGTAGTTGTTTGCCGCGCCCGCGATGCCAGAGAGGAACGAGCCCGCCGCCGCGATCTTGCCCGCCTTGCGCGTCGCCGCGGCCTGCGCCTCCAGATCCTTGGCCTTGTTCTCGTTACCGACCGCCGCTGACTCGGCGTTGGTGTAGGCCGTGCCCTGGTCCATCTGGCGGTCCTGCCAGTTCGACCCGAAGATCGTCAGGGCCGCCGAGCCATAGGTCGGGTCGACGCCGCCCTTGGCCGCATTGGCGATGCCCGTGCCTTCGACGCGATCATACTTGATGCCGATCTTTTCCTGCTCGGCATGGCCCTTCTGGCGCTCCGTCCGCGCGTTGATCTTGGCGACGGTAGCGTTGTATTCTTGCGAGGCTGCCTGAGCCTCCGCCTGCTGCATCGCGCCCATTGCGGAAACGGCGGAACCCGCGATGCCGGCAACCAGGCCAATGGCCATAAGGCACATTCACATCACCCCGAGGTCGAGAGTTCTGCAACCAACGCGAGGACATGAAAGGGAAGCGGATCGCTGTGCTGAATGACTATAGATGCTTCGCGGTCCCAGCCCGAATTAAATTCAACGCCGTCTTCGATAATTCCCGTGTAGAGCGGCGGGCTTTCCCCCATCGACTGCGACGCGCGCCGGTACAAGAGCGCCTTTAGGTTGTCCTCGTCCGGCCCCATCGATCCACCGAGCGAATTGACCACCCGCGGATAGACTTGGCTGATCCTCTTGGTGCGGGATTGCGCAGCACCCGCCTGCGCGCCGGCTTCGAGGTCCTGCGTCTCGAGCGTCGCCGTATAGGGCAGCCCGACGTGGATCACGGTGCCGGCGTTGTCGAGCGTGATGCGCCCGCCCCAGGACACGGTGTGGCTCTCGACGTTGCCGTTGTTCAAGACCTTGACGGCCTTGTTCCTGAGATGGAACAGACCGGACAGCGTGGTCGTCGACGCGCCCTCGTAGGTCAGCGAGGAGTCGAGGAAAACCGCATCCTCCTTGTCGCCGTCGTCGGCAAAGGGCGGCAGCATGACCTCGATGTAGCGCTCGCCGTCGCGCTCGACCGACATCCACAACTCGTCGCCCGTGTCCGAGGGAATGACGCAGATCGACTTGACCAGTCCGCCGCCACCCAGCACATGCCGGTGCCAGGCGATGATCTCCTGCGCCCGCTCGTAGGTGCAGGCGGCAAGCTCGCCGTCCGACCGGAGGCACCAGATCACGCTATCGGGAACGAGCTCATAGGCGACCTCGGTGAATCCCGGCCCCATGATGTGCTCGGCGAAGATGGTGAGATCCGTCGAGTTGAAGGCATCGTCGGCGAAACTGTAGGCATACTCGCGGAGCTTCTTTGCCGCGTTGGTGGCGGCACCGTCGCGCTGCGGGTAGAGCACCAACTGATTGACGCGAACAGGGTGTGCTTCCGACGTGCCGTAGCTCGTCTGCGGCACCGCCTTGAAATTCGTTGGCGTCAAGGCCTCGTTCTGGCTCGACGCCGCAATGGCGTATTCGCCCGCGCTGGTGCCGGCCATCAGGACGCGGCCCGACTGCATCCAGCGGATGACATCGGCCGTCCCGCCTGCGATCCGGTAGATCAGCGCCTTGTCGTCCTCGCTGCCGTCGGTGAAGTCCTCGTAGGACCCGGAGCGCGAACCCCAGATGACCGACGGCTCGTAGGTCGAGCCCGCGAGAAACAACCGCTGCTCGTAGAACGCGATCGCGCCGGGGTAGCCCCGGTATTCCGACCAGGCCCCTTCTTCCCATGAGGAAGTCGAGCCCGAGACGATCGAGGCCGGCATCTGATAACGCACGATCTCTGCCGTGACGACGGTCGAGCTGGTGTAGCCCGTGATGCGGACGATGCAGTAGCCCGGATGCAGGAAGTCGGCGTCAAAGTAGCTCGTGGCAACCGGCTGGTAGACGCGCACTCGGCCCGACGTGTGATCGGGGACACGGGTGTAGTTCTCCCACGTCGCGGTTCCCGTCACGTTGGCGACGCCGTAGACGTTGCCCGCGGTCGTATAGCTGTCGCCGTTGGCAATGGCGTTGGTCGAGCCGAGCGCCGGCGCCGCGACGCCAACCGCCTCCTCGTTCAGTCGGAACAGCGCACCAACCATATCGGTCGTGAAATAGGCACTCGCCGCCGTCAAGGTCAGCGTCTCGCCGACGATGTGCGTGCCGTAGGCCGTCGCCGCGCCCGAGAACGCCGAAGGCGTCAGGGTCAACGTCGTATCGCTGTTGATGGTGCGGAATGGCCCCGTCGTAATGGTCGGCGTCGAAAGCGTCCAGGCCGTGTCCGAGGTCCGTGTCAGCTTGCGGAGAGGATGCGAGCGGTGCGCGATATACATCGTGTCGAACACCTGCGCCGTCGTCAGTTCCTCGCATTCCTCCGCGGTATAGGTCGTCGCAAGCTGGACGATCCGGTTCGACGTGCCGCCCGACACATAGGCGTAATAGCCCGATGTATCGATGTTATCGAGAGAGAAGGTGTTGGCGTCGATCCGCGTGACGTAGACGGCCCGGTTGTTGAGCTCCGTCATGCCGGTGATGCCGGTCAGCAGCGTCCAGTTGCCGGTTGTCAGCCCGTGGCCAACCGCCGTGATGACCGGAGGCGACGCCTGCGTGATCGCCGTGATGTTGATGGCCGGGTGCGTGACAAGGCCCTGATCCTTGTAGAACCAGATGAAGCCCGGCCCGAGCAGCAAACAGTAGGCTTGCTCGGTCGAGTAGACGAAGGGTTTCAGGGTCACGTCGTAATAGGGATGCAGCGAGACCATGCGCGTGCCCGAGCGCTTGCGGGCGCCGCCGTGCGGCACCACGTCGAAGTTCTCGAGCGTCTTGCAACTCGTGGCGTACTTCCGAATGTCGGTGCGGCCGGTGAGCCGGGGACTGATCTCGCCCCCGGCGAAGTTTGAGAGCGCAAACTGGACCTTTGCCATTCGCTCAGATCCTCGCCACCAGCCAGCCGGTCGCGTCGACGGCCTCGCGCGGCGTGCCCTCCTGGGCGTCAGTGGCGCGGGCCTCGCGGATCTTGGTCGCGTAGATCTGCCACATATTCTGTGCGAGGCTGGCGTTGTCGGCGAGCGGCATGGCGAGCTCGGCCGCCAGACGTTGCGCCAGGCAATCCACGAACAGGCTGTCGAACTGCGTCGGGTCGGTGATCTGGGCGATGTATTCGATCGAGACCTCATCCTCGTTGGTGAGGAGATAGCGGCCCTCGATGACGTAGGGCGTCACACTCGAATAGGGGTAGGCGTTGACGATCTCGCCGCCGAGGTCGTCGAGGTCGGTGCGGATCACCTTCAGGCAGTTGGACGGCAGCGCGAACTTATAGTCCCACTCGTGGTTGGGCGCCGTGGCCGAGGCGGCGAGCGTCGAGCGCTGGACCGCGAAGTTCCAGGTGTGGTCCCGCAGCATGGCGTCGCGCGAGATCGGATAGAACAGGTTGCACAGTTGCGCCGACTTCGACGACTCGATCAGGGACGTTATAAACGTGTGCCCGATGCGCGAGAGCGCGATATTGCAGATGTCGATGACGGATGCCATGCGCTAACGAGACCTCGGCTTGAACGCAAGCACCATGACGATAAAGAGCAGCACGATAAACCCAATGGCCGCGATCACAGCGGCCACGGCCAGGTGAGAACGAAGAAGGCGACGAGCGCGCCGACGAGGACCAGGGCGAGGACAGTCAGCATCAGGATCTCGGGTAGGCTGTCGTCGGCACGGTGAAGCCGCCGTCCGAGGCATAGCGGGCAACGCCCTTCGTCACGCGAACCTCATCGATCCACCCATTGAACGCGACAGTGCCGTCCGATTGCCGCCCGATGTTGACGGTCGTGGTAGCACTGTTGAGCGTGCCGGTGATGGTCGTGTTCTTGGCGATCATTGCGCCATCGACATAGACGCGCGTGTGTCCGTTGGAATCCCGGTCGGCGCAAAGATGATACCAGGTGTTCGCACTCGGGCTCCAGGCCCCGGAGACCTGCGTTGCAACGTTCGATCGGTAGAGCCACCACGTCAGATTGGGCGACGAGTAGTTGAAGGTCCACTCGTTGAGGCCGAGGGTGCTGATCCATTTCGAGATGAACGAGCACCCGGCAACAGAATTAAAGCGGATAAACAACTCGACGGTGAAGACGGTCGTCAACCTGAAGTCGGCGTTGTCGGGGATCGACAGGTAGTCGCCGGTCCCGTCGAACAGATACGAACCTGTTCCGAACTTCTTCTGCGCCGTGTCGATCTGCGCGTTGCCGTTGAAGGTGATGGTGTGCGGGGTTGTCGGGCTTTCGTCCGTCGTCGTGGTCGCGCCGTCCGTGCCATCGCCCGATAGCAGCAGCACCACGTTCGAGAGGTACTGGTCGCCCGTGACCGCCGCCGTTCCGGCCGATGTCGCACTCGCGCTGCCGCCCTCGTTGACCGCCGTCACTGTCACCGTAATCACGCCGCCGAGTTCGCTTGATGTCAGCACATAGGTCGAGGCTGTCGCGCCTGAGATCGCAACGCCGTCGTCCTTCCACTGGTAGGTGTAGGCGTCGGGAGAGTTCGACCAGGTTCCGGTCGATGCCGTCAGCGTCAGTCCGACCTGTGCTGTTCCCGTAATTGCGGGGGCGACCGTGTTGACCGGCGCGCTGACGCCTGCGCTGATGGCGTTCTGTGCCCGGAACGGCGCGATGATCATGGCTGATGGCGCGTCGGTCGTGTCATTGGTCCATGTTGCGGTCAGCGCTGTCGCGTTGCCGTTGACGCGATAGGCGCCATTCCCGGCATGAATCCCGTCGAAGTTGTTGAATTGCGTGATCGCGGTCCAGCTCGCCGGCGTGTCGATCCCGGCATCGGCGCCACCGCCCGCCAGAGACAGCATCGCGACGAAGAGTTCGTTGGTCGACCGGGGTGTCCCCGATGTGACGGCAACCGACGCGCTCGAACCGACGTTGTTGCGTACGTTGGTGCGCACGGCCTGGGCATCGAGAAACCCACCGCCGCCCTTGATGCGGGAGACCTCGATGGCGCCCCAGACGCAGTTCGCCGCGGCATCGTAGGTGACGGTCAGCGTGTGGCTGGCCCCGCCCGTGATCGACTGCGCGTACCACATCTCGACAACGGCATCGGATTCGTCGACCGCGTAGCCGACGCGAATATAGGTGTTGCCCTTGTTGTCGGTGAGCGTCGAGACCCGGCGGCCACTCTTCAGGGCGAAGCAGACGATCACGCCGCGGCCCGAAACGGTGGTCGAAGCAAAGGTCGCGGTGTCGGACGTGGCAGCCGTCGTCGTCTGGTTGCCGGTATCCTGCACGACCTCCGGTGGCGCGACGGCATAGGAGCCGCTGCCGCCGACCAGAAGCCTGCCAGCCTTGACGATGCCGGCCATCAGGCGGTGATCCCGGCAACCTTGTTGCCAAGCTCGATCTGGAAATACTCAACCGTGTTGGGCGGCAGGTAGAACCGGCCCGTGGTCGTCGTCGCGTCAGGGTTCGACCCGATGGCGATCCAGTGCGCGGCATCCGAGACGATGCGCACGAACGGCAGCGTCCCCGCCGCCGACTGCGTGTTCGACGCTGAGGTCGTCAGCGTCGACGACACCGCGGTCTCACTGTCGGCCACGGGCATGACACTCCCGAACACAGACGCGCCGATCTTGCAGAAGGTGACGTTGAGAGATGCCATGGAGAGTCCTCGTCAGGTCGCGATCAGGAAACACGAATCTTCAGGACGCTGGCCGTGCGATAGAGGCCGCCAACCACCACGCCACCCGCGGCAGCAGCCGCATCGTCTGCATAATCGGAAAGCCCCGTGATGACGGGCGACGCGGGCGTCTTGTTGCTGAGCGTCTGCGTCAGGGCCGGGTCGAGCTCGGCGCCGATCGTGACGTAGATGATGCCCTGTGTGGCGTGGCTGCGGGCGACGATGCCGATCGCCTGCGGGATATTCGTGCCTGTCGGAGCGGTCGCCGTCAGCGTGCCCGCTGTCGAGGCGTCGATATAGAGGGTCGCGCCTTCCGAGAATCCCGACGTATCAAGCCCGTTGATGTCACCAGCGAAACACACCTGCCCGAAGCCGTTGTTGCTGATGTTGGCAACGACAATGCCGAACCCCGGCATGGTGGTCGCGCTGTTCGCCCGCGCCTTGGCAACAGTCGGAATGTTCCCGGTCGCGCCAGAGATATAGACGGCATCGCCCTTGTTGAGCGTACCGCCCGACGTGTTGCGCACGAGGGCGAGGAGATCGCGGCCCATCTGATGATCGACGCCAAGCGAACTCTTCCAGTGCATCACCGTGACGCCGTTGGCGGTCTCTGCCCACATGCGCGCAATATTGGCAGCGGGAGCCGACGGCGTGGTCGTCTCTGTGAAATCGAGGTAATTGCTGACGACCGGCGCCGATAGCCTCGGGTTCGACGCCCGCGCCGGTTGCGGGACCATGCGGCGGACGCCAAGCTCCTGGCGCACCTGGTCGCGTTCCGCCTCGGACAATTGCTCGAAGGACTTGGCGCCTTCCCAGCGTCGGCCTGCCATGTCAGGCCGCCGGGACCAGGGAGACGATCGGCAGCGTTTCCGCGAAGCACCCCTCGAACGCCTTGCGCCCGATGTGCCGGAACCGAAGCAGCGTGTCGCAGTAGACCTTGCCGCCAAGGTCACGCCAGCGCATACAGAAGCGGTAATCCTCGCCGACGACCTCGGGGAGTTCCCCCCCTTCTTCGCTCGGCATCAGGTCGAACCAGAAGAGCGCGTGCGCCTTTCCACCCGGCGCCTGCCGGTCGCGATAGGCCAACTGCGGATAGCCCGCCACCATCGTCTCGGCGCAGCGCCGGGAAATGCGCAGGAAGCCCGTCGGCAACATGCGGACCTCGAGCAGCCCGGTCTTCGGGTCGAACGCGCCGCCGGCAAGCCGCTTAATCGGGAACTTGATCGGGTCGGCGCGGGTCGGGTAGGTGCCGCCAACGAGGTCGCAGTCGTGCATGACGACCCGCCGAACCGCCGCGTCTTCCCAGGCAAGGTCATCGTCGATCATCACGAGATCGTCGTAGCCCGAGGCCAGGAATTCGGCGAGCACGCGGTTGCGTGCACGCGGCAGGATCGAGTCGCCCACACACAGATGGAATTTCATGTCGATACCCGCGCGCATGAGATCCTGCGCCGTCTCGACGAGGCTCTGCTGCGTCTCGGCATCGGGCCGCCCGGTGAACGAAAACATCGCAAGATAGACGCGCCGCATCAGGTCCTCGCGGGTTTAACCGCCGTCAGGCAGTAGAGATATTGTTCAGGCTGGACATCGCCGGCCGGGTCCCAATCGCTCTTGAAGAACGGCCGATAGTCGGTCATCGGCGAGCGCCCGACGTGCTTGGCGTAGAAGGGTCGGTTGAGAAACCCCAACTGTTCCGGCGGCATGACGCGCGTATGGCCGGGATCACCCCAGGCCCACTTGCTGTTCTGGTTCGGCGTGATGATGAAGAACTGACCGCCAGGCACCAGAATGCGCCATATCTCGTCAAAGAACGCGAAAAAGGAGCGCCAGTCTCCCTGGCGCCCAAGGTGCTCGACGACATCGTAGGCGTGAACCTCGGTGAAGGTCGACGCCTCGAAGGGATAGGGGAACGACTCGAGGTCGTGAACGACGTCGCAGCCCGTCCCCCCGTCCATGTCGAGGGTGACGAGGGAGATCCACTCCCCCTCGCCGAGTTTGCGCTGCCGGCTGTTGCCGGCGCCAATCAGAAGATGCATCAGTCGAAGGTGTAGTAGATTTCGCAGGTCACGGTGCCTGCGCCCGACGACAGATGCGCGTCCTCGATGATCAGCTTCACGTCGAGATCGCACTTCGGGTCCGTGGTCTGCCCGTTGACGAACTCGTAGAGGCGCTTGCCCCAGTTCGCCCGGTCCTTGATGAAGTCCTTGGTGCCGGACGTGGAGCAGACGATGCCATCGTTGATGGCGTCGGGGTCGTTGGTGATGTCCGTCCGGCTTGCCGTATTGTAGACGCCGATGTCGAACGTCGCCGTCGTGGCGCCCAGCGTGTCGTGCGAGATCACGGACTGGCCGAGAATGCGCACATTGGAGGGCAGCCGCGCCATCGTGTAGGTGCTCGACGTGGAGTCGGCAGCAGCCGTCTCGACCGTCTCGACCCACACCTTGACGCGCCCGCCAGCTTCGCCGGGATCGCCCAACGCGGGCGAGCTCGAGACCAGCCCCGTCATGATCCTGGAGCCGTAGTTCGTGGTCAGTGCCATTGTCGTTGTCTCCGATTAGATCAGGCCAGGGGTTAGTCGAGGTTGCCGTCAGGGCCGCCGTCGGGATCACATTCTATATACCCAACCCGAACCTCTTCCATGCGGGTCGCGCCGATGGTCATGCTGCTGAAAACCTGCGTGGCGTAGTTCTTGTCGGGCCGCTCGCTGATGCGGGTAGAGATGTCCTTGCCCAACGCCAACAGCAGGCCGCCCTTGGCCCAATAGAGGACCTTGTGGTCGCTGTTGGCATCGACACCGATGCGCTCGGTCGGGATCATCGTGAACCCGGCGAACTGCGACACCTGCCCGGAGACCAGCGGCTTGATCGCGTTGTAGTCGTGCGAAGAGACGCGGGTGTCCATGAGCAGCGACTTGATCTGCGCTGCATTGACCACCATGAACTTCTCTTCGTCGGGGTCGACGTTCTGCGCGCCGAGCAACTTGCCCGCCTCGAGGATCTTGGCGACGTTCAGCCCGCA
>Ga0075472_10000908_pt1 | contig 12284 bp, 12 predicted proteins | sample DEB19_08_DNA_3_FD_77014 | JGI IMG/M metagenome (GOLD analysis project Ga0075472, IMG submission 77014) | Aqueous microbial communities from the Delaware River and Bay under freshwater to marine salinity gradient to study organic matter... | ecosystem: Environmental > Aquatic > Marine > Coastal ...
AGGTGTCCTCCGGCTGAAAAGCCGGCGAAAAATCGCTGTGCATACCCTTGAAGAACGCCTGACCCTCTTTCTTAATTTCCATTAATTAGGAGTTTTAGAAGTTCTCATCAATCTCTTTTGGTTGGGTAGCATCGTAAGCCACATGGCAATAGCCGCTTCAATCTCAGGCTTCTGAGGTTGGTTGCGTTTCGACATAGCGTCAGCCTTCAAGGTCACCCATTGTTGGTACAACATCTGTACCTCACTCATGGGGATTTCATTGCGCTTTTTGTAACGCTCACGCTTGACGAACATGTATTCGATGTAAGCCACCAAAGCCCTCAAGTAGTATTCAGGCACCAAAGGGACATTGTTCTGGTCAACAGGCATAGCATAATAACGCAGGATGACCGTGTCGTAACCGTTGCTAGGTATGGTGCTGCTAAATACAAGATTGCTGCCCTGACGGCTTACCACGTAATCCTTGTCGTATGCGGTTTGATCATCGTCAGGAACATTGGTCCAATAGTTTGAATCAAAGAATGGATAGGCGACATGGCCATCCGATCCAACTCGTATCGCAATAGAATCAATGTAAACGCAGTCCGATGGAATTGCAAAGTAGTTGAACGGAGACGTGATTATTGACCCGGTCGTATTGGTTAAGTTCAAGGTCGTAAGACCAATGTCCCTAGATCCTTGGAATGCCCATTCGTAGAAGAGAACCCGGTAACGGTCGTTCTCCATGCCCAAGGCAATGGCTGCACTGCTGACGACTTCGTCAATACTTACGGTGTTGTTCATTGCTCTTTAGCCTGTTCTAGGTTGGTGGATTGATACAACTCGGTCTCTCGGATGGATATGCCCGCCAATTGAAGAGCCCTAAACAAAAGTTCGTTGTGGAACATTGGGTCAATCTCAGGATTAACCAATGGAGCGGACGTGCTGATAGCTCTTGGAAACACCACAACCTCGACAAGGTAGGATGACCCGGTTACCGGGGCAGACGGAAAGAACTCAATCTGCCCGAGACTTGTCGTTCCGGTAGTTCCCGACGCATACGAAGAAACAGTGTAAATAGCATTCCTGTTTCCCGTGACTGCCGTATTAAAGGTTCTAAGCCCTTTGTAGACGTTTGAAGCCGCAGTGATGGTCCTAACCCTCTTGGCGCTGACATAATTCGTTGTAGAGCCTGTAGCGGCTTGTACGAGGAAGTTAACAACCTTGTACACTGTGCCTGTACCTAGAGCCGTGTTGACCTGGGCGAAGGTTATCTTAGTGGTGCCCGTAGTAATACCGGTAACGGTTGCCGTTCTGACAAGTGTTCCAATGCCTTGCTGAAAGGCGTCTTCCCTGCTAAAATCAAGAGCATCGACATCTTTTCTATCTTGCTTCTTGGACGGAAAAAGAATCTCGTCAACAAGGCTCAATTGAGCCGTATTGAAGAAATCGTCTTTCTCCGTTGATGTAAAGTAAGGCGAACCAACTTTATCGCAAATGAGGTCAAACCTCGCACTTAGTTCTGCTGCTGTCATTGGGTGTTGCTATCTTTCTTTTAACAAACAACCCAACATATGGGTTCAAAAGAAAAGGGGGCCGAAGCCCCCTTATCCCAATCAAACGAAACTCAATTACTGCTGCGGCCTTCTAGGCTTGGTATGCTTGTTTAGGTCAGCCATCGTTAACTCCGGCTCTTGCTCCTTAGGAGCTTCTTGTGCAGGAGCTTTAACTTCTTCCCTCTCGGAATCCAAGAAACCAATACGGCTTTCAATCATTTCCAACACCTCTTTCTCGTTGACCAATTTACCGATCGTAGAGTTCTCGTCAACACCCAAGGTGTAGCTACCAAAGCGATAGACTCCATCGCCCGTGGTGATGACTCCCTTGCCGACCGCTGTACGCACCAAGTGCCTCATACGGGCCTCCCGGTTCGGGATGTTGTAAATCTTCAAGAACTGCTTAGGATTGCGCTCTGCGTAGGTGAGAACGCCTTCAAAGGCCAATACCTCGTCCTCTTCGTCGTAGAACATTCCGCAAAGCGAAGCAACCTCCAAGAGCCTGCGTCCCTTCAGCTCAGAAGCCAAGGTGAGTGCCTTAGCGTTCAATAGCTTGTCTTCAATGCGTTGCTTAGACTCAACCTCAGGCTGAAGTCTTTTAAACAATGCCGTTCCGTTAAACCACGGAGATTCAGGGTTGTTGGGGTGATTCCCAAAGAAATCCATCAACTCCTTGTTGGCCTTATGAACCAACATAGGTTCGTCAATATTGAAGTGAAAACGCTTGTAGCGTGTACGTCCATCCGGAAGAATAGTTTCCGTAAGGCGATGTACAACACCGTCCAAGGTCTTGTACTCCGAAAAATGAAAAGTGCTTCCGTTTCCTGGCTGCAGGACGAAGAACTCAAAGTCGCTTTGTTTAACTGGCATTGTTTTGAATTTATGACACTATAACACCGAACGCTCAAATTAGTTCCAAAAAGAAAACCCCCACCTTTCGGTGAGGGCTCTCTTCGTAGAACCACTGCGTTTAAGCAGCGTACAACAACCCGTGGTTATTGGCAGCACGGAGTTCCACACCAATGGATGAGTAGAAATCCACGGTGAATCCGTCCTTACCATTCGAACGAGATGCTGAAGCACCGGCCTCAGGAGAGGTGATACCCTCTTGGACCGTACGACGGAACTCGAGGCTCTGACCAAGCAAGTCTTGCTTGTAGCGCAAGTTGATCAGCGGATTGCCACGATCGTCAGTACCCATGTTCAAGAACAACATTGCTTTGTCCCAGTTGATACCAGAGGTAGCAGGAGCGGGGAACAACGCTTCGTTGGCGAATGGGTAGTACAACACGAAGTTCAGAATCTTATCCATGAACTTGTACTTGGTGATGTTGATACCGGTCATCAAGCCTTCGTTACCGAATACTCCGAAGCTGATACCACCATTCAAGGTGTAGTCACGCAAGGCGAACTGAGCGTCAGCGTAGGCAGAGCTACCGCAAAGAACGGTGAACTCAGAACCTTGGCTGTTCAAGCACATCAAGCGAACTTGCTCGGCAAGGTCTGTCTCAGCGATGGCCGAAGAGTAGGTACCTACAACACCGTCAGCGATGACGCGCGGAAGGATACCGTTACCACCAAGGCGACCTGACATTACGTTTCCAGTTGTGGCAGATCCGTTTGACTTCGCAGCCAAGATGTACATCTCGCGGTCCATAGCCATTTCCTGCATGGTCTCCATCTCGTTGATGTAGTAGTAAGACCATTCGCTGTCTGACTTCTTCACGTACTTCATGTTGGAAGCCTGTGTGGTCGAACAAGTCACTGAACGACGCATGATCCCCAAGTACTCATTCACTTGGTTTTCCTGCCATACACGACCGGATGGGCTGTCAGAGTACTCAGTCTGCAAGTTGTAAAGATGAGCAAACTTGATTCCGGATGTTTCAATGCTAGCACCAAAGTTTGATCCAAGAGCTGTGATTGCCAGTGTTCCAGAAGCTCCGTTTCCACCTGCGCCGGTTACAGCAGTGATCACAGCGTAAACGTTGTTTTCAAACCTGATGACGTCACTTGGCAGGAAGGATGCTTGGGTTCCGGATGGGACAGTCACGGTACCAGTAGTCGCACCAGAAGCTCCGGTAGGAGCGGAAGTGGTGGTCACTGATTGACGAAACTTGCCCTTTTCAAACCAGCTGAACACATCGTTACCAACCACAGGGTTCTTGCGACCGATACGGCTCAACAAAGTGGTGATGGTGTACTGAGGAAAGCGATACGTGATGTAGTCGCTGAAGTCGGGTTTTTGGATACCTCCAAAAACGTATGTGCTATCCACATTACCAGTTCTAATGGTATTGGGAGCAGCATTGTTTGGGTTTGTTACATTAACGTAAGCCATTTTGTTTTTTGTTTAAAGTTTAGAATAAAGGTTTTTCCCCTTTCATCAACCTCTCAACTTCGGATTCAACGAGAGAAAGTGCCTTTCGTGGTGTAACCTCAGCGATGTTGGTCGTCTTTGGTTTGTCCACGTTGGACAAGTTTTGAATCACAGCGGCTTTTCCTGAGTTCTTGGCACTGCGTGTAGCGTACTCAAGCACCTTGTCGAACATCTCCAGCTTATAGGCGCTTTGCACCATCTTCTGGAAATCCGGTTCTCCACTAGGCTTCAGGAAGTGCTTAATCTGGAACTCAGTAGCCTTGGCTTTGTCGTTGTAGGTGGTGAGCATCTTTTCGATACTCGCCCGGTCTTGGTCTTTGACCTTGACACGATCTACACGTTCAACGCTCTTGATTGCCTGCCTCAAGTTGTCATCGTAAGCCCTTTGGCTTTGCTCTGCTTGATAAGCAATCTGTTGCTTCTGAGCATCCTGCTGCAACTTCAAGTCCTTTCGTATCCTCTTCGCGTTAAGGCGAATTTGGGTCTCGTCAAGGGAGGCCAGGTAATCATCGAGTTCCTCCTTCGAATCGAAGTCGGACTTCAGCTCATACGACAACAGCTCCACATCGGGAACTGAATCGTAATCAAAGGAAGCCAAGCCCAAATAACCGAGCCAGTCTCCCCCCTGCTTCATGATCTCGTTGGCCTCTCGGATCATATCGTTGGCGAAGACGGTCTTGGTGGATTCTTTCGTTTCCTCCAATTCCTGCTTGAGCTGCTTGAACTTGTCGACAAACTCCGAAGAGCTCTTCACGTCTTCAAGACCCAGCGTCTCAAACTCCGATTGATACTTGGTAACAAAATCATCCGCTACCGGTACCTCCTTGCCTTCGTCAAGGTCAATGTCGAAATTGAGGTCCTTTTCAGGGTTCTCATCAGCATTAACATTTTGACTGCCGTCTTCGTTTGCTTCGGGCAATTCTGGTTCGTCATCCACATCTGCGTTCACGTCAACATCCGCAGGAACCTCGGGCTCTGCGGGTGTTTCTAACTGCGCAGCAGGCTCGTCTACAATGCCTTGCGCTCTCAATGCGGCAAGTTCGTTCTCGTCACCACCGGGCATACCGGTAGATGCGTTGCCCTCCAGCTTCTGGAGAGCCAACAGTTCTAAATCTTCCATAAGTTTTTATTGGTTTTTTGTTCTTTCAATGCCTCCATAATGAGGTTGAAGTTTTGTTCTTGCTCCTTTTTGAGCATGTCGAGCTGAGTTTGTTGTTCCATAGTGCGGTTCTTTAACTCTTCTCTTAACATCTGAAGTTGACCTTTGTTCTCAGATCTAGCTCTATCCACTTGGATTTGCTTTTCCGTATCACCCAGAATCTGCTGCTGTGTAGCTTGTTGCTGCATCATCATCTGTTGTTCTTGAGCTTGCTGCGCCTGGGCCATCTTCCTATCCGTCAACGCCAAGAACTTCTTCACGCTTTCCTTCGTGTCAGGGTTAAACAACAACACCATCGCTTCAGCAATGCTTAGGCTGTTGGCCTGTACGGCAGCGCTGACAAGTTGTTCAAACTTCTGACGGTTGTTCATGATGTCGTCCGAATTGACCTTTACAAAGATGCCGTAGTCCTGCAAAGGAACATCTTCGTCCACCTCCATGATGTCAACACCAATTTCCGAAACAATAGGCTCGTATTGGTCCTTTAGGAACGGGAATATCGTTTTGATGTAGTTGGCGTACTTTTGCAACAGTTCGTTCTCAAATATCTCAAAAGCCTTGTTTAAAGGCTGTGTAATCAAACTGCTCTGCATAACCGCCATCTGACTGACTCCCACCAAAGCATCGCCCTTTTGAAAGCCCTGCCTAGCGTCGTTAATCCCGGAGACCTTGTCAATCTCCATGTCGATGTAACTAGCCAAGTTCAAGTACAGGGTGATGGAATTGGAGATTCCCGTGTCAATGCTTGGGAATGGATTTCCCGCAGGAGGAACACCCTCTTGACCACTGCTCGTAAAAGCAATACCAGCGGTTTTCAAGTAGTACATTACGTCCTGAAGCTGAAGATTGTCAGGCTTGTAACGCAAGTCATACACAAAACCCTTACGGCCTGCTGAAGACATCTCCTGCTGTACCGTGTACATAATCAGGTCTTTGAACTCCTGCAAAGCAGAAAGTTCCTCAACCTTGGACACCGTCCTGAAGTTCGTGTACTGCGGAGAGATAATCGTGTAGCTGTACTCAGCCCTTACCGGGTTATCTACGCTGTCCCTTACGATGTTGTTGGCTTCGCCCCATTCCTTTACAATACTAGAACCCACCAAGGTGGCTTTCCTGATTGTTTCAATGTTTCTTTCTTCAATTTTGCCACCAGCTTCTTTTTCCTTGTCGCTGAGTTTACCTTTCTCGCCTTTGGCTAATATTTTGACGTGCTCACCGCCATATTGGTCCACAGTGACCTTGGCTTTCACCTGACGGATGTCCCTCCACTCAGCGTAAAACACCAAGCACATAAACTGGTTGTTCACCGTGATGTAAGGCAGCAAGAAGTTGGTGCCGTTCTGCGAATAACCACCCCACAGCCAAGAACCTTGGTCGTAGCGGATGGTGTTGAGCTCTTGCAGCGTTAAGCCATACGTGTCGCAGACCTCGGTAACCGGAGCATATCTCCACTCACCAATGAATGCCGATGTGCTGAAGCTATCGTCAAAGACATACGGATCCGCAATGACATACCTCGGGTCAACCCTGCGGATATGCGGCTTTCCGTATCTCAGTTCGTGCTTGCCAATCGCCCTGCCGACAATCAATATGTCCCTCCAAAAGGCCAACCTCGTCTGAACGTATTTGTCCCTCTCCACCTCGTAGCGCAAGATTGAATCCATCGTACGCTCAATAGGCTCCTTGTAGGAAGACTTCATGTACAACTCCAACTCCTCCTCGGAATACGGCATAAAGGCCGGTTCCTTCATCTGAATGAGTTCACCGGTTGGATCAATCTGCGGCATCACCGTGGCCATAATCTTCTCAGCCATGATCTGAGCCTTCTTCTTCATCTTGCGTGACACAGCGTCACGGTTCAGCGTCTTACAGCTTACGTCCAGCTTCTGTACTGCCACCTCTCCTTCCAACAAGTTAATCTTGTTGCGGATCTTGTTGAAGTTAATCCACAAAGCCGGTAGGCTCTTGCCGTTGTAATCTTTCTGAAGGAAGTCAAATTTCTTGGACAAGTCGTAGTCTCCGTTGTAGAAGTTCATGCTCTTGTCCATGGCGGTGTACAGGTTCGGGATGTACCCGTTAGCCACAGTCTGCCCAAGGATGGCCAAGATGGCGTTTTTGTGGTAATCCTCGCCCTTTTGGGAATCGGGAACCCACATGTTGGGAAATGTGGTCTGTATCGCTGTTGCGCTCATTTACGTTCTAGTTTGCCTGCTTTGTTGGTGACGAAGTCCATCCCGGCAAAAAGGTTGTCGTCCGTCTTTTTTCTTAACAAACGGCTTTTGGATGCGGTTCGTAAGTTTATCAAAGTTAAGCCCCAAGCATCCACTCGGTCATACTTTCTCTTTCGGTTCTCTGGGTTGTAATTCGCCAAATCTGCCAATAAGTCTCCATAAAAGTACTGCTCGATGTTGTTGGAGATGTCATCGTCAAGGATGCCAATCATCTGATCCTGAATCATTTCGTCCATATACACTCCGTATTCCACGCTGTTCCCAGGTCTGGCTAATTTTCCAATCTTGGGTGGTTTTTTCGCCAAAAACCTTGTCAGCTCTCTGTCCTGGAAGTAAGCGATCATCCTAGCTCGGTTTCTTTCAATCAGTACCGTGCATGAATTTTTCCTGCTGTAGTACTCCAACGCTAAAGCACATTGCTCGTACGCCTCGTTCATATCCTTAGGCTTTGCCGTGTACTGAAGTACCGCCCCTTGGCTAGCTGTTTCCTCATCCAAAGACAAACCTTTGGCAATAAAGAACGACAAGTCTGAGCCAACGCCCTCTTTCTTGGCACCATCCGTAGGGTCACAGCCTGCTGCGTACAGCACATCGTCTTCCGGCTCTTCACGCATAATGATGTCCCCATCTTCTTTTGGGATAAACACCACCTTGTCACCAGACTTGCGGAACAAACCACGTTTAAGCATCGGAGGATTGGTGTCCAAGAATCCCATTCGGTTGTTGAGTAGTTCCACGTCAAAGGGTGATTCTCCTACCTGAATGAACATCTCTTCAGGTTCCAAAGGGTATTGCACCACAAAGTCGTAGTAACGCTTCATGGACTGCTTTTTCTTCTTCTCACGCTCGCTAAGGATGTACTTGAGGCCCTCAATAACATTCTCATTGCCCATGTCCCCTTCAATCATAAAGCCACTCCAACCGGCAGCAAAATACCTCAGCAATCCGTAGCTCTCTGCGTTGTACCAAAAGTCTTTGAAGTCATCCCCGTTCTCCGCTGCGTCTCCCGCCGTACCGGCAAGGATGGGTACACCCTTTCTCGTTACCCCGTCGTCAGCCGCTAAAGCCGGTTCGGTATACGACCAGTTCTGCTTCAGCTGCCCAGGCAACCACTTTCCGGGCTCTTCGTAAACCACCATGCGCATACCAGCTCCCTCAAAGGACGTTGGTTCTGGAGATCTGCCAAAGATTACCGAGTTAAGACCAACCTTCTTGATGTTGCCGTCTTTGTCTCGGATCTTCTTGGCTAGTTCCAACCTGGACGCTGAGTTCCCCGCCATCGACGTAGCCCTTAGAAACTGCGGGAGGTTGTTGTAACCGGTCTTCAGCACGTCGTTCATAAACTTCTTCATGTCCTCCTCGGTCTTGGAGGTAAAACCAATCTCCGAGTAAGGATTGTGGATTGCCGTGCAGTACATGGCATTAGCCAAGCTGTAGGACTTACCCCAACGTCTTCGCCCACCCAGGATAACCCCCTTGCCGGTATTGTCGGCATAAAGGTCAGAACCACCATAGAGGCAAGACTCAATCAAGTTGAAGAACTCGGCATTGCAACGTCGAAACTCCGGAGAGATAAGCCCTCCGTTCTTGGACTTCATCTTCCAAAAGTAGGTGTACATGTACATCATCCCACAGATGCCGTTGTAACCAAACCTAGTCCTACGTATCTGTTCGTTCTCCCACTTAGACTGCTCGGTCTTGTTGGAGAAACTCGGGGTGATCATACGCTGAGGCTTGTACATGGACATGTCAAGCTGACCAATCTTGTCCAAATAGTACTTAACCCTCTCGTTGACGTCGTAAGCCTGGTTGTACAGGAAGTCAATAAGGCTCTGCTTCATGCGTGGAAATCGTCAATTGCCGACATGCCACCTACCTCGCCGTCCTGAACTTGCTCCATGTTCATCTCGTTGTTGATGAGCAATTCAATGGCCTTGCGCTGTTTGGTGAGGTCTATGAGCGAAGCAGAGAGCTTCTTGATCTCATCCGCCTCCAAGTTAGCAGCGTCTTTGAGTCTTTTGCGGATTTCTGACAAAGCAGCTTCTAAAGCCTCCAATGACTCCCTTTCGGAGCCAATGCCCTGCATCTCGTAGTATGCCTGGATGTACTTGTCCATCTTGTCCTTTCGGATGGACGCCACGGAGCCAATGGCTCGCTGGTAGCGTTCGTCAGGACCGAGGTTCTTGTAAGGGGATTTCCAATCCGCATAGAGGGCTACAAACTTAAACTCGTCCGACGTAATGCCCTTAAACTGCGGTAGGATGGAAAGGTGAGGGTTGTCTTCAAAGACGTCCTCTTGACTTATCTTGAATAGCATGCACTATTAACCAAGACTCGGTGTCTTGGTTCTAGCCGAAGAACTTAATCTCAATATCCCAAGGCTGAGTTATGGTTGATGGAGCAACTGGCGTTGTAGACGCAGTCCATGCGGATATAACAATCTTATTTGGTTGCTCCGTAACAGTTCCGTAGTTAATTTTTGGGTGAACGTTATTGGTATTTACTTGAGCTCCAGGCTGAATCGTTATATTAAAACTACCGATATTACCCGTGGTTAATACGCCAGGAAAGTCAAGAACCCAGGCTCCCTGAGTAGTTCCGTTTCCTTGCACCGTGCCAGAGAAATAAGTTAAAGTTGGCGTAACCCCTATCGTGTTGTATAGCGTTGTAAAGGTATTCGTGCCTGTAACCGGAAGAATTGATCCAATAAATTCCTTGTAGCCCTTTTCTCCAGCAAAGGAGTTTGCCACAACCCCGGTCAGCGTAGCTGCCGTGGTAAACACCACAGGTGCGCTAGCGGGTTGATTCATCTCCACCCTTCTAGCTGTTGTATCGTCAAAAACTTGCGTGATGTAATCGTCATTTACTAAGACCTCGCCAAGAGACACCACTTGCTTGTTTACAGCAGTAGGAGATCCAATAGAAGTCAATCCAAAGGTTGACTTAACCGTAGCCAATGTGTTGTTGGCAATGCGAGACTCTCCGTTGGTTAAAACCAACAAGGTCTTCGTGGATTGCGTAGCATACGCATAGACTACTTGGTTCTTGTTGATAGCACCTGGGGAGTCTGCAACGCTTTGCAGATTTTGAAAGGAAAAGTTGAATAGTTGACTCATGTCAGGTTAAGGATTTAGAATCCGGGTATAATCGTTCCAAGCGCTGTAGTAGAAGCCAAAACCAAGTTATCTGGGGTATCCAGGTAGATTTCCGAAACAACCCCTGTGACACCCGCGTTAATGAACCTTTGATCGCTTGCAATGACACCGGCAGACTTTAGGTTCTTGAAACCAATGATGCAACCCGCTGCCCCACTTGCCGACGCATTAAGCACACGGTTGTTGCTGATGAATGCCAACGGGAACGCAACAGACAGCGTTTTAATAGCGTTGTTGGTTGTAGCCACTGTGCTTAACGCTGTAGGTGTGCTCGTAATAGCAAAATCGTATTTCTTGCCATTAAAGATGTACTCCACGTTGGAAGAGTCTGAAGCCGTAAGGTAAGCCACAGCAATGTTTTCGATGTTGACAATAAAAGTGCCCGTAGCTGTGGATACACCCCCTACCGGAGCGTCGTACTTGCCAATACCGCTCACCGAACTGGTTACTTGGGTAAGGGTACCGGAAACACCCGTAAGAAGCGCATAAGACCCGGTAGTAATGGTTGCTACCCTTTCGGCACCAACCGACTCATCGTAGAACTCTACGTATCGGTTAGACCCGCTACCCGCATAAGCCCACTTGAAGTTATCCGAAGAAATAGCACACTCACGAAGAGTGTTGCTTGTTAAAGCAGTACCGTTGTTGTTGATGACCTCGGTAAAACGAATTGCACTTGCCATAGTTTTGTTAGTTCTGCATCATTAACAATATGGCTTTGGCTATGGTTCACTCCTCGTCTTCGCCAAAGACGTCGTCAAAGCCGTGGTCAATCTCAATGATCGCGCCAAGCATCGTGAGCAACTTATCGCAGAAGTCCTCGTCCTCCCAATCAATCATCCCCCAGTAGCATACCGAAGGGCAGTCCATGCTCTCCGTTTCAAACGTCTTGGTCTCATCGTCGTAATCCACAATCTGAGCAAACTGAACGATGCTGTACCGATCGTCGTTATGCGGCACCACCTTGTGCGTAGCACTCTCCCAATACCCAGGTCCATCCGACTCTTCGTCAATCCAAGATCTTCTCTTGAACTCAAAGCCGTAGCTTGTTAGAATATCCCTTTCCCTACTCATTGTCTAGAATCCTCCTTTTGTAGTTGCTTGACTCTACCAAAGAAGCGTAAAGCCTCTCAAACTCCGGTAGACCCGTATGCACCATCTCCTTGTACAAGTCAAAGTCCATGTTCTTGATGTACATGGCATGCTCCTGCAAGACCGGTAGAAACCCAATCTCAGGGTTGATTGCCAACCTTTGGTGGTAATCCTCCATCAACTCCACAATAACGCCAGGATGACGGTTCAATAAGTAATTCTGCATAATAACCCAATAACAAGACAATCCTAAGTTAGTTTCCCAATCTGGCTATCCAAGTACAAAAACTTTGTCCTATCCCCCACAAAAGCCATCTTATGGTTGATTAGGTAGTCTTTTCCAGCCTTTACAAGCAAACCCTCCCTTACCAAGGCGCTCAAAGCCTTGTGGTACGCGGATCTATCCATAGGCTTAGCGAAGCACATCTCATGCCAGTCATTGTACCCCTGAAAACTCAATTGCAGCTCTCTAGAGCCACGTTTTAACTTAGAGAGTACATACGTTACCAAAAACATTTCGGATGGCTTAAAACGGTTTAAAACCTCTACACCGGGCATAAACAACTTGACGAACCTCCCATTGTCCCAATTTGCCCTGCCGATAACGCTTATTCGCTCATCTGCAAAAAATGACTCTCCTGTATCTGGGTCTACCAAATTCCTCTTTCTAGAATACTTTGTCATGCTACAAATATAACCATTTTTGCTAAAATTGTTTCCCAATTTGTGGTG
>Ga0075472_10000912_pt1 | contig 12245 bp, 12 predicted proteins | sample DEB19_08_DNA_3_FD_77014 | JGI IMG/M metagenome (GOLD analysis project Ga0075472, IMG submission 77014) | Aqueous microbial communities from the Delaware River and Bay under freshwater to marine salinity gradient to study organic matter... | ecosystem: Environmental > Aquatic > Marine > Coastal ...
CAAGAAGGATGCCCCCGTGAAGAAGGCCGCTCCCGCAAGGAAGGCGGCGCCCGTGAAGAAGGCAACTCCGGCGAAGAAGGCCGCACCGGCGAAGAAGGCTGCCCCCGTCAAGAAGGCTGCACCCGCGAAGAAGGCGGCGGCGAAGAAGGCGTGACCACCGTCCGTCTTCCGCGGTCGACGGCACATTGAGTACAGTCGCATCGTGCTGATCGCCACCTGGAACGTCAACTCACTGAAGGCCCGCATGCCGCGGGTGGAGGAGTGGCTCTCGCGTGTGCAGCCCGACGTGCTCTGCATGCAGGAGACGAAGCTGGCGAACGACAAGTTCCCCACGGCCGAGATCGCCGCGCTCGGGTACGAGAGCGCCCACTTCGGACAGGGCCAGTGGAACGGTGTTGCCATCGTGTCGAAGGTGGGTCTCGAGAACGTCCTGCCGAACTTCGCCGCCGGTGTGGAACCCGACACCGAGGCCCGGATCATCACGGCCACGTGCGCTGGTGTGCGCATCTCGTCGGTGTACGTGCCGAACGGCCGCGAACTGGACCACGACCACTACCGGTACAAGCTGTCGTGGATGTCGCGGCTGCGCCAGCACCTCGATGCCGACGTGAAGCCCTCCGACGACGTCGTGGTCATGGGCGACTTCAACATCGCGCCGGAGGACCGGGACGTGTGGGACGTGTCGAAGTTCGCCGGCGCCACGCACGTCAGCCAGCCGGAGCGCGACGTCCTCGCGGATGTCTGCGCTTTCGGGATGGAGGACACTTTCCGCCACTTCAACCAGGACGCCGGGGTCTTCAGCTGGTGGGACTACCGCGGCGGCGACTTCCACAAGGGCCACGGGATGCGCATCGACCTGATCCTTGCGACCAAGTCGGTTGTCGGCCGTTCCACGTCGACGTCCATCGACCGAAACGCCCGCAAGGGCGAGAAGCCGAGCGACCATGCACCCGTCCTCCTGGAGTTCGGGGCGAAATGACCGAGAAGGAATCGTTCACCTTCCCGTCGTTCCACGAGCGGACGGTCCCGTTGACGGAAGCCGACAACGCCAGGATCGAGCTCACCGACCTCACGCGTGAGCTGATCCGCGAGTCGTTCGTCTCGACGGCGAGCGAGGAGGACATGCGGACTGCGATCGACGCCGTCAGGTCCGCGGTCGAGTCCGTCAAGCGCGCCACCGGCTCCGATGTGGGGGCGTTCACGTCGAACTTCATGGACCGCAGCCCGTTCATGGGTTTGATGAACCCGCTCGCGCCGCCGATGCGCATCGCCCACGACCCGGATGACGGTGAATGGGGGAGCGTCCACGGCTCGGTCACGTTCGGCGAGCCCTACGAGGGTCCGCCCGGTCACGTGCACGGCGGCTACCTGGCGGCCATCTTCGACGAGGTTCTCGGCCAGGCCCAGTCACTGTCCGGGCGGCCCGGAATGACCGGTCGCCTGACCGTGTCCTACCGAGCGCCGAGCCCGCTGTACGTGGAACTGAGGGCGAAGGGCTGGATCGAGAAGATCGAGGGACGCAAGATCTTCACGCACGGCACTCTTCATCACGGCGACACGCTGTGCTGCGAGGCTGACGTCCTCTTCATCTCCATGCCCATCGAGCACATGGACCGCCTGCGCAAGGGGCGCGACCTCACCCAGGGCTGACGGATGCGATCACGGCGAGCAACGACTCGCCGTGGCGCGTCGCAAAAGCCATGTCGATCACATCGGCGAGTTCGGCGACCGTGCGCGGCGGCGCTGCGACGATCTCCCTGATCTGTCGGTCGGTGAGAATGCCGTTCGCCGAGAGACGGGAACGACGGGCCGTGTCCTCCCGCCACTCGCGTAGTGCAACCGTCAGCGCGTCGTTCTTCGGTGCCCGTCCGGAGATCCTCTTGATGTCCGGCGTGGGTCCGCGTTGCGACGTGACAACGGTGGCGTCCACGGGCAGCAACGGTGATCGGGTCCTGTTCCTCTTGCGCCGGTGCTTCGCCCATGTGACGACGAGGTCGTCGGCGGCGCGGGTGAGTGCGACATACCCGAGCCGCGCCTCCTCGGCTTTCTGCACGGCAGTCTTTGCCGAGGAGTGCGGCAGGTAGCCGGTCTCGGCCGCCGCGACCACGACACCGAACCACTCCCGGCCCTTTGCGGCGTGGAACGTCATGACCTCGACACCCTCCACCTCTGTGCGGTCGACGGTCGTGGTCATCCACGAGCCGAAGGCCCGACCGTCCACGGATCCGCTGCGGTTGTCATCGAGGAACTCGCGCACCCGCAACGCGATCTCGTACTCGGGGTTCGACGGGTCGTAGTCACCCGAATCCAGCACGTCGCTCGACCAGATGCCGAGTGTCTCCCGAGAGGTGAGTGACGTCGCCTGGGCGATGGCTGCCGACCATTCCGGCCCGCGTCGGCCGGAACGCACAGGAATGCCCTGGGAGCCGAGGAACTCGCTGACGTCGTCGGCGAGTGCGTTGACGCGCACGAGGACGGCGAGAAGATTCCATGTGCCGCACGTGTCGTGCATCCGCCGGAGCTCCTTCGCGATGACGTTTCGCTCCGCGAACTCGTTCTCGCACCCGATGAACGACACCGCGCGGCCGTTCGGCCGACGTGACTGGGCCTCGATCTGCTGGCCACCGTTGCGCAGGAACCGCGACGCGGTCTCGACGACCTGCGGGGTGCACCTGTAGTTGGACGGAAGCGTCACCACGCGGGCGCCGGTGCCGAGCCCCGGGAGTTCGTCGAACAGGCGGTTGTCGGCGCCGTTGAACCCGTAGATCGCCTGGTTCGGGTCACCGACGACGAAGACGTCCGGTGGGTCGGCGACCAGCAGGCGCAGGAACTCGTACTGGAGCGGGTTCATGTCCTGTGCCTCGTCGACCGAGATGTGGCGGAACTGGTGACGCATCGACTGGACGAACCGCGGGTCGCGTTGCGCCTCGCGCACGACGTGGGCGATGAGGTCATTCGTGTCGACGACGCCGCGCTTGCGCTTCGTCTCCTCGTAGCGGGAGAGGATCCTCTCGAACTGCTCGCGGGTCACCTCGCGTTGGATGCCCGACGCCGAGAGAGCGTCATCGAGACCGCGGCCCGACAGCATCCGCACCGTTGCATGGTCGATGGCATTCGCGATCCCCATCAGGCTCGACTGCTTCGCGTCCGCACCGAGGGCACCCGAGAGCACCGCCATCCGGTTCGTCACCACGAGAGGCTTCGGCTTGTTCGTGTCCGCGGCTCGTTGTGTCAGGAGCCGGAGCCCGAGCGCGTGGAACGTGTGGATCTGGGGGTTGCCGTCGATGCCGAACCGACGGAGACGGGTGCGCATCTCCGTGGCGGCCTGTCTCGTGAACGTGATCGCCAGCACGTGGTCCGGCGATGCCGACTCGGTGGCAACCCGCCACGCGATGCGACGTGTGAGCACCGTCGTCTTGCCCGAGCCGGCCCCGGCGCGCACGACCACGACGCCGGGCGGTGCCGTGATGGCGTTTCGTTGGTCATCATCGAGCCCCTGGAGAATCTCGTCCACCGTGGCGGGGGATCTGTCGGAGAGGTCGAAGCGCACGGCACGAAACTAGGCGGTGGCTACAGTCGGCACCATGCCGTTCTCGCGCAAACTCCTGAATGACAACGAGAACATCATCCTCGACATGCACCCGCACTGGTGGTTCTACGGTCCACAGGCAGTGTCCACAGTGGTTGTGGGCATCCTTGGGCTCTGGATTCTCGGCAGGTTCGACGGAATCCCGTTGATGCTCCTCGGCTACATCGCCCTCGCGGGCATCCTCGTCTCCGGAGGGTGGTTGATCGTGGAGATCATCAAGTGGCGGACAACGAGTTTCGTCGTCACCAACTACCGCGTCATCTCTCGTGCGGGCACGCTCAGCCGGCACGGGATCGAGATTCCCCTCGACAAGGTCAACAACGTCAACTTCCGCCAGTCCATTTTCCAGCGTCTCCTGGGCATGGGCGACCTCGAGATCGACAGCGGCGAATCGGCCACCGTCATCGTCCACCAACAGGACAAGGACAAGGACAACGACAAGGACAGCAAGACGAAGGCGGAGGTCAACGCCGGCACCACGAGAATCACGCACGTCCCGCGCCCAGAGTTCGTGCAGAACACGATCCACAAGGCCATGAACAGCCGGGCAACCGGCAACTTCCGGCCGGCGCCGTCGCACGGGGACATCGCTGACCAACTGGAACGGCTCGAGGGACTTCGCGACCGCGGGGCCCTGACGGACGAGGAATTCGAGCAACAGAAGCGCAGATTGCTCGGCTGACGTTCTCCGCCTGCGGGTCCCGGGGCCCGGATTTGGGAGACTGAAGGAATGCCGCAGACGACCTTGCCATCAGGGGTGACCATCGAGTTCGAGTCGATGGGCAACCCCGCCCACCCGACGCTCCTCTGGATCATGGGTTTCACCGCCCAGATGACCGCATGGCACGAGGACTTCATGAAGATGTTCGTCGACGACGGCTTCCACGTGGTCCGGTTCGACAACCGCGACTGCGGGCTCTCCACGAAGTTCGACGGGGTCATGGCCGAGACCGACAAGGTCACCGCCGCCGTGATGATGGGCGAGACCCCTCCGCCGGTCCCGTACCTGCTCAGTGACATGGCGGCGGACGCAGCGGGCGTGCTCGACACGCTGAACATCGAGAAGGCCCACATCATCGGCGCGTCGATGGGCGGCATGATCGCGCAGACCTTCGCGATCGAGCACCCGCACCGCACGCTCAGTCTCACCTCGATCATGTCGACCGTCGGCGATCTCGCGTACGGGACACCCACTGACGAGGCGCTCGCCACGCTCCTCGCGCCACCCGCACCGGATCGCGCCGCTTACATCGAGAGCGCGGCCAACTGGGCCGTGTGGGGATCGAAGAAGCACTTCGACCTGGACGAGGCGAAGGCCCGCGCCGCCCGTGAGTACGACCGCAGTTTCTACCCCGAGGGCGCCCACCGTCAGCTTGCCGCGATCTACGCATCCGGCGACCGCACCGAGGCACTGAAGAAGCTCAACGTCCCGACGCTCGTCATCCACGGTCGCGACGACACGTTGTTGACCCCGAGCGGCGGCGAGCGCACTGCCGAGCTCATTCCCGGTGCGGTGCTTCTGAAGCTGAACGACATGGGCCACGACATGCCCATGCCTCTCTGGCCCGTCTACCGCGAGGCAATCGGCGGCCATGCGCGGCGCGCCCACAAGTAACCGACACCCACGAAGGGACCATTGACATGGCTGGACCACTTTCCGGATACAGGATTCTCGAGATCGCAGGCATCGGGCCCGGCCCGTTCGCTGCGATGCTCCTCGCAGACATGGGTGCAGAGGTCATCCGTGTCGACCGCGCACAGTCGGTGCGCGGCCCGGCACCCGACAAGCCCGCCGGTGACCTGATGCTGCGCGGACGGCGCAACATCGCGCTCGACCTGAAGAGCCCGGAGGGTGTCGAGACGCTCCTGCAACTGGTGGAAAAGGCCGATGCGATCATCGAGGGCTTCCGTCCCGGCGTCATGGAACGTCTCGGCGTCGGCCCCGACGTGTGCCAGGCGCGCAATCCCCGCATCGTCTTCGGTCGCATGACCGGATGGGGCCAGGAGGGCATGTACGCCCAGGCCGCCGGTCACGACATCAACTACATCTCGCTGTCGGGGTCGCTCGCGCACTTCGCGCGTGCCGGAGAGGCCCCGGTGCCGCCGTTGAACATGGTCGGCGACTTCGGCGGCGGGGGCATGTTCCTTGCCTACGGCGTCGTGTGCGCACTCCTCGAGGCACAGAAGTCGGGCAAGGGCCAGGTGGTCGACACGGCGATGGTCGACGGCGCGGCCGTTCTCATGACCATGTTCTGGTCGTTCAGGTCGATGGGGATCTTCAACGAGAACGCGCCCGGAACGAACCTGCTCGACACCGGTGCGCACTTCTACGACGTGTTCGAATGCAAGGACGGCAAGTACGTCTCGCTCGGTTCGATCGAGCCGCAGTTCTACGCGTTGCTCCTCGAACTTTCCGGTCTCGGCGCGGACCCCGAGTTCCAGCACCAGATGGACCAGTCGAAGTGGCCGACACTCAAGGAGAAGGTCAGGGCCTGCTTCAGGCAGAAGACGCGTGACGAATGGTGCGCGATCATGGAGGCAACCGATGTGTGTTTCGCGCCGGTGCTCACCATGGGCGAGGCCGCGGCGCACCCGCACAACGTGGAACGCAGGACGTTCGTCAACGTGAACGGGCACACGCAGCCCGCGCCCGCACCGCGCTTCTCGCGCACGACCCCGGAGATCTCCCGCCCGTCCGCCCACCCCGGCCAGCACACCGCAGAGGTGCTGCGCGAGTGGGGCGTCACTGACGTGGATGCCAAGCTCGCGAGCGGCGCGGCGAAGCAGGCGTAGTGGCAACCGTCGTATTCCTGCACGCGCACCCCGACGACGAGAGCATCAGCACGGGCGGTTCGATCGCCCGGTTGGTCGCCGAGGGCCACAGGGTGGTCCTTGTGGTCGGCACGAGCGGTGACCACGGCGAGACCCCGGCCGACATCGCACCGGGCGAGACTCTCGTCGACCGTCGTCGCGTCGAGACGGAGAAGTCATGCGCGGTGCTCGGCATCCACCGGCTCGTGTGGCTCGGGTACGCCGACAGCGGCATGACCGGCTGGGAGCAGAACTCGCACTCAGGCGCTTTCATGAACGCCGACCTTGACGAGGCGGCGGGCAGGCTCGTCGCCGTCCTCGACGAGGAGAAGGCTGACGTCCTCGTCGGCTACGACTGGCACGGCGGTTACGGCCATCCGGACCACATCATGGTGCACAAGGTCGCCCACCGAGCGCACGAGTTGCGACCGGGCGTCGCGATCTACGAGGCGACCATGAACCGCGACCGTGTCCGCCAGCGCATGCAGGCCGCGCGCGACGCGGGGATGATGAAGGACGAGGACGCATGGGACGTCGACGGTCCCGCCGATGACGGCAACCCCTTCGGTTCGCTCGAGTCGGAGATCTCGTTTATGGTGGACGTCCGCGGGTACGCGGCGCAGAAGAAGGAATCGGTGAAGTGCCATGCGAGCCAGGTCACGGACTCGAGTTTCTTCCTGAGCATGCCCGAGGAGGCGTTCATCGACGCATTCGGGTGGGAGTGGTTCATCCGCCCCGGCGACGATGCACCGATGCGCGAGGGATTCATCGTCTGATGGCTCGCGTGTACATGGTGCGTCACGGTCGCGCCGCCGCCGGATGGAACGTCGATCCCGACCCAGCCCTCGACGACCTCGGCAGGTCACAGGCGCTCGAGGCCGCCACAACATTGGTGCCGAAGGGCCGCATGGACGTGGTCACCAGTCCGTTGCTGCGCTGCCAGCAGACTGCGTTCCCCACTGCCACCGCATGGGGCGTGGAGGCCGTCATCGACCCGCGGGTGGGCGAGATCCCGTCTCCCGAGGGGTACTCGCTCGAGAACCGCGTGGACTGGCTGCGCGAGGCGATGGCGGGCACCTGGGCCGGGGTCGCCGCCCGCTCGGGCGCGCACTACGGCACGTACCGCGACACGATCGTGCAAGCGGTCTCTGGCCTGCGCACGGACACCGTGGTGTTCAGTCACTTCATCGCCATCAACGCCGTCATCGGTGCGGCGACGGGGGACGACCGCGTCGTCGTGGCGAGCCTCGACAACTGCTCCATCACCGTGTTCGACGTGACCGACAACGGCGAGCTGCGTCTGGTCGAGACCGGCGGCGAAGCGGACACCCTCATCAGGTAATCGGTAGCCTTTCACCGTGGTCGCATTGCTCCTGAAGGACATCCATGAATCGTGGGCGTGGGTGGTCATCATCGGCAACGCGCTTGCCGGCATCTGGGCACTCGCCGCTCATCGGTTGACGCAACTGCGCAGTCGCGCCCTGTGGTGGTTCACGGGGCTCGTCGAGTTCTCGGTTTTCGTGCAGGTTGCGCTGGGCGTCGCCCTTGTCAACAAGTACAAACTGACACTGCAGCAGTTCCACGCGTTCTACGGCTTCGTGGCGATCATCGCCGTGGCCATCCTGTACTCGTACCGCGCGCAACTGAAGTCGCGGCTGTACCTGCTCTACGGGTTCGGTGGCCTGTTCCTGATGGGCCTCGGCATCCGCGCGATGCTCGTCGGCCAGGGCTGACCAACCCCGGACGCAGAAGTGGCCCCGTCTTGCGGCAGGGCCACCTTCGTGAAGGAGTTCGGTTCGGTCAGCTGAGTGCGCCGGCCAGTTGCTCCAGCTGCTTGCCGAGCCGTGCCGGCAGCTTGCCACCGAACTGCGCGTAGTGGTCCTTGATCTGCGGCAGGGCGGACTTCCAACCGTCGGCGTCGACCGACAGGATTGCCTCCATGTCGGCGGGGTTCACGTCGAGACCCTTGGTGTCGATGTCGCCCGGTGCCGGCAGGTAGCCGATCTCGGTCTTGGTGGCGTTCGCCTTGCCGTCGACACGGTCGAAGATCCACTTCAGCACGCGGCTGTTCTCGCCGTAGCCGGGCCACAGGAAGCGGCCGTCCTCGTCGCGGCGGAACCAGTTGACGAAGAAGATCTGGGGAAGCTTGTCCGCCTTCGTCTTGTCGCCGATGCTGAGCCAATGGCCGAAGTAGTCGGCCATGTTGTAGCCGCAGAAGGGGAGCATCGCCATGGGGTCGAAGCGCAGGTTGCCGACGGCGCCCTGCTGCGCGGCCGTCGTCTCGCTGGCCATGATCGAGCCGAGGAACACGCCGTGCTCCCAGTCGAATGCCTGTGTCACGAGCGGCACCGTGGTGCGGCGGCGGCCGCCGAACAGGATCGCCGAGATCGGAACGCCCACCGGGTCCTCCCACTCTGGCGCGATGCACGGGCACTGTGCAGCAGGTGCGGTGAAGCGCGCGTTCGGGTGGGCCGCCACGCCGTCGCTCTCCGGCGTCCAGGCGTTGCCTTTCCAGTCGGTGGCGCGCGCCGGTGCGTCGTCGCTCATGCCCTCCCACCACACGTCGCCGTCGGGCGTGAGTGCGGTGTTCGTGAAGAGCGAGTTGCCCCACAGTGTCTCCATGGCGTTCGCGTTGGTGTCGTAGCCGGTGCCCGGAGCCACGCCGAAGAAGCCTGCCTCGGGGTTGATGGCGTACAGACGGCCGTCGTCACCGAACTTCATCCAGCAGATGTCGTCACCGATGGTCTCGGCCTTCCAGCCGGGAATGGTGGGCTGCAGCATGGCGAGGTTGGTCTTGCCGCAGGCGGAGGGGAACGCCGCCGCGATGTACTTCACTGCACCCTCGGGGTTGGTCAGCTTCAGGATGAGCATGTGCTCGGCAAGCCAGCCGGCGTCACGGGCCATCACCGATGCGATGCGGAGAGCGAAGCACTTCTTGCCGAGCAGTGCGTTGCCGCCGTAGCCCGAACCGAACGACCAGATCTCGCGCGTCTCGGGGAAGTGCACGATGTACTTGTTGTCCGGGTTGCACGGCCATGCGGAGTCCTTCTGGCCGGGTGCAAGGGGAGCGCCGACGGAGTGCACGCACGGAACCCAGTCGTTGTTGCCGAGCACGTCGAGGGCGCCCTGGCCCATGCGGGTCATGATGCGCATGCTGACCGCCACATAGGCCGAGTCGGTGAGCTGCACGCCGATGTGGGCGATGGGGCTGCCGAGCGGGCCCATGCTGAAGGGGACCACGTACATGGTGCGGCCCCTCATGGCACCGGCATAGAGCGACTTCATCTCGGCGCGCATCTCCGACGGTTCGCGCCAGTTGTTGTTCGGGCCCGCGTCGTCGGCGTTCGCGGAGCAGATGAACGTGCGGTCCTCGACGCGCGCGACGTCGCCCGGGTCGGAGTGAGCCCAGTAGCTGTTCGGGCGCTTCGCCTCGTCCAGCTTCGTGAACGTGCCGGCGTCGACGAGCGACTGGCACAGGCGGTCGTACTCGTCTGCGGAACCGTCGCACCAGTAGATCGAATCCGGCTGGAGCACCTCGGCCCACTCTGCGACCCACTGTTGCAACCGTGCATTCGTGGTTGATGCAGCCATGACGTACCTCACATGTTCATGACGAAGGGGTGAACGGACGGTTGACCCCGTCCGGCACTACACGCTATTCGCCCGGGGTACCCATGTCCGCTTCCGACCCCAGCCGGAGAGCGGTGGCGCGACCTGCTGCATCGAGGTCGAAAACAACGCGCTGACCCTGCCGCACCATGCGGAAAACAGAGCCTTCGAGGGCGTTGGACGCGAGGTCGTACTCGCTGAGATCTGTGTCGGAAATCACGATGCCCTCGCCGTTGGCGGGGTCGTACGCCTTGATGACTCCCTGCATGAGAGCGGCCCTAGCGGGCGGCCTTCTGGACCTTGCCGGACTTGATGCATGCGGTGCATGCATTGACGCGGCGCGGTGCACCCTTCACGATGGCGCGGACCTTCTGGATGTTCGGGTTCCAGCGGCGCTTGGTACGGACGTGGGAGTGCGACACTGACATGCCCCAGCTCGGGCCCTTGCCACACACTTCGCAAACTGCAGCCATCTCGAAATCCTTTGTTCGGCGGAGGCGACGGCCTCCAGACACAGAGGTCAAGACTACAAGCCCGAATCGGAGCCCCCCAACTGCCCGATGCCACATATTTGGGGTGTTTCCGCCGACTGGACGCCCTTTCACTACGCTTTCGCCCGTGTCAGTGATCGACCAGATGGGTGCCGACGACATCCGTCGCACCGTTGTCACGTTCCGTGACGCGATGCGGGCCCATGCCCCGGGGATCAACCGCCTGAACGTGTACCCCGTGCCCGACGGCGACACCGGCACCAACATGGCCCGCACGCTCGATGCCGTAGTGGCCGAACTCGACGGGGCCGGTACCGAGATGGAGGAGACCTGCAAGGCCATCAGCCACGGGTCGCTCATGGGTGCCCGCGGCAACTCGGGGGTCATCCTCAGCCAGATCCTGCGCGGCTTCGTCGGCAACATCAACGAGGCCCGCGAGTCGAAGGTCAATGCCTCCCGTGTCGCGGAGTCGCTGAAGAAGGCGTCCGCCGCTGCCTACGAGGCGGTCCTGAAGCCGATCGAGGGAACCATCCTCACCGTCGTGCGCGAGTCGGCCGATGCCGCCGCGGTCGCCGTGTCGAACGGCGCCACCTTGTCCGCGATGCTGCGCGCCGCGCGCGATGCCGGGCGTGACGCGCTCGCACGCACTCCGGAGATGCTGCCCGTCCTGAAGGATGCGGGCGTCGTCGACGCCGGCGGGGCGGGATTCCTGCTGCTGCTCGACTCTGCCATCCACGTCGTCGACGGCGAACCGATGCCCGAACCGGACGAATCCGCGGGCCCGAGCGCGGACCAACTCGAGGCCGTGGCGCTCCGCCACCACGACGACGGCAGCACCGACGTGAGCGAACTCCGTTACGAGGTGATGTTCTTCCTCGACCTGGATGATTCGAGGGCGAATGACTTCAAGCAGGCGTGGGGCCGCATCGGCGATTCCATCGTGGTCGTCGGTGGCGACGGCATCTACAACTGCCACATCCACACGAACGACATCGGTGCCGCGATCGAGGCCCCGCTGGCCCTCGGCGGCCGGCCGAAGCAGATCCGTGTCACCGACCTGTTCGAGGAGGTGGCGGAGGAGCACGCCGCCCGTGAGGCAGCAATCGGCGGTGCCGCGTCGCACAGGCCGCCGGCATCGGTCCTTCCGCCCGTCACGTGCGCGGTCGTCGCCGTGGCCAGTGGTGACGGTCTCGCCGAACTGTTCGGCCAGCTCGGAGTGCACGGAGTCGTCTCCGGCGGGCAGACACTGAACCCGTCCACGGCCGAACTTCTCGCTGCCGTGGAGCACATGAACGCCGGCCAGGTCATCATCCTCCCGAACAACAAGAACATCATCCCCGTCGCCAAGCAGATCGATGAGCTGTCCACGAAGGACGTCCGTGTCGTGCCCACCGCGTCGATGCCCGAGGCGCTCGCCGCACTCGTCACGTACGACCCGGAGGTGTCCGCGGAGACCAACGCGCGCAACATGACCGCCGCCGCCGAGGCAATGACCACCGGCGAGGTCACCCAGGCCGTGCGCGACACCAACACGGATGCGGGAGCGGTGACCGCCGGCGACTGGATCGGCATCGTGCGCGGTGACGGCATCGTCGCCATCGCGGGCACGCTCGTGTCGGCCTCCACGCAGTTGCTCGACAGCATCATCGACGACTCGGGTGAGCTTCTGACCATCGTCACGGGGTCCGACGCCACCGCCGCGCAGACGGACCAGATCTTGGCGTGGGTCTCCGAGAACCGACCGG
>Ga0075472_10000917_pt1 | contig 12192 bp, 15 predicted proteins | sample DEB19_08_DNA_3_FD_77014 | JGI IMG/M metagenome (GOLD analysis project Ga0075472, IMG submission 77014) | Aqueous microbial communities from the Delaware River and Bay under freshwater to marine salinity gradient to study organic matter... | ecosystem: Environmental > Aquatic > Marine > Coastal ...
CAACACCTTCATACCCAACAGCAGGCATATCTTGTCCCGCACCTTGTCCCGCACCTTGTCCCGCACCTTGTCCCGCACCTTGTTTGTCAAGGTGGTTCTTGTACATCCAACCCATCGCACCCAGTGCGGCGAGGGCTGCTAAGTCGTTGTTGTTCATGGATTACTCCTTAGCAGGCCATGCCGCCTTTTTTGAGCATCTTGCCTTTGGTCTTACCCTTGGAGGCAATACCATCGGCACGGCTAGAAGCGGAACCGCCACCAGCCATTTTCTTCATGCCATCTTTAGCCATGTCCATGCCTTTTTTCATGGTGGGCTTACCCATTGGGGAAGGCGCAGCGCCCTTCTTCTTAGCCATCATTGCCATAAAGCCGGGATTCGTCTTAGTAGCCATAGTGTCACCACCTTTCTTGAACAATTCGTTCTTGCCCTGCTTAGTTTCGGGTTTGTTGATACGTTGCAAATCAGGCCGTGATTTAGGCCCCTTACCAAACTTCATTCCTTTACTAGACTCGCTAAAGTCTTTGGCAACGGACTGAGGTATTCCTGCTTGCTGAGCGAACGACGGATTGTGCGCCGCAGCATCCATGAAATTCTTTTGCTTAAGACTTGTCGCTGGCATCGTCGTCTTTCTTCTTCCACTTGATGACTTCGGCAAACGACTTGCCGGTTGCCATCTCAACGATGCGCATCACACCCACGATAGCTCCAATAAGACCAAACACGGGTGAAATCCATTCCAAAAATGCGCCGATGGTTGAAAAAATCGCAGCGACATCAAGGATGTCTTTAACGGTGTCGTGTGTATCATTCATACAAACCTACCTTTGGTTTTGCCACGTTGGGCACAGCCGTCTGCACGGGCGGATACTGAACCACCCTTTTTCATAGGAACCCCGCCGCTACTACCGGGCGCATTGCGGGAACCCCGCAAAATTTCAGGGTGTGCTCTGGCAAGTTGTGCAACTAAACCAAACCCCCCTGTATTTTCATCAAGAGGAGTATCAGAACTATCTTCTATTGCTTTTCGTTTAGCAGCTTCTTGTACCTGTTGCGCAATACTAGGACGGGAAGAACTACTGCCCCCAAAAAGCCCATTTACAGCATTACCAATACCGCTGAATGTGTTCTCAATAAAATTACCCATGCCGTACTCCTAGCAGTTCCACGCTTTCAGCGACTTATTGATACGGGAGTTCGGGTCTTTCGCGGTTTTCTCGCTGGTGAGCTTCTTTTTCATACCACTCATCCTTGCGCAAAAGGAGTCGCGCCTGCTGCCGCCTTCCGGCTGGGGAGGTTTTAAATTCATCCCTTGCTTTTTGGCGGAAGCTCTCCCTTTGGCGTTCAGGCCACCATTGGGATTCTTGCCTTCTTTGCGTTGCCATGCTGGAGATTTAGCCATAAAACGCCGTTACGCCCGTGATGGTTGCAGAAGTAGTGAAGTAGATGTTAGTGCTGAACTTGACGCCTTCACCGGGAATCAGGATGTACACCGCATTGGGGTTGGTGTTGGACACAATGTCGAACTCCACCAACGTAGTGCCGCTTGCACCGCCGTCTTTGAACGTGATAGTTGCCGCCGTAGAAGCAGCGCCTACCACTACGAAACCTTTGAGCCGCGCAGGGCCTGCAAAGATAGAGCCGCTTGTGTTGAGGTGCGTGCTCTTAACGTCTGTCTGCATCATAACTAATCTCCTGTGAAGCGGGGGCCGAAGCCCCCGAGACTAATTACTGCTGGTTAGCGGGAGGATATTGATTGCCGCTGGAGTCGCGTACTGCGTAGGCAATAACCAAGCTACCTGCGCCAGCAGACAGCGAACCGCTGCTTGCCATCGTGTAGGTGATGATGCCGTCAGTAGTGCCAATATTCAGCCATACAGCCATCTGCGCTGCCGTACCGGTAAAGGTGATTACGCCAGCCGCGCCGCCAGTAATTGCGGAGCAAGTAGCCAGTGCAGTGCCGTTCAAATAGACAGTGATGACGCCCGATGTACCTGTAAAGGTGGTGGACTGCGGCAGTTGGATAGCCGTAATCATTGAGCCAGCGGGGATGGTGAATGCCGAAGAAGTGGCGGCGTCAGCGTAAGTAACTGCTGCGCTTTGGCAAACAATGGCAGTGCCGGTATTGCGGATGGTTCCAGCGGTAGTACCGGTGGTGTTTTTGACCGTGCCCAAGAGCCACGGGCCAAGATGAGTTGCGAATCCCATGATAAATCCTCACATACAAGTGGAGCGTATCAATCGGTATGTCGTCCAGCCGGGACTGGTTTGATACGCCGGTAACCCCGGATTAGCTGCAATATATCACGGTTTTCTGGGGGGTGCAAGAATTGGTTGTTGGTGGCGCTTGGGTGCATGGCTTATTGCTCCAGCCCATAGCTTTGATGATGGTCGTGTACTCGCGCCATGCCACATCCCACCAACACGGCTGGTGACTATTCCAAACAGTACCTAGGAACAATCCCCACGCGTCTTGGAATCGCAATCATACAATAAAAAGGGCCCCCGAAGGGGCCCTAGTGGCAGGCCAGTCACCTCTACCTTACTGAGTCCGATTAGGACGAACCGGGCGAACCGAAGATGCCCAGCGGGTCAGACCAGCCGAACGAATAACGTTCGCGGGCCTTGTAACGCACGTTGCCGGTATCAAAGTCACCGTCCATGCTGTTTGCCAGAGGCGAACGCACGAAGTGCTTGAGACCGTTGGGTACGTCAGTGGTCAGATACCAGCCGTTGGAGTCCGTCAAGAAGTGGTTAATTGTGTAACCTTCAGGAATCGAACCGTTGTTCTTCAACGCATTGATATCGTTGTCGGTAGTACCAACACGCAGGCTGGTTTCCAACAGACGGGTAGCAACGAATTGCAGGGCTGGGGGGACAATCAGCTTACGAGGCTTAGCTGCAATCAGCAGACCACGCTCGTCTGTCCAAGCAGCGATTTGAATAACGGCGGCTTCCAAGGAAGTCTCGTTCAAGTCGGCAGCGGTGGAAGGACGGTTGCTGTTAGTGCCACCATTGACCAGCGGGTGAGCAGTGTTGAACAACGAAACGCCATCACCGCCAATGATGTTGGCAGAGAAACCGTTGTTGATAACAGCAGCAGCTTTAACCTGCTTGGTGTACGCCATAGCGCGGGCCAGACCTTTGGTGTAACGAGCGGACAAGCTGTCATACAGATTGTCTTCGATTGCCTCTTCAGTGATGGAGAAGCCCAAAGCAATGGTCTCGTGGTTGTAGCGAGTAGTCCAAGCCTCTTGCGCATTGTCATACGCAATTGCAGAGCCCTCGTTCTTCACCGGAGCGGCGGAGAAGCCAGACAACTTGGTTTCTTCTTCAAAGGAACGCTCCGAGGTTTCAGTCTCGTAGATTTCCTTATGCTCTTCGCCGTAGCGAGCATATTCCATACCGAACAAAGCGTTCAGTCCGGGGAGCAGCTCTTTAAGTAGCTGTGCGCGTGAAATAGCCATTTTGTGTTACTCCTTATGCGCCGGTGGCGGAGTAGTAGCCATGCAAACCTTGGTTCAGTTTGACCAAGATTTCAGGATACTGGGTGAAGACGACGGTCGAGGTGTAAACACCCGAGTTCAAAGTGAACGTAGCGGCTTGGTCAAGCACAACCGAGGTTGCGCCAGCGGCTGCTGCGGTTTTCACGAAAGAACCCGTCGATGCAATTTGACCGCTAGTGGTCAATACAGCAACGTCCGTACCAACTGGCAATGCATTAGGCAAAGCACTCACGGTCAGAGTAGAAGTACCCGAACTATAGGTGGCAGTACCCAGAGCGACTGCGGTCTCGGGAACAACGCCAACCATGCGCAGGGGCAGAGTGGTGGTGACCGGGGTAGCAGTGGGAGCCAGAACAGCGTTGGCAGAGTTACCGGTATTGGTGCTGCCAGTGTTGTCGATAGCGGACAGGTTAGTGCCAATCATCGCCAGAGCGCCCGAAGCAACGGTAGTACCGGAACTGCAAACAACCGCCTTGAACACAGCATCAGGGTCATCCAACACATAGGCTTGGCAGTCACCGGCAGCGGTGCTTGCGGGCCAATATTGGGAGAACAACTTTTGCTTAGTTGTGGGGTTGGTGTAGGTGCATCCCAAGAAAATACCGACGGTCTGGTTCAGACCAGTGCCAGTAGAGACCGAGGCGCGTGTGGCAAAGCCACGAGAGAGAACAACAAAGTCACCATAGAAGATGCTAGTCGCATAGCCGTACTGGATGTTGTACATGCGGGTGGAACCAGCAAATACTTGACCTCCAATAAGGTTCTGCGGTAGCAAACCATACGGCGCTGATACGACAGGATATGCCATAAAAACTCCTAATGTTTAAAGACCAGAACCAAAAGTCACTTCAGATTTTCTCTGGGCAAACTTTTGCATACGATGGTCGTTATCCTGCATGTAAGTATTGTCAACGGAGTCAATCTGCTGCTTATTTTTATTAGCATAGAAAGCGGCACGTTGAACCATAAATTCAGCCGGAATCCGACACAAAATCAATCCACCTACTTCAATACCGCCTTTAAAGCGGCCTTCGGTAGTAGCGTGCATCATTAGTTCAGGATAATCCTCCGCTTTCACGGGTTCATAGCCTTCACGTAACTTTCCAGAGATATTCGATGGGTCAGAAGCTCCTAAAGTGCTGATGCGAATCCACCGGTGTGCCCACCCATCCCGAGGGTTGGGAGCGGGCAGCGTTTCAGGCGGACGCCAAGCAGTTGGACGATAGGTAGTTTCACGGGTTTCCAATTCACGACCTAAACGGTTTTGTTTCGGAGTTGGGTTCTGAGTTTCCATTTTTAATTACCTCTTTTCAGTTGAGCAACCTGTTTGGCATAAAGTTCGATAGGAACCCCAAGACGACGCGCAATGGCGGCTTCGGATGCCTTTAACTTGATACGGTTAGGCGGGGTGCTACGTGAAGCCGGAGCAACCACGGTAGCGGGTCTTGCACGGCGGGGAGATTCTTCCTCGTCCGGTTCTGATGTCCTTTTTTGTGGAGGCGGGTCATCATCCTCATGGCTCTGAGCATCTTCAAAATACTCAGGAAATCGTTTGCGCATCGTTTTGTCGATGGTTTGGAAGTACTCTTCAGTACCTACGTAGTCCGCACCATACAACCTTTGCAATTTCTTGTCAATTCCTACTGCCGCCATAGACATTTCTTCGTCTCGGCCCCACCAGTCCTTGTTCTTATCCGCCCATTTGTCAGCGCGGGCTGAACGAGGCTGTACGGGTTGCTGCACAGGAAACTCGCGGTCTTCAACCTCAATAGGACGCATACCGTTGGCGCGTTCAAGTTTGAGACGGGCACTGGTCATTTTCTCCTGTGCGTCTACCAACTTATCGCCATCGCCAGCGTCGTATGCTTCCTTATAAAACTTCTTGGCTGATTCCAACTCAATCTCAGCCGCGCTCTTGGAAGTTTCAATCAGTACCTTACTGCCCGAAGAAAGCTGGTGCTGGAGGCGCTTGTTCTCTTCAAACACCTGCTTGGCAAAAGCCTCGGCTGCTTCGCGTTCGCGCAGGGCTTCTTCCTTGGCACGGCGTTCATCGTGGTATCCACGGGTGAACTTCTTAATACGTGCTTGAACTTTCTCATCGTACGAGGACAACTCGTCGTCGGTAGGGTCTTCAGGAGGAGGCGCAGCTTTACGTCCACGGTCTGCGGGCGGCGTGTCGTCCTCAATCTCAACCTCAAACTTATCGTCTTCTTTTGCTTCGGCTTTAGCCGCAGCCTTAGCTTCCTTCTCGTCAGGAAACTCAAAAATGTCGTCTTCAAATGCAGGCATACATTACTCCTTAAGCAGCGCGTTGGATACCGCGCGGGTCTTCGACAACGGCTTCCACCGAGTCGTCATTGATGATGCGAAATTCGCGCCCATGAATTTTCAAGCGGGTGCCTGAATTGGGTCGGCAGATGATGAAGTCACCTGTTTTGCACGACGGCCCACTGGGGAACCGGGTTTTGTCTTGGTACGCATCTGGGCCCATCTTGACTACAAACAGCACTGGAGTCAGTACTTCTTCGTAGTGCATTGCTTGGGCGGACTTAAGGATTCCCGATTCACTCTCCGCATATTCCTCCATCGCTTCAGGTACAACACACAGCATGTGGAAGGTTTTCGGGTCAGGCAACTGCTTAGCTTTTTCTTCGGGGCTCTTATTCAAAACCCCCGACAAATCCACCGCAGCGATATCAAATTCACTCATCATCTTTCTCCAGTTTTTGCACGAGGTCTTTAACGATAGTTTCTGCATGTGTCAGACCCCGGATGACACCGCAGACATGCCGATACTCGGCAAAATCGTTTGCTCGACCACTTGCTAGGAAAACAACTTGGTCGGTACGTAATTGTTCAATCTCTTTTGCAAGGTAGCTAAGTACCCGATTGGTTTCCATCAAGCCTCCTTACGTGGTGTGCGGTTTTGGGATTGGTACTGCATTTGGGCATTAGCTTGCCGCTGCTGTTGCTGGTGCTGCGCTTTGCTCTTGGCGACATCAATGCCCATGCGAACACCTTCCATCTCCATTTGTTTCTCTAGCTTGTCTTTAGCTTGAGCCGACTGCGCTGCAACCTGCATAGCCGCAATCTCTTTCTGCGCTTCAATCCGCGCTTGCTCAATCCGAAGCTGGTCAGCCTTAGCTGCCGCATCAAGCTGCTGTTTCTGCGCCTTAAGCTGGAGGTCTTGCTGTTGAATCTGAAGCTGCTGCATCTGCATCTGCACCACAGGGTCTTGAAGCTGCTGCTGCGCTGCTTGCTGTTGGGCCTGCTGCTGGTCACGTTGAAGAATCTGCTGGGAGGCTTGTGCCGACATAACGGCAATCTGGTCGGCCTGCTCGGGCGTAACCTTCTTGTTCATGTCCTCACCGGGCAACGACATGCCAATCGCAGACTCAACCTGCTTGCGGTACTCCAACGCCACATGCTCGTTGATGTGGGCCATAGCCGCTGCCATGATGGCTTGCGCCGCTGGGTTCTGCTGCAATAACTGCTGAATCTTCGGATTCTGGATAGCGGACACATGAACAGCAATGTGCGCTTGGTGGTTCTGCTCAATGAACGCTTTGACCGGCTTACCAGTCAGCAAATTCTGGTTCTCGGTCACCGGGTCTGTGGGAACCGCATCGTCCTCAATCTTGACCAGCTTGTCTGCGTTCTTGACCCCCAGCACCTCAATCATCTGCCGGTGCAGGAACGCCATGTCGTACAACTGGGGTGCGCTCTGTGCAAGCTGCATCACCGCTTGGTACTGCACAATCTTCTGCGCCATCGTGGCTGCGTTGGGGTCACTGACAGGTATGACCTCCACCATGTCGTAGTCGGCTTTCTTAGCCCGACGGTCGTCCTCCATGTCGTCATCCGAGTCATCCTCGGGAGCGTAGTCGTACTCCTCCGGTGTGTAGTCGGCGATGATGGTCTTCAGCAGCTTGAACTCCTGCTTCATCGTGTAGTGCATGCGGGCCTGAACAGCGCCCATCACCTTCAACTGCCGCTCCAGCAGAGCCAGCGTTGTGCCCACTGGAGCCTGCGCCGACATGTCGCTGACGTTCATATCACCAGCAGAGGCAAACGAGCGGCCCTCCTCGACAATAGTCTGGAATAGCGTAAACAGAACTTGGCTGGGTTCTTTATAGGGGAGAGGGAGAATGTTGTCGCGGATTGAGCCGCTGGGCACATCCACATCACGGAACTCACCCGGCTGGATGGGGGTGTCGTCACCCTTGATACGCAGGCCACGGGATTTCAGACCACCGGGCAAGTTGCTCAGAGTCCCTGCGTCAATCAACTGACGCTGCAACATGGTGGCGCTCTTTACATAGCCGCCAATCAAGTGGATGAGGCCATAGCCATAGAAGCCAAAGCCGGGGATGTACTGGTAGTGAACAAAGTGCTGACGCTTGGTATGCAGGTTGTCATCCTCGTACCAATTACGGCGGATAGCCAGAACAGTACGGGTGCCTTTCTCAATAGTCACCACATACGGCAGGGCAATCCCTGTCTTCTGCTTCTTCTTGTTCTGGTGCTCAAAACCGGGCAAGTCCAAGTCAACGTGGAACTCAAGAACACGATACCGGTCATCTTGAATCGCAGACATGCCTTGTTCTTCGGCTTTCTGCTTCTCAATATCGTCCAACTCAAAACTTGGCTCCCCCAAGTTCACATCACGATAGAACCCAGCTTCAATCAGTTTCAGGATTTCATTCTCGGTCTTGCGCATTACATGCGCTACGCGAGGGGATTCTTCGATACTGGATGCCCCGTAGGGCACAACGATGTCTTCAGCGGAAATAAACACAGCGGCTTGCCGCTCTTTATTCGGGTCGTAGTAGACCTTCTTGAACGCAGAGCCTGCCAAGGGCAGTGACCACAACAGCTTCTCATGCTCCGGGCGGTACTCGGTCATCACCTCGGTAAGCTGGTAGTTCATGTCCACTTGGACACGTTCTGCTGCTTCTTCTTTCTCCTTGGTGTCTTTACCAAGAATCTTGGTCTTGACTGGCCCACTTGCAGGAAAAGTTTCGGTGATACCTTCGGACTGGAACCGTACAACTGCCTCAGTCAGCATCGGGTGGAACACACCACACGCGCCCTGCCACGGCTCCGTGCGGTCTTCGTATTGAAGCCCCAGCAGTTTCAAGCCATCAACGTAGGTCTTAATCCACTCTTTGCGGTCACCTAGGTCTTTGGTAAACGCTTCAATCAGTTCACCCGCAATCTCGGCAAGTTCACCGTCATCCATGTACTCAGCCAAGTTGGCATCAAAGTCATTGGAAGTTTCTTTGCTACCGCCGGGGGTAAGGTCAACTTCAATGTCCCCCATGTGCATATGCACAGCTTCGGGGTCTTCAATCTCAATTTCAATCCCCGGCCCCTCCATGTCTGCCAGCCCCATCGGAGCTTGGTACAGCCCTTTGCTCATGTCACCACTGCCCATGTACCCTGTTGCCATATCGTGTCCTTAAACTGTGTAGTACTTTGCGCCGCGAGGGCTCTTGAAGTACTGAATTGGGTCTTGCTCGTCTGACGGCAAGCGTAAGTAGCCACCTTGTCTAAACCGCATCAGTGCCAGCGTCATGGAGTCCACCAAGTCATCATGCTCCCCTGATGGGAATGCTGCCACTTCATCCACTAACTCCTCAGCCCAACGGGTACGAGGAGCCCATACTTTACCCGAGGCGAACAAATCCGAGACGGAGTTCAGCCTGCTTATCTTGTCTTGCCCCTTACCGGGGCTGTATTCCTGCACGGGGATGCCCATTGCACGGAACTCTTGGATGAGTGGGGAACCAGAGGCTTTTTTCTCCACAAGGAAGGAATCTGGGTTCCATTCTTCCCACTCTTCAAACGCCCGTTTCTTCAAATCGGGGAACTCCAGCCGCTTCTTGAATGCATTGAGCAAGATGATGTTGGGCAGGTGCTTGTCCTCGTCGTTGTAGAAGACACCCCATGTAGAACAGGCTGAGTAGTCGTTGACTTTTTTGATTTCGTGCGCGGTATCCCACGCCTGAATCGTGAATTCACATGCTGGAGGCCGGTCATCCTCCCACCATTTCCACCATTCGCGTTTGATGATGGCGTTTGTGTCCGAAGTGGGCTGCTGCTGGTACTGAGCCATCCACTTTCCGCTTGGAAGCTCATTGCGCAGGGCTTGGAGTTCATCAAGATGCCAAAATTCAGGCCAGAGTGCGGTCTCATTGGGCAAAATGGCTGGAAATTCGATGACTTTCCACTCTTCGCCGCCCCTTTGAGCCGCTGACTTCAGCACTTGGGCTGTCAAGTCTCTCAATGACCAGCGCGTCATCACAATAATGATGGCTCCGCCCGGTTGCAGACGCTGACGAGAGCCAGATGTGTACCACTCGTACACTTTGTCGTACACCTCGGGGTTGTATGCGCCTATCGCGGCCTCTTGTTCGGAGTGTGGGTCGTCAATGATGAGGATGTCAGCGCCTTTTCCGGTCACCGCGCCGCCCACACCGATAGCGAAGTAGTCTCCGCCGAAGTTTGTGTTCCATCGACCCGCTGCTTTGGAGTCAGTTTGCAGTTCGATGGCTGGAAAAATGCGTTTGTAGGGGGCGGAATCCACTAAATTACGTACTTTTCGACCAAATCCAGTCGCCAATTCAGCCGTGTGGGAGGTCTGAATGACCTTTTTGTGGGGGTATTTCCCCAAAAACCACGCCGGTAGGAGGTAAGACGCGAATTCTGACTTGGTATGCCGTGGTGGCATGTTGATGATGAGCCGTTTACACTCCCCTCGGGCCACTTCTTCAAAGGCTTGGGCCATCCGTTTGTGGTGTCGCCCCCCAATAAACGTAGGCCACATCTCTCTGACGAACGTCATAAAGTCTTCAGAGGCCACCGCCCGCACCTGACGGGTACGCAGTTCCCCCAAAATGTCCATGACTGCTGCTTGCTCGTCCTGCGGGAACCTTTTGACCAAGGTTTTGAGTTGCTCCGGCGTAAGCTGCTGTATGCGCTCAATCACCGCCGGGTTCTTAAAGTGGTCACGCAGGTTCACTGAACCCCCCGGACTCACTAAATTCGCCCATCTCTTCCCCGTTCTCCATCTCACTGCCATCAATCCCCAACTCTTCCCCGTTCTCCATCTCACTGCCATCAATCCCCAACTCTTCGTCAAGGTCAATCATCTGGACGGCAGGGGCTTGCGGGATGGGGTCATAGTTGTTGGGGTTGAAGTTGTTGGGGTTGAAGTTGGCAAAGTCATTAAACTCCTTGCTCTCCACATCAATGATGTCGCCCATGTAGACCGCCAGCTTAGAGGCCAACTCGTTCTCAAGCTCCTCGGTGCTGCGGTGCGTGACGTTGATTTCCACACGGTCAGCAAACGCGCCAACGTCGGTCATCTTGCCAAGCATCTCCAGCGCCTTTAGCTGGATATTCTCTTTCTTGGAGTCCGTCATCTCCAAGAGTTTCAACTGGATGTACCGGCGTACCTGACTTGCATTGCGCACAACGTCGATGTCGTACTCGGTCAGCATGGCCCGCAGCATCAGGGCTTTACCCGGAGTGCGAATCTCAGGCTCGGCTGTGGGGCTGTCCATGAACAACGCCCGTGCTTCTTTGCGGTCAGCTTCAGTGGGCGCTGCCGCTTCGTCGTCTAAACCATTGTCTTGCAGAAACTGTACGGTACTAAACGCACGAGCAGTGCGCTCATGCAAGTCCATGATTTCATCCCCCGTCATGCGGAAAGGGGGCGGTACGTTCAGTTCCGGCGTAATCAGTATGGTCATACAACGAAAAGCAAACAGGGCACTCCAATTAAGAAGGGGGTGTTGGGAAGACCAGCATGGTGAGATTTGAACTCACGGAGGCCCAAGTATTGCCCATAGCGGCACTCAAGTCTCTCTAGCTACGTCAACCATAGGCCAACTCGGTCACACAGTGGACTTCCTCAACACAATCAATATAGCACAAAGTTATATAGGGGGGATAAAAAACACTGGGACTCCTAGCCGGGGGGTGTTCTGTATAAAAAAGTAAAGCAAATTTGGTTGGAAAAATATATAGGGGGAGGGGGGTGTTTTGAAAAATGAGTGGTTGGATGTGCAAATTCCACCCCCCGACCCCCCTACCTCCCCTAAATCCTAAAAAGGGGGTATGGGGTCTCCCTGTAGCGTTATCCATATTTAACTTCATACCGTATGAAAATGCGCTATCCCGTGCAAAGATGTTAAGGATAGGCATAATGGAGCCTATCGGAAGTTGATATATCCGATGCATCGTTCACATGGCGCGTTGTCCATGTGCGATGTTTTCCTAAAGGAACCCATCATGACTACGAAAGCAAAACTCGGCGCTGTATCTTTGGCTACCCGTGCAGTTGCATCCCTAGGTGACTATGGCGTGCAGGCTGCGCGGTTTTGTCTAGCGTCCCTCGAAGCTAGCAAAGCTCAGGAAACAGCGATGGCTGGCGTTAACGCGCTGGTCGTAACCATGCGTGAGGCTGGCGTGCAGAAAGTTGGCGACCGTCGCAAAGACGTGATTGCCATCGATTTTCACGCTACCCTGACGGGCGCTGGACTGGCGAGTGGGACTGCCAATAACTACCTGACTACATTCCGCGAGGCGGTAGCAACTGGTAAACCCATCACCGATTGGAACAAGTCACGCACCGATGCAAAGAAAGGCAAAGGCGGCGCGGGCAAGGGCAAGGCGACTCTG
>Ga0075472_10000918_pt1 | contig 12191 bp, 6 predicted proteins | sample DEB19_08_DNA_3_FD_77014 | JGI IMG/M metagenome (GOLD analysis project Ga0075472, IMG submission 77014) | Aqueous microbial communities from the Delaware River and Bay under freshwater to marine salinity gradient to study organic matter... | ecosystem: Environmental > Aquatic > Marine > Coastal ...
TGGTGCACCAGAATCCGGTCGCAGTCGCCACCCCGCAGAAGGTACTCGAGGTTATCAAGGCCATGGCTTTCCAGCACCCCAAGCCCAAGGACAAATCGGGCTTTCAGCCAGCCAGCCTGGCCTTGCAGGCGGTGACGCCCGCCGGGCCAAAGTTTCAAATTGCGCCAGATCTGGTGGGCTACGCCGCCTACCGAGCCCAGGGAGGCTATCAATTGCCGGTAGCCATTCTCAATGGCCAGCAATCGGTCGAACCCATCATTCAGGCGATGGAAGACTCGGGACTGCGTGGCCTGGGGGGCGCCGGATTTCCGGCCGGGCGCAAGTGGCGCATTGTGCGCGAGCAGCCGGCCCCGCGCGTCATGGCGGTCAACATCGACGAAGGCGAGCCCGGCACCTTCAAGGACCGGACCTATCTGGAGCGCGACCCGCACCGCTTCCTGGAGGGCATGCTGGTGGCAGCGCTGGCAGTTGGGGTGGGGGCTTGCTACATCTATCTGCGCGACGAATACCATGGCGCGCGCGCGGTGCTCGAGGCAGAGCTGGCCAAACTGCAGGCCAATCCGCCCTGTGCGCTGCCCCTGATCGAGCTGCGTCGGGGCGCGGGCGCCTACATCTGCGGTGAAGAGTCGGCCATGATCGAAAGCATCGAGGGTAAGCGTGGCGAGCCCCGCATGCGTCCTCCCTATATTGCCCAGGTCGGCCTGTTTGGCTTGCCAACCCTGGAGCACAATTTCGAGACGCTCTACTGGGTGCGCGACATCGTGCAAAAGGGGCCGCAGTGGTTCAGCAGCTTCGGCGCCAACGGACGCAAGGGTCTGCGCTCTTTCAGCGTCAGCGGGCGGGTCAAGCAGCCGGGTGTCAAGCTGGCGCCAGCCGGCATCACGATCCGTCAGCTCATTGATGACTACTGTGGCGGCATGCTGGACGGACACTCGCTCTACGGCTATTTGCCCGGAGGCGCTTCTGGTGGCATCCTGCCCGCCAGCCTGGACCAGATCCCGCTGGACTTTGATACCTTGCAGCCTTATGGCTGCTTCATCGGGTCGGCCGCCGTGATTGTGCTCAGCCAGCACGACACCGCCCAGCAGGCGGCACGCAACATGATGCGTTTCTTTTCGCACGAGAGTTGCGGTCAGTGCACGCCCTGCCGGGTGGGCACGGCCAAGGCTGTCAACTTGATGGCGTCCGAAGATTGGGACCACGACACCCTGGAAGACTTGTGCCAGGTGATGGCTGACGCCTCGATTTGCGGGCTGGGTCAGGCAGCGCCCAACCCGATCCGCTGTGTATTCAAGTATTTCCCCAACGAATTGGGAGGCCAGTCATGAACGCACCCGCCAAGATCAACCATGTGTTACCCCAAAGTCTTGAATTCAGCCTGGACGGCCGTACGGTGCAGGCCTATCAGGGCGAAACCATCCTGACCGTGGCCAAGCGGCTCGGTCTGCAGATTCCGCACCTTTGCTACAAGGAGGGCATGCGCGCCGATGGCAACTGCCGGGCCTGTGTGGTTGAGATCAAGGGTGAGCGCACGCTGGCGCCCAGTTGCTGCCGCCAACCCACCGCCGGTATGGAAGTGCAGAGCCAGAGCGAACGCGCGACCAAGAGCCAGCGCATGGTGCTGGAAATGTTGCTCTCGGACATGCCCGATCAAGGCTACAAGTGGAACGATGACGCCGCTGGGTCCCAGGCAGAGCCCCCTGCGGCGCCAGCGCATCAGCACGGAGAGCTGTCGCAATGGGCGGCCACAGTGGGCGTCCAGGTGCGACCCGCACTGCAGGCCTTGCGCCGCGAACAACCCGCTGCCGATCTGTCCCACCCCGCCATGGCGGTGAATCTGGATGCCTGCATCCAGTGCCGTCGCTGCGTCAGGGCCTGCCGTGAAGAGCAGGTCAACGACGTGATCGGCTATGCCATGCGCGGCAGCCACGCCGAAATCGTGTTTGATCTGAACGATCCGATGGGTGACAGCACCTGTGTGGCCTGTGGTGAATGCGTACAAGCCTGCCCCACGGGCGCCCTGATGCCCAAATCACGGGTCGGCTCGCAGCAGGTTGATAAAAAGGTTGACTCGGTCTGCCCGTTCTGTGGCGTCGGTTGCCTGCTCACCTACAACGTTCGGGACAACAAAATTATTTCGGTGGATGGACGGGATGGCCCGGCCAATCACAGCCGTCTGTGTGTCAAGGGTCGTTTCGGCTTTGACTATGCCCACAGCCCGCAGCGCCTGACCCGGCCGCTGATCCGCAAGGCTGGTGTGCCCAAGGACCCGGAGGCAGTGGATGAACTCAACCGCCAGATGAACCAGGACCCCGCCATCATCACCCGCATGTTCCGCGAGGCCAGCTGGGAGGAAGCGCTGGCAATTGCTGCCGGCGGGCTCAAACGCCTGCGTGACACCCACGGCAAGAAGTCGCTGGCGGGTTTTGGATCGGCCAAGGGCAGCAACGAGGAGGCTTACCTGTTCCAGAAACTGGTGCGCACCGGCTTTGGCAGCAACAATGTGGACCACTGCACCCGCCTGTGTCACGCCTCCAGCGTGGCGGCCCTGCTCGAAGGCGTCGGTTCGGGTGCCGTGTCCAACCAGGTCAATGATGTGGCCCATTCCGATCTGATCCTGGTGATCGGCTCCAACCCGACCGGCAACCATCCGGTGGCCGCCACCTGGATGAAAAATGCGGTCAAGCAGGGCGTCAGGCTGGTGCTGGCCGATCCCCGGGTCACCGATATTGGCAAGCATGCTTGGCGGACCTTGCAGTTCAAGCCCGATACCGATGTGGCCATGCTCAACGCCATGATCTACACGGTGATCGAGGAGGGCCTGGTCAACCAGGACTTCGTGAAAAAGCGTGCCAGCAATTTTGCGGCGCTCAAGTCCAATATCAAGGGTTTCAGCCCGGAGGCCATGGCGCCCATCTGCGGCATCCCGGCGGCTACACTGCGTGAGGTGGCGCGCGATTTTGCCCGTGCCAAGTCGGCCATGATCCTCTGGGGCATGGGCGTTAGCCAGCATGTGCACGGCACCGACAATGTGCGTTGCCTGATTGCCCTGTGTGCGGTCACTGGCCAGATCGGCAAACCCGGCTCAGGTCTGCACCCGCTGCGCGGCCAGAACAATGTCCAGGGGGCCAGCGATGCAGGCCTGATCCCGATGATGTTCCCCAACTACCAGAAGGTCAGCAACCCGCAAGCCCATGCCTGGTTCGAGAATTTCTGGGGTACCCAACTCGATGACCAGCCCGGCTACACCGTGGTGGAGATCATGCACAAGGCGCTGGCCGATGACAGCGATCCGCACAAGGTGCGTGGGATGTATGTGGAGGGAGAAAACCCTGCCATGAGCGACCCCGACCTGAACCATGCCCGCCATGCCCTGGCGGCGCTGGAACACCTGGTGGTGCAGGATATTTTCATGACCGAGACCGCCTGGCTGGCCGATGTGGTGTTGCCGGCTAGCGCCTGGCCCGAGAAAACCGGCACCGTCAGCAACACCGACCGGATGGTGCAACTTGGCCAGCAGGCCGTTACCCCTCCCGGTGAAGCCAAGCCGGACCTGTGGATCATTCAGCAAATTGCAAAGCGCATGGGACTGAACTGGAACTATCCCGGCGAGCACGACGGGGTGGCGGCGGTCTATGAGGAGATGCGCCAGGCCATGCATGCGGCCATTTCCGGAATTTCCTGGCAGCGCCTGCTGCGTGAGTCCAGCGTGACCTATCCCTGCTTGAGTGACGAGGACCCGGGCCAGCCGACCGTGTTTGTCGACAACTTCCCCACCGAGGATGGCCGGGTCAAGCTGGTGCCCGCCGATATCATTCCCGCCAATGAGCGACCCGATGCCGACTACCCCTTTGTGCTGATTACCGGTCGGCAATTGGAGCACTGGCACACCGGCAGCATGACCCGACGCTCCGGGGTGCTGGATGCGATCGAGCCCCTGGCCACAGCCTCCATGAATGGCGCTGACATCAACCGGCTTGGACTTCAGCCCGGCGATGTGGTGACAGTGGCCTCACGCCGGGGCGAGGTGGCGATCCATCTTCGGCGCGACGATGGTACGCCCCGTGGCGCGGTGTTCATTCCGTTTGCCTACTATGAGGCAGCGGCCAACCTGTTGACCAATGCCGCCCTGGACCCGGTTGGGAAAATTCCTGAGTTCAAGTACTGCGCTGTGACCATTCGCCCGGGAGGCACGCCCGCTCGGGAATCTGGTTTTGGCGCTGCCGAATTGCTGGCATCCTGAGGCGCGGCAAGCGCTTGTGCTTGCCTATAATTTGCTGGACCGACACCTTCCGAACAAGTGTCGATTCCGGCAAATTTTTTGACTACTTCCACAGATCCCATGCAAGCCCGACCGGTGCGTTCCCAGTACGAACAATTTTTACGCCATGTTCACACCACTGGTACGGCCAAGATGGACCGCACCGGCACTGGTACCCGCAGCGTGTTTGGCTACCAGATGCGTTTTGACCTGAACGAAGGCTTCCCGCTGGTCACCACCAAGAAGGTCCACTTCAAATCCATCATCTACGAACTGCTCTGGTTCCTGCAAGGCTCCAGCAACAACCACTGGCTCAAGGAGCGCGGCGTCAGCATCTGGGATGAATGGGCCCGGCCCGACGGCGAACTCGGCCCGATCTATGGGGTGCAGTGGCGCAGCTGGCCCACTCCGGAAGGCGGGCATATCGATCAGATTGCCGAGTTGCTGAAAACACTCAAAACCAACCCCGACTCGCGCCGCATGATTGTCAGCGCTTGGAATGTGGGTGAGCTCTCCAGCATGGCGCTCATGCCCTGCCATGCCCTGTTTCAGTTTTATGTGGCCGATGGCAAGCTCAGCTGCCAGCTGTACCAGCGCAGTGCCGACATTTTTCTGGGGGTGCCCTTCAATATCGCCAGTTACGCATTGCTCACCCATATGCTGGCGCAACAATGTGATTTTGAGGTCGGAGACTTTGTCTGGACTGGCGGGGACTGCCACATCTACAGCAACCATGTTGAGCAGGTTGACTTGCAATTGAGCCGTACGCCCTATCCCTATCCGACCTTAAACATCAAACGCCGGCCAGCTTCGATCTTCGACTACCAGTTCGAGGATTTCGAGGTGCTAGATTACCAGTGTCATCCAGCGATCAAGGCGCCGGTTGCGGTCTGACCATGCAGCTCAACATGATCTATGCCCGCGCTGCCAATGGCGTGATCGGCAAGGACGGTAGCATGCCCTGGCACCTGCCGCAGGATCTGGCCCATTTCAAAAGCGTGACCCTGGGTTTCCCGGTGATCATGGGGCGCAAGACCTGGGATTCCTTGCCGGCCAGATTCAGGCCACTGCCCGGACGCATCAACGTGGTGGTGACACGCCAACTGGATTGGCATGCGCAGGGAGCCGTCGTGGCGCACTCCTTGAGCGAGGCTATCGCCCACTGCGATGGCCATGCACAGGCCTGGGTCATGGGTGGCGCTGAGATCTATGCCCAGGCGCTACCTTTTGCTGAGCGTATCGAGGTCACCGAGATCGAGGCCGACTTTGAAGGCGACGCCTATGCCCCCGTCCTGAGTCAGAAATGGCACCCGGTGGCCAGGCAGGCGCATCAAGCTTCGGATGGCCTCAAATTCAGTTTTGTCACCTACCAACGCAGATAAGGAGTTTGCTATGTCCGGAGCCGGTTTCCATGTCCATGGGCCTCATGATCACGAACTTGAACACGCCACCCATGGCGCAGGCCATGGCGATGGGGGGTCTGGCATGACCAACCAGATTGCCATGTTCACCGCCATCATCGCCACCGTCGGCGCTCTCTTTGCCTATATGGGGGGTGCCACCCAGGCCAACGCTGGCCTGTACAAGAACAACGCGGCGCTCAAGAAAACCGAAGCGTCCAACCAGTGGAATTACTTTCAGGCCAAGAGCACCAAACAGTCCCTGGCTGAGGTTTCCCGGGACCTGACCTCCAGCGTGGCCGAGAAGGAAAAGTATCAGGGCAAGATTGACCGTTACGAAAAGGAAAAAAACGAAATCAAGGGGGTGGCTGAAAAGCTGGAGGCCGAGGCGACAGAATGGGACAAGCGCAGTGACGGACAAATGCACCAACACCACCGCTGGGCCCAGGCCACCACCCTGCTTCAGGTTGCCATTGCCCTGGCGGCCATTGCGCTACTCACCCGCAAGAAGTGGCTTGAGTACGCCATGTTTGTCGGTGGTGTGGCCGGTATTTCGGTCGGGGTACTAGCGGCACTGCACATCTGATCGTGATCTCGCTCCGACCGAAGCGCTTTCAGAGCAGATCCTCGATATTGAGTAAGCGAAAGAAATTCACCTTTAGCAGGCGCCAAGGACTGGAGTCGGGCTCGCTGCTGCTGCGCCAGGGCTTGCCTTCGCGCTCACCCTCCCAGACGATGCGATGGCCTTCGCTAGCCTTCGGATCCAAAGTGAGGCGCCAACTATGCGAGGGATCCAAATCCCGCTCCACCGTGTTCATTATCTGAAGCGCCAGGGTCTCGCTTTCAATCATCATGCCAGCTTCGGTATTGAGATGGCGCGAACGCGGGTCGAAATTGGCACTGCCGACCCAAAGCAGACGACGATCGTAAATCGCCACTTTGGAATGCAGGGCAGATGCTGACCGTCCGATGCGCAATCGGTGTCCGCTAGGCGAGGGTCGAGCAGCGTCAGGGCGGTATTCATGCAACTCAACCCCGCCAGCCAGCAATGCCTCTCGGTAGGGGGCGTAGCCGGAATGTACGGCCACCACATCGGTGGCGGCCAATGAATTGGTCAGAACCCGCAGCCTTACCCCACGCGCTGCAGCCTGGGTGAGCACTTCTACACCCCGTGAGCCAGGAACAAAGTAGGCAACGGCATAGATGATTTCCCGTTGCGCATTCTGACGCGCGATTGCGTGAGCGCGGGCCACATCGGCCGAGGATTTGCTGGCACCTTCGGCTTGTCTTACCGGAGGCTCTGCAATCGTCTGGGCCCGCGCCCAGACTAGGCCCTCGCCGGAGAGCACGCGCCGCTCAAACTCCAGCTTGCGCCGCTGGTATTCAGCCCGTGGTCCGTACTCCGAGGTACTGGTGCGCCAGACATTGAGGGCGTCCTCCGAGGCCAGGGCAGGGGCCACTCCAAACGAACCGGTTGGGGCAACGATCGGGTTATTCCAGTAACTATCGAAGATGGCTGCAGCCTGCTGCATCACGGGACCGGTGGCCAGCATGTCGGCATCTCGAAAGTTGGAATTGCCTTCCCCTTCGAAATACCGATTGTTGATGTTGCGGCCTCCAATGACGCCGGCCTGGCCGTCCACGACAAAAATCTTGTTGTGCATACGCCGGCCGAGTTGGTCGTGGTGGCGCATCATTTGCAGGATGCGCGGCCAGCGTCGATCCTGGTAGGGGTTGAAGATACGCACTTCCACATTGGGGTGGGCGTCAATGCGCGCGAGCGTTGCATCGTCAAAGCCGATGTTCTGGTCATCCAGCACCATGCGAACGCGCACGCCTCGGTCCGCAGCAGCCAGCAGACGGTCAAGCAAGAACAGGCCCGCATCGTCGGCATCAAAAATGTAATACTGCAAGTCAATCGAGCGCTCGGCCAGATCAATCAAGGCTGCCCGCGTGAGCAGGGCGCTGACGCCGTTGTTGAGCAGGCGAAAGCCGGACTGGCCCGGATGCCTGGCCAGTCCATCGGCATGGGCTCGACCCAGTGCCGTTTCCTGGGGGCGATCAAAGGCCTGAGAGGCGACCCGCGGGTAGTCCTTCTGGACAGTGGCACACCCGGCCAGAGCAATGGCAGTGGCAAGCAGCCAGACGGTGATCAGGCTGCGCAGCATGCGATGTAGGCCCTGCTGATGGTTAGCGATCGATGCGGAAAAGTTCTGCATATTCAGAGCCATTGATTCTGTCAGCCCGAGTTTAGGGCATGCTTACAATGATCGTGAACGTTGTCTTTGACACAAGTTTCGCAGGCAGGCTGGCAATAACACCGCACTTTTGCAACCCACCAGGTCAAGGACTCAACCGGCCTGGCCCAATCCATTTTTTTATCTTTATGAAACTTGCCACCTGGAACATCAATTCGCTGACGGTTCGATTGCCGCAAGTCTTGGACTGGCTGGTTGCGCAGAATGCGTCTGGTGCGGCTGTCGATGTGCTGGCCCTGCAGGAGCTCAAGCTCACCGACGACAAGTTTCCTTTTGATGCGTTTGCTGAGGCTGGTTACCAGGCGGCCTGCTTTGGGCAAAAAACCTACAACGGGGTCGCGCTGCTGTCGCGCCAGCCTTTGGCCCAGGTGGTACGCAATATTCCCGGCTTTGCCGACGAGATGGCGCGGGTGATCAGTGCTGACGTCGGCGATGTGCGGGTGGTGGGCGCTTATTTTCCCAACGGACAGGAGCCAGGCAGCGACAAATTTGCCTACAAGTTGCGCTGGCTGCAGGCCTTGCGCGACTGGCTCGGTGGCGAGCTGGCCGAGCACCCCCGCCTGGTTCTGATGGGTGACTTCAATATCACCTTTGACGATCTGGATGTGTGGGACCCGGTGAGGCTGAAGGACACCATCCATTGCACCGAAGAGGAGCGTAACCATTTGCGCGCCCTGCTTGAACTTGGCCTGCATGATGCAGTGCGACTGTTTCCACAGCCGGAAAAAAATTACTCCTGGTGGGACTACCGAAACATGGCTTTTCGGCGCAAACAAGGCCTTCGCATTGACCATATTTTGCTGAGCGATTCGCTGCGTTCAGCGGCACTGGCCTGTGCAATTGATGTCACCCCTCGACGCAACGAGCGTCCCAGCGATCATGCACCAGTGGTGTTGACATTGAAAGGCAACTTTTCGGCAGGCACCGGCTGACCAAAATAGAAGCCCTGACAGCTGGAACATCCCAGTCGATGCATGTATTCGCGCTGGGCTTTGGTTTCAACCCCTTCAGCTACAACCTCTAGCGACAAGCTGCGCGCCATGGCGATGATAGCTCGCACGATCGCAGCGTCACTGCTATTGATAAAAATGTTGGCCAGGAAGGAGCGATCGATTTTGAGCTGATGGATGGGCAGACGCTGAAGGTAGGACAGGGAACTGTAGCCGGTGCCAAAGTCGTCCAGCGAGAAGCGGATGCCCATTTTCCGCAGCTGCTCCATTTTCCTGATGGTGTCATCCACATCCCTGAGCATCAGGCCTTCGGTAATTTCAAACATCAGAAGAGAAGGGTCAACGCCAGTGGAATTCAGCAATGACTGCACCTGGTGGGTGAAGTTGGGGTGATGGAATTGGCGGGGACTGATATTGATTGCTAGGGCCAGATGAGCGGTTTCCGGATGATGCGACCACGCAATCAGTTGCTGACAGGCTACATGCATCACCCAATCGCCAATCATCAGAATCAAACCAATCTCCTCGGCAACTGGAATAAATTTCTGAGGGGAAACCGTGCCGCGGGTGGGGTGATTCCAGCGAAGCAGGGCCTCTACCCCGGTAATTTTTGCATCAACGTCAACCTGTAACTGGTAGTGCAGTTCAAACTGATTGAGCTCGACAGCCTTGCGCAGGTCGTCCTCTAGGGCGGCTCGGGTGTCCACGGCTGCCTGCATCACGGGATCATAGAAATGCAGGGTATTGCGGCCCGATGATTTCGATTGATACATCGCCAGATCTGCGCGCTTGAGAATGCTGTCAATGGTGTCGTAAGGCTCGCCAAACAAAGCTATGCCGATGCTGGCCGAGCTGTGGGCGCTGTACCCTGCCAATTGATAAGGTTTGTTCAGCGCGACAAGAAATTTCTCGCCGATATGGCGGGATTCCTGGGCAGCGATGGCGAGGTCTTTATGCAGGTCTTCAAGCATGACCACAAATTCATCGCCGCCCAGTCGCGCTACCGTGTCGGTTTCACGCAGGATGGCTTTGAGTCGCTCACTCACTTCGCACAAGAGCAAGTCACCCTTGTCATGACCGAGCGTGTCGTTGAGCATTTTGAAGTTGTCCAGATCGAGGAACATCAGGGCACCGCGGTGCCCACTGCGTAGAGTCTTGGCCAGGGCGTTGCGCAGTCGCTCGATCAGCATGCGACGGTTGGGCAGTTTGGTCAGTGGATCATAATAAGCCAGTTCCTTGATCTGCTCTTCGGCATTTTTCAACTTGGAAATATCCACCAGCACCGCAACCAGGTGGGTGATGCGATGGTATTGATCGCGTACCGTCCTAATGGCCAGCCAGGTGGGGCGAGCAAAGCCATCAGCGCCTTGCACCCAATATTCACCTTGCCAGTTGCCGTCGACCTTGGCTTCTTCCCAGGGATTGTTGATCGACAAATGCAGTGAACGATCAGACTCGATCACATTGGCATTCTGACCCAGCAGCTGAGATTCGGTGAATCCGGTGAAATCGGTCAGTGCCTGATTGGTACGCGTAACGACCAGCTGGGGATCGGTAATCAGCATCATGCCCTGCGTCTCAAAGGCTGTCGCAGCCACTCTCAGATCGTCGCCCACTTTGCTGGAGGCGCGTAGCCAGATCAGGATGGTTGACAGACCCAGAATAAATAGACTGCCTCCAACCATGACGAGCAGGGTGAACCAGACCTGGCTCTGTGCTTTTTGGTGCAAGACTTCCAGATCACGCAGGGTATGCAGTGTGAGAAATCCTCGAACAATTGGCCGAGTCTCCATCAGGTAGGGTGAGGCCTTGTCCGCCAGGCGCAGGGCTGGCGCAAGGCGCGCCTCGTCCCAGGGCTGGATCATGATGGCACCCTGCTGGCTGGCAGCGGGTGCTGCGGCGGTTGTGGGCTTGGCACTTGAATTCTCCACACCAGCTTGGCGCAAAGGCCGATGCAGAAAACTTGGATCGGTTGAAAAGATCACGATCCCCTTGGGATTGGTGATCAGGACCTGGTCAGGCGAAAGCAGCCGCGAGATCCCAGCAATTTCAAGCCGGATGACAAGGGCGCCAATAACATTTTCTTTCTCTTGAATGGGTGTTGCGTAATACAGCTGGGTCGAATCAGGCTTGCGCCCAATGCCGAAGCTGTCGCTCTCCTGGTCCAGTTGAAATTCAACCTCATTGAAAACATTGACCCCGATAAATTTTTCGGCTGAGCCCTTGTTGCTGCTGGCAATCACCTCGCCGGAGTTCCTGGCGATCCAGATTACATCGATCAGTTCAACCGTATCAGTAGCTTCGCTCAGGGTTTGATGGATGGGGCCGAGCTTGTGCGAACCCACTGGCGGTGTCCGCAATAAATTCAGGACGTCGGGTTGCAGAGTGAGGATCTTGGCCAGGGCCCTGACTTCTCTGAAGCGACCTTCGATGATTTGTCCAAGCCGCTCCTGTTGAAGCTGAAGATTTTCCTGTTCGGCCTGCATGATGCCGGTGATCTGGTGATTGAAATAGGCGTTGATGGCAAACCATGCCGTGAAGCACCAGAGACTGACCAAAAGGGCGACCAATCGAAAAGACCGGTTGGAGAACTTGATGCCTGATCGGTAGACAAAGCTGAAAACCAGGTTTACAAAGATCACGCTGGCGGTGATGACCAGCGTCACATAGGCCAATGAAGCTGGCGAAAAGACTGTTATGGGCGCGGCGACATCGCCCTCTCTCAGAAAATAGGCGGAGGCCATGGCGGTGTAGTGCATGGCGCTGATCGCCAGACTGATCACGCCAGCAGCAATCGCATTGGTGAGGATTCGGTCTAGTTGCCTGACTTGTGTCAGTCGGTGTTTAAGCCAGATGGCCAGCACTGACACCAGCACCGCGACTAGTATCGACAGGGCAACCAGCCATGGGTTATAGCGCACCAGGCCTTCCAGGCGCATGGACGCCATGCCGGTAAAGTGCATGGTGCCAATGCCCGCGCCCAGCGCCAGGCCGCCGGTCAGCAGGTGGCGCAAGCTCAGCGGTCGCTCCATCAGGACCACGGTCACCACAGAGGCTGCCAACGCTGGCAAGGCGGAAAGTAGCGTTAGCTGGGCGTCAAAGCCGGTGGTGCAGGGCAGCGACAGGGCGATCATGCCAACAAAGTGCATGGCCCAGATGCCAACGCCCAAAGTCAGACCACTCAGAAAAAACCAGACCTGCCGGATCCGGGTGAGAGTGTGCTGGGCGCCGAGCCAGGCGATCTGCAGGGCTGCAAAGCCAGCAACGAAGGCGACTAGGATGGAGAGGCCAACCAGGAACGGGTCGTAATGACCCTGGTACA
>Ga0075472_10000924_pt1 | contig 12125 bp, 20 predicted proteins | sample DEB19_08_DNA_3_FD_77014 | JGI IMG/M metagenome (GOLD analysis project Ga0075472, IMG submission 77014) | Aqueous microbial communities from the Delaware River and Bay under freshwater to marine salinity gradient to study organic matter... | ecosystem: Environmental > Aquatic > Marine > Coastal ...
CCAAGCCGGGCGAGTTCCGCGGGGCGAAGGTCGATCGCGGTCAATTCGTGACCGGCCGCAACACCGCCGCAGACGAATTGGGGGTCAGTCCGTCGAAATGGATGCGCGGGATCATGCGACTTGTTGAATTGGGGTGCATCAAGTACGAGGCGAACAGCCAATGGACAAGGCTAACTGTATGCAAATACAGCACTTACCAAGACAGACAAGAGGAAGACCGGACAGCGGATGGACAGCGGATGGACAGCCATCGGACAGCCGGTGATACAACGAACGGACAGCCAGCGGACACAATCTTAGATGTATTAGATGGGGAGAGGGTTAGAGAAATACCACACACACGCACACGCCAGCGGACGCCGCTCGAAGAACGCTCGGAAATTGTCAGCAGGGCGGTGGACTTTTGGAACCGCTACTGGGTCGAGACTCACGGCTGCGGCAAGCCGTGCGCGGACTCGCAGATCGACGCCATGCTGTCGCAGGCCCTGTCGAAGGGCTGGACTGAGGAGCAGATCGCCGAGTCGATCCAGGCAAGTGTCGGCTGGGGAGCGAAGACGTGGCGCGACCCAGCGGCCGACCATGACGCGCTGACGAAGGCGCGACTCCAGACGACAGCCAAGCGTGACCGCAGCCAAATTCCCATTGAGGAGCGATGCTGATGACCGAGGCCGAGTACACAGCGATCAATGCCCGCATCGCCGCCATGTTCCCGACGTTGGGCCAGTGGTTCGCGATGCTGCCCCCCGACGCCAAGCAGGCGCAGCGCGATCGACGTCGGGCGGCGCTGGCTGGCTTGGAGGCCCGCGACGTGGAGGCGGCGATCATGGCCATCGCCAACGGGCCAGAATGCCCCTGGGCTGGATTCGGCCAAGAGGAATGGGCGTCGGCTCACATCGCCCGCCGCGCTCGCGAACTGAGCGACGCCAGGGCCGTTAAACGCGAAGCGGCGACACTGACCAAACGCAAGCGAGTGGGCGGTGGCGAGCATTCGTTGCTCGACCTGCTGGCCAAGCTCAAGGACGCACAGAAGCAACCCGACTACCACGCTGGAGACGCGCAAGCCCTGCTGGACGCATGGATACCGACCACGGGCGACGACAAGCGAGACACGTACCGTTGCCTTGAGTGCCTCGATACGGGCCTCGTGACTGTCGTGTCGACGTTGCGGCGGTATGGCGACCGGTGGACGCATTCGACGGCAGTTGCGTGCTGCCCTGAGTGTGACGCGGGCGCGAGGATGGCGAACACGAAGACTCCGCCAGCGCGGTACGACGCAAACGAGCACGCCAAGATCAGGCTCGGAGCGACTGACGCCGAAGCGTGCGCGGCGGTGGATGCGCTGCTGAAGCGGCGCGAGGAAGCGAAGCGGGTGACGGCGTTCGACACCTTCAACGAAAGGGGAGTCTGATGAGCATCATCGGCGAAGCGACCGAAGCCCAATGGGCCGCGATCGGTCGGTATTTGGCGAGTCGAGTGCGGTCGCACTCACTCACAATGGACGGGCAGGCGTGCTACGAGTTGCGCGGCGGCTGGCCCGTGCTGAGAGGCCGCACCGTGGCGGAAGCGGTGCTGGCGGCGATGGAGGAGGAGCGGGTCGAGCAAGAGCGAACGAAAGGTGGTGTGTGATGATTCGGTGTTTGTGGCGGCGGTGGAAACTGGCGAAAGTTCGCAAGGCTCGCGCGCTAAAGTGCGTCGGTCGAGAATATCGCAAGGCGAGAGAAGCCGCATGGTATGCGTATGAAAACATGGCTCCGTGCCGCGAAAAAATGGAGGTGCTGTCGTTCTTGACGATCAAGTCGCATCGGCTGTGCCTACAAAGCTACCAGCACTTGCAAAAAATGGCCGAGTGCTTCCCCAAACCGAAAGGCGGTGCGTAATGACTGAGCGACTAACGGCGGAGCAGGTGGCGGCTGAAATTGAGAAGCGATCGCGTGCGGCGTTTGGCACGAACATATCAGCGTCGCATCTTCTGGCGGACGTGGCGGAGTTGGTTCGCGCCAACCTCGTCACCTGCTGGCAGGCCGAGCCGGATGGAGAGGGGTGGTACTGGGTGGAGGGTGTGGAATTTCCGTGCTACATCGAGGAGACAGATGTGGATGAAATCCACGACAACGGCGAGTGGTCTGTAAATGGGTGGAATAGCGACGGCACGGGATTGGACTATCGGCCCCTCAACGGCCGTCGAGTCGCGCCGGTGCTGGGGAGGCCGGAATGACACTCGACACCAAAACATATCGCTGTGAGTTGCGCGAGGCGGTGCAAACCATGTCGCAACTCAAGGACTACAGCCAAGCCCTAGCACAAGCGGTTTATGGTCCGACGTATGGGCCGTACACGGTCGAGCAGGTTTCTCCAGTGGTCGGGCTGTCGAAGCGTTATCTGACGCACGTGCTGCATGGATATGCCGCGTTTTCTCCGCCGATGTATCTGGCGTTGGCGGATTGGTTTTACTCGCAGGAGCGACCATGACCACTAGACACCCAGCCCCCGTGGCCGCGCCGACGAAGGCGACCGAGTACGAGCGAGAGCTGCATCGCTACTACGAGGCCCAATTCGCCACTATGCAAAAGGAGATCGCCAAGTTGCGCCAAGAGGTCGCCGAATGGAAGCGGCGGCGCGAGCATACTCAGGAAGCCCTGGAAGACTGCCGCGAAGCGTTGCAACGTGCGGGCGGTTCGCGAATCCTGATGCGACTGAGGCAGGAGCGTGGCAAGTATCGACCGAAACGAGCGAAAGGAACTGCGTCATGAACATTGAACCGATGGAAGCGATAGGACTTGGACTGTTTACGATCGCGCGGTGACTGCACTGGCACTTCGTGTCGAGTCGCATCGACCGTTGCGAAGAACACGTGCGCGAGTTGGCGAAGCTGATCGTTGTGTTGAGCGATCGCATCGAGCGAGAGAACGCGAAAGGGGGTGTGTGATGGCGCGGGCCAAATGGAAGCAAGACGAACTTGACAGGCGAGAACAGACCTATCGTGTCGAGGAAAAAGTTTGTGCGACGTGCAAGCACTGGTGGTGCTGGATTGGATCAGGAGCGCTCAAGGGAACGTGCAATCCACGGTACTTGTCGTACCGAGATAGCGTCGAACATGCGAAGGAGACTGCGGCCAACGGAACCTGCGGGCTGTGGACTGATCGAGAGGCGAACCCGTGAAACTCCGCCAAGCCAGAAAGCTGATGAAGCGGTATGAGGGATTCGAGCATCGTTGGTCGAAGTACAGCTACGACGTCGTGTTCGTCGATCAGGTTGCGCAGATTCTAGCCCGCATCCGCCACGACCAGATGACCCGCGCGGTGCGGCGGGTTGAGCGGTGGCGACGACCGAAACTTGCTTGACTCCGCCTCGATAGTGTAAACTTCGCCACGAGTGGACGTCTCAACACTGGAGCAAACCATGCGAATCATGATTCTCGCGGCCGTGGCCTGTCTCGTTCTCGTGCAACCCGCCGCGGCTCAATGTGCGGGTGGCTCCTGCCGCGCGAAAGCTGCGGTCGGCAAGTCGGTCAAGGGGCCGCTCCGATTGGCTGGGCGAATCATTCGACGATAGTTGGGTCGGGGTGAGTGGCGACGCGGGAAGCCCGGCGCGTAGCTCCAGGCGCGCCGGGCAACCTCGCACAATGAAAGGGGCTGTATGCCGAAGGGTAGTTTCAAAAAGGCTTGGCGCGAGGAAGCGGCCAAGCAAAAGCCCGCGCGTCGCCTGCTGATGTGGGCCGTCGCAGGTAACGATTTGCTCATGGCTGACCTTGAAGCCGAAGCGCTCAAGACGGCCAAAGAACGAAATCAGGCCGCTCTGCCGTGGGCTGACATCATCGCCCTGTTGTTGCCGCTGCTGTTGAAGCTCCTTGAAAAGCGGATGAATCCATGAGCACGGCGAAATGGTGCGGCGATGTGCTGTCCATCGAAATGCGACGAGCAATTGAGCGAGCCGAGCGGTACATGCGTGGAAAGCCGCGATCTTTCTGGCGATACCGCGTGGCTCAAACGGCACGCGGAAGACGCTGCGCGATTGGTGGCGACGTGGCCGGAATGGAAGCGAACAATCCTCGTGTGGTGGGCGACCGATGAGTCGAAGAACTGAGCTTGTGCCAGTGTTTCAAGTTCACGTTTTCGGAACTTGGGACGACGTGATAGGTTTCAAGATTCCGAGCGACATTCGCGAACAACTGCTCGCGCAAAAGCCCGACACAGCCGAGGACGCCGAAGACTGGCGACCGTACACAATCACGTGTGATTCAGCGCTGGCGATTGCAGATGCGGTGCGTATCTTTGCGATGCAAAACCTTGACGTGGCGGTCGCTGTTCACGGCAAAACTGGCGACGGCATCGCGACGTTTTACGCATCGACAAGCAACGGGTATGACCCGACGGAAGGCCCGCAAGCCAACGTCGAAATCGACGAAGAGCTGATAACCGGCGAGACTGGCAAGGCGATCAAGGAAGCAATTCGCGTGCTGCGCCGCGTAGATCGAGACGGTGACGAATGATCCGCCCCATCCTGCTGTCGCTGCTGATCGCGTGTTCAGCGTGGGGCCAAGACATCGGCGGCCTGAACGCAATCCCGCCGCTGACCGAGGCTCGCTTCCCGGTGCGAGGGCTGAGCGTACCGGATGGCTCGCTCGACGACCTGAGCAAGTGGGCAAGCAAGCTCGTTGTCGCGGTGGACAGCCCCGACGGGGCCACGCCAGTTATCGACTTCGACATTGGTGTTGCGCGTCGGCAGCCCGTACTGTACTTCTCAGCGGACACGGCGGGCCTCTACGTGCTCTTGGTGGTCGACCCATCGGCGGCGAAGCCGGTGATTGTCTCGAAGCGGGTTGTGGTCGGAGACCTCCCGCCAAACCCTCTACAGCCGGGGCCGGTGACGCCATCGACTCCGGCCACGAAAGCCCTCCGCGCGACCTACGTCTACGAGAAGTCGAAGCACGCGATACCCCCCGACCTCACAGCCCTGTTCCGCGAGCTGATCCAATCCGGCGACTGTTCGGCGGCAAGCGTTGACCAGGACGTGAAGACGGGCGACGGCAAGACGCCGAAGCAGTATGAGGTCGCCATCTCCAAGGCCAAGGAAGCTGGCCTGCCGTGCGTGGTGGTCGAGTACGCCAGCGGCGCGGCGGTGGTCGTCAGACCCACGCCAGACGCCGTTAGGAAGGCGGTGAAGCCATGAGCCTGAATCTCTGGCAGCCAATCGACCCAGCGCAAGTCGATGTCGTGCTCGACCCGTCGGGCTATCCTGCCGAGCTTGCGGCGGGTGACACGGTGGACGTGCTGCGCGACATCTGCGGCGATGCGTCGCGTGACTTCCCGAAAGAATTGTGGATCGAGCCGAGCGACTGGGCCGACGCTGTGCGCGAGGCCGAAAAAAACAAGTCGATGGCGGTGCACTACGTTGATCGCTTCACGAACCAAGACCCGACGCATGAGTGTACGTGCCACTCGCTGCGGACCAATTTCGAGTGCGCATGGAACCGAACTCGCGCGGCAAGTATCGGCCCCCCTGTCGCTGGTGAGCGGCTGGAATCGTCCGCCAAGTTTGGCTCGCTGTGGGTGTCGCCGCTGAGCATCTACGCAGAAGCCAACCCGCGACAATGGGGCGGGGCAGGCGTGCGGCAGGTGCTCGACATCGCGTTACGGCGCGGCTTCCTGCCCGAGCCGATTCAGCCGCGCGAGTATAAATTCAAGCACACCCTGCACGGCACGACCGGGCGCGGCGGCAAGAATCAGTCACGCGGCGAGTGGGTTCCTGTAACGCGATTCCCTGAGGGGTGGACCGAGACGGCCAAGCACATCAAGCCGGACGAGATCATTTTCCCCGACGAGTGGGAGCAGGCCGTCTGTCTTGTGATACATGGCTATGCGTACAGCGTCGGACGCAACGGGCACGCGATCCCTTGGACGCATTGGAGCCCGACGAATCGAGCGATGGGCTACGTCGACTCCTATGACGTGATCCGCTGGGACTCGGAGCGGACGGTACGGTCTGCGTACAGCGGCGGATTCGCGATTGCGACGGTAGTAGTCCCTGACGATTGGGATAATCCCGCACCATGAACCACGCCGGAACCATCGCCGCGGGCATCATGCTGGTCGCCACGCTGGTCGGACTCGACCTAGCGCAAGCGAGCAAGCGCCCCTGCGACGTGGTGCCGTTGACGCGATTCGAGATCCACGACGGCGACACGTTCACGCATTGCGACGTAGCTTTTCCGTGGGGCGTGGCATTGACCGACCGCTCGATTCGCGTGGCGAAAGTCGATGCGTGCGAAGTCACGAAGACCCGCCAAACTGTGACCGTGACCGACGCGGAGATCATCAAGGGCAAGGAATGCCGAGACAAGCTGCGGTCGCTGGCGAACGGCGCGAAAGCGTTCGTTCGGCCTACTGGCGAATCAGTGTACGGGCGTTTAGAGGCGGATGTGTACCTGCTAAAATCAGGGGAATGGATCAATGTGGCCGAGTGGGTGCGGTCGAATGGCTACGAACGCTAGGGACAGAGAGTGGCATGGAACCACGAACACATCGAGGTGATCGGGGCCAGCGGAATGGGCGCTGCGCTCGTGTCCACCACCATAACCGAAGGCTTGCGGCGGCGAGTGTCTAGTGCGAAGCTAATGTCAGGCGCGGGCCTGTAAGCCAGTTCAGGAGGGTACGCATGGACACGATCGATATTTACCACGGGGGCACGCTGCGACAAACGCACGTTCGGCGAACGCAGAACATAGGGTCAGGCAGTGGCATGGAATCACGAGCACATCGCGGTGATAGGGGCGAGCGGGCTCGGTGCGGCGCTCGTGTCGAGCGGCAGATACGCATTCTGGCTGTCGCGTCGACGCCGATTGCCCGAACGTGGGCGGCTGCTGTGTGGTTTCGCTTCCTCCGTCTGTTTGGCGTTCGCCGGGGGAACCGTTTCCGCCGCGTTTCTGATCGAGTCGATGGACGGCCATCGTCTGGCGGCGTGGGCGATGGGCGTGCTGCTTGGAATCTCTGTCGATCTGACCGTGCAGAGTGGGCCACTGAGACTGATGTCGCTGCTGATGCGGGTCAGTTCGCGCATGCTGGACTCTGCGAGAATTTCGATCGATACGAGCGAGACCGACACGACGCCGAATGGCAAACCTTCCGACTCGGACTCGGACTTGTTGCGGTAAGCATCGTGTTTTTCAGGATGTTGGTCGCGATGGCTGACCAGCCCGCCGAAGTCATTCCGCGCGGTCGTAAGAGACTCCCTGAGTCTATGCACGTGGAACCGGGAGTGGCGGACACGCCGGGCGAGACGAGCTACCTCGCGACGACGAAGCATCACCAATACGTCGCAGGAGGAGGCTACTGATGTCGAGCGTTCCCCCGAATCCCGTTCCGCCTCCACCGTGGACTCCGCCACCGATTTGCAACGAGTGCAGTCACAGCAACCCGCCGATCTGCACGACATGCAAGCCCGCCGGCGGCGAGTGCTATTGGTGCAAGCGCGGGCCGCAGATTGGGCAGCCGACCGAACAAGTGTGATTGGAGCCGAGATGGGCGAATGTTGTTACATCTGCGAAAGGGAGCTTCACGGCCGGTACGAAAACGATCATTTCCCGGTACCGCAAAGCCTCGGAGGCGCGACGACGTTTCCTGTGTGCCTGTCATGTCACGATGACAAGGACCGTGCAACGCTAGGGAATTGGCGGCCATCAAGCGCATTTGCCGCAATGGCCGGGCTGTGGTCGAAGGCGTCGCGCGAGGAGCGTTTGTTGCTGGCGAAGATGTTTCACATTTGCAGCCAAGGAACGGCGACGCTCAAGACGGTGGCACGCAATGAAAGCCAAAGGGAGCCACAAGTAGAATGAATATGTTACGTAAGTCCGCAGCAACGCGCGTCGGGAAGATCCCTTTTGGCTACGACCTCGCCGCCGATGGCGTGGGCCTGGTCAAGAACGCCGCCGAGCAAGAAGTACTCGACCTGGTGCGGCAGCTCCGCGCCGCGGGCGAGTCGCTGCGGGCCATCGCCGCCGAGCTGAACCGCCGCAGAACAACCTAACCTGATTCCCTTCGCGACCCCCGCGCCGGGGCTTTCCTACCTTTCACCCGGCGCGGGGCTTTTTCGAGGACGACATGACCAAGCAACTCAAAGGCCGGATCGCGTGTGCCGGGCTACTGGCGGGCGTGCTCGCCATGCTGCTCGCGTTCGGGTACGCGAACGGCTTCGATTCTGTGAAGGACACAACCACCGTGCTCATCACGACGATCGTCTACCTCGTGGGCGACGTGTGGAGGGGGCGAAGCGATGGATGACCCCACCCTCCGCGAACCGTGGCTGCTGAGCGAATTCACGCTCGATAGCCTGCGTCGTGCTTCGTCAAACGTGTGCAAACCGTGCTTCTCGGAGCAGGAGCTACGCAAGCAAGTTGGCGAATTGGCGATGCGACTGGCCCGCGCCGAAGGGGCGCTGAAAATCAATGAGCAGCTCAACGAATCCCTCCGATCCGAGAACGTCGAACTCCGCCGCGAGTTGGCGAACGTGCGTTCAGGTAGTGTACAATTGGACCGTGTGGACGAAATGATCCTTGGCGGGCCGAGCGTGGGGGACGAGTGATGCAGATGCGTGCCGTGATCGCCGCTCCGCTGGTCGTGCTGCCGGGCGACATGGTTTCAGTCGACGGACGCGGCAAGCTGCGGCAGGTGCGGGGCAACGCGACGGTACTGACGCTCGACCTGCTGCCGCTTAGTACGCCGTTTCATGGGTTCGTTTTCGGCAACCAGATACCAGCAAACCACATTTATTGGAGTCGCTACATGGCCGAGGAAATGAACGTAACGGTAACGTCGGTTACGAAGGTCGGCGACCAGATCAACGTCGCCTACAACAACGGCAACGTGCAGCCCTACCCGGACTGGGAGACGCTGGTCGCGGCGGCCAACTCGATTTTTGGCGACCCGTCGTACTTCGAGAAGTGCTTGCTTCGGATGCTGGTCGCGAAGTCGCCGACGGGGACGAACCTTGAGTCTATCGTCGGCGCGCAGATCAACATGAATTTCAGCGCGGGCGAGAACGCCATTCCGCTCGCCTACGTTCCTCCAGCGTCGTAAGGAATCGCCGATGCCAACGAGCAGAATCGCCCGCGTCTATCGCGATGGCGGGAACGTGATCGTCCAGTGGGGAGACAAAACGGCCATGACGTTTGAGTCGCTGGCGGAGCTTCGCCGCTGGGCTCGCACGTGGCGGCGCGATCAAGAGTTGTGCGACAAAATGGCGGTCGACGAACTGCTGAAAGACGCGGCGGATTTTGCGACGTTTCGCGCGGCTGCGCAGGGAAAGCGATTCACGATCGACTTGGACCTCGCCGAGAAAGTGACGGTCGATAATGGCTGACGCGAAAGGCGCGGAGATTATTCCTTTTCCGGGGATGTTCGGTTACGGCGGGTATTCGATTGGCGAGTTTACACTTGACCAGTCAACCGACGCCGTGGAGTTCGTGTTTCCGGCCGAGGAGGACATTACCGCGACAACGGTCTTGATTCGGCAGGGTGTGGAAACCGGTGATGACACTAGCGTCTATCGCGTGTCGATTCAGTCGATCGATTCTTCTGGAAATCCAAGCGGCACGATTCTTGGGGCGACGTCCAACGGATATGGCGACTACACGGCGACGACCGCGAAAAACAACTCAATTGGCCGCGTGACGCTGGGAGAATCGGTGAGCCTGACGCGCGGCACATGGTACGCCGTCGTCGTCAAATATCAGAGCGGAACGGCGCTATCGGCTGGCGTGCAACAGTGCAATTTTGCTAGAGCGATACAACACAGCACCTCAAGCCGTGGAATCTTCACGGGCTACAGTACCGGAAACAATGCTGGCACGAGGGCGCGCACATCAACCGTGCAACTATTCGGAATCGCCAGCGCGTCGCGTGTCTATGGCTGCCCAGTCAAGGCTGTTGGTGGACACACCTATCGCGCCGACACGGCTGGGTACGACGAATACGGCGTTCGATTTTCGCTTCCGGCGGCATGGGGCGACACGTTCAAGCTCAAGGGCGCGATCCTGTATTGGGACATGCCTGGAGCTGGCACCACCATCGATCTGACCCTGTGGGACAACGCGAGCCCGCCAGTGTCATTGCAGACGGTAAGTATCGATTCCGACCTGCAAAATTTCGACGACTCCTACTGGCAAAGAATCCCGTTTTCTACCGGGACATTGCCGACGCTTTCGTTTGGCACGACGTACAATCTCACGCTGTTCAACAACTCAACGTCGAGCAATATGATTCTGCGGTATCTCGACGTTGATGCGGCTGGGGATTGGTCGGCGATGCCGTGGGGAGACATTACGATGAGCCAGATCGCGCGACTGAACGCGGCGAGTTCGTTCGACGAGTTGACGACGCGCAGGCCGTGTATCGGTCTGTGGCTCGAAGACTGGACCGAACCCAGCGGCGGCGGTGGCGGCGGGATTGTGGTTGGCACAAGCGGCGTAATTGTGCGGGGGGCGGCCTGATGGATATTGCACTCGATGAGGTGCTGCACTTCGACGCGATTACCTCGAACGCGAGCACGGGCGCGGCGGCAGATGCCGATTCAACGCCGTCCTGGGCGTGCTATGAGGAGGATACGGACACCGCGATTCAGTCGGGGAATTTCACGAAGCGCACAAGCCTGACCGGCAATTATCGCGCGTCTGTAACGCTGTCGGCGGCGAACGGATTCGAGGTTGGCAAGTGGTATTCGATTGTCGCATCGGCTACCGTCAACAGTGTGGCCGGAAAGGGAGTCGTCAAACATTTCCGCGTGTGCGCGGCCGAAGCGGTGGCAGGCAAACCAAAGGCCGATGTCGACGCATTTGGCGGCACGGCGGGCACGTTCAGTGGCGGCAGGCCCGAGGTGAACGCGACGCATCTGGCGGGGACTGCATACGCTTCGGCGGACTTCTCGACCACGATGAAGGCGAGCATCAATACCGAGGCGGATACGGCCCTGAGCGACTACGGCCCGCTCAAGCCGACGACGGCTGGGCGGACGCTCGACGTGTCGGCGACTGGCGAGGCTGGCATCGACTTGGCCAATGTCGGCAGTCCGACGACGACGCTCAATCTGAGCGGCACGACGATCAGCACATCACAAGCCGTGGCGAGCGTCAGCGGGGCGGTGGGAAGCGTCACGGGCAACGTCGGCGGAAATGTCACTGGTAGCGTGGGGAGCGTCGCGACGGGCGGGATCTCGGCGACCTCGTTTGCAGCCGGCGCGATTGACGCGGCAGCGATTGCGGCGAATGCGATTGGGGCGAGCGAACTGGCAGCGGATGCGGTGGCAGAAATCGCCGACGCGGTTTGGGACGAGGCGATTAGCGGGCATCTGACCGGTGGCAGCACTGGCAACGCACTCAACTCGGCGGGCTCGGCTGGTGACCCGTGGGGCACGAGCTTGCCTGGTGCATACTCGGCTGGTTCGGCAGGATACATTCTCGGCTCATATCTCACGGCCGCACCGCCAACAGCCGCAACGATCGCCGACGCTGTGCATGATGAGGTGATGAGCGGGCACGCCGCAGCGGGCACTTTCGGCGGCCAGTTCGCGTCGGTTTACGCGGCACTGATTGGGCGTTCAGGTGGCGGCAGCGTGAATGATGCGTCGGCGACTACGACCAGTTTCAAGACCACCATGACCGAAGTCGACGACTTCTGGAACGATTGCATCATCCGATTTACGTCGGGTGCGTTGTCGGGTCAGAGTCGGCCCATCGTGGATTTCGCGAACACGAACGGCGTGGTGACGCTGGATGAGGCGTTGACGTCAGCCCCAGCAAACGGGGTCACGTTCGAGATTCTAAACTCGCACATGCACCCCAAGAGTCAGATTGCGGCAGCGGTGCGGACGGAGCTTGCGACGGAGTTGGCCCGGATCGACGTGGCTTCGTCCACGCTGGCAACGGCGGCGAATCTGGCCACGCTTACTGGGTACGTGGACACCGAGATTGCGGCGATACTGGCCGACACGAATGAACTGCAAACCGACTGGGCGAACGGCGGTCGACTTGACACAATCCTTGACGCTCGATCAAGCCAAACGAGCGTGGATGACCTGCCGACGAACGCGGAACTGGCGGCGGCGATCACCACGGCGTTGACGACGGCGCTAACGGA
>Ga0075472_10000927_pt1 | contig 12103 bp, 31 predicted proteins | sample DEB19_08_DNA_3_FD_77014 | JGI IMG/M metagenome (GOLD analysis project Ga0075472, IMG submission 77014) | Aqueous microbial communities from the Delaware River and Bay under freshwater to marine salinity gradient to study organic matter... | ecosystem: Environmental > Aquatic > Marine > Coastal ...
GACATCATCCGCATGGCGCGGGAGGCTGGAATGCTGCGAAGCGGTGACGGATGGACAGAGCCGCATCGCTGGGGGGTGGCAGAGATTGAAAGATTTGCAAATCTTGCCATCGCCCATGAGCGCGAAAAATCACTTCGGCTTTGGATGCTACTGGACGACGTTGATACCGCTGACGATATTGCAAAGGCTGATGACGCTGTTTACCGCAGCCTGTGCAGAAAAGCTCACGCAAAACGGTGGGGCGTTCTAACCGGCGATGAAGTTGACACCGCTATCCGAGCAAAGGAAAACACATGACCGACAACGTAAAACCCTTTATTAAAGCCACGACACCTGATAACGGAGACGCTATTGCAATGCTTGAGCAGTGGTTGGAAGACGCCAAAAATGGCAAGATTGTCACGGTCGCCTTGGTGGGTAAGCGCATTGGCGGTGAATGGCAGACCGGCATGAGTAGTTCGCAAAACAGTCTTGAGGATGCAGCCATGCTGATCGAACTTGGAATCCGGCGTCTTGGTTTTAAACAGAGGTGAAAAATGAATCGAGATGACATCATCCGCATGGCGCGGGAGGCTGGGTTCAATGAGATACAAACAAACGCAATGGTTTTCGGTGCAATCCTTGAACGCTTTGCCGCCCTTGTCGCCGCCGCAGAGCGTGAGGCAATGATTGAACAAGGCTGGAGGCAATGCGCTAAAGGCCAGCGAACAACTCAATTTTGCGGGCTGGTTGAACTGGTTGTGCTGGCAGAGCGTGAGGCGTGTGCGAAGGTGTGCGAGGAAAACGCCGATGATGACACTGAAGGCGATTGGGATTCTGCCTGCATCAGTTGTGCAAACCACATCCGAGCAAGGGGACAAGCATGACTGACAGAGAACTACTGAAACTGGCGGCAAAGGCGGCTGGACACAAGATTCAAGGTGATGTTGATTACATGATTGCTCAACCAGGACATCTAAAAGGTGGCTATGTCATTCGGAATGATCGCGGAGGTGATTCATGCTGGAACCCCCTCACTGATGACGGAGATGCACTACGGCTGGCGGTGAAATTAAATTTATTTATTTTTCACAGTTGGACTTATGCAAAAGGTGAAGACATACCTTATGCAAATGTAGTTGTTGATAACGCCGAACAAAAAGTTCCGTCCGGAGAAATTAAAGGCAATGACCCCTACGCCGCCACTAGACGCGCAATCGTCAGGGCTGCTGCTGAGATTGGAAAGGGACAAGCATGACCAGAGAAGACATCACCCGCATGGCGCGGGAGGCTGGGTTTGTTGGCTTTGATGGTGACAATGGTTCTTTGCGCCGCTTTGCCGCCCTTGTCGCCGCCGCAGAGCGTGAGGCAATGATTGAACAAGGTTGGAGGCAATGCGCCAAAGACCAGCGAACAACTCAATTTTGCGGGCTGGTTGAACTGGTTGTGCTGGCAGAGCGTGAGGCGTGTGCGAAGGTGGCCGAGGCATACGAGCCGCGCTGTGATACCTGCCCAAGCGGGGTTGCCAACGCCATCCGAGCAAGGGGGCAAACATGACGGAAGAGGACATCGAGTCCATCTTCGCCATCGCTGCAAACAACGCCATGCTGTACGGCATGGGGTTGATCAAGCTCACCAATACGCCCACAGGCATCATGGTGGACGTGATCCAGCCTGAGGAGTACATCGACGTGGCAGTTGCCCTGGAATGGGCCGCAAAGAACACGATCAAGGTGGTGCAGTGAGTGAGATTCACAAAATCTTCGGCCCGCCCGGGGCGGGCAAGACCACCTACCTGCTGAACCGGGTGGAGAAGGAACTCGAAGACGGCGTGCCGTCCATGAAGATCGGGTATTTCTCCTTCACCAAAAAAGCAGCCAACGAAGCACGGGACCGCGCCATCGCCAAGTTCCCACAACTGAACCCCAAGACGGATTTTCCGTTCTTCCGTACTCTGCACTCGCTGGCATTCCGATGCCTCGCCATCAAGGCCGACATGATCATGCAGCCGGAGCACTACCGGGAGTTCGCCGCCGAGGCAGGCATTGAGATCAGCATGGGAACCGAAGACGATGTTGACCTAGCCAAGGCCGACAATCCGATCCTGAATCAGATCAACCTCGCCCGGATTAAGGGCGTGGACCTGCGGCAGCACTACAACCAGTGCGGCCTAGACATCGAGTGGTACCACTTTGAGTTTGTGGAGCGGACCTACCGCCACTACAAGCGCTCCAGGGACCTGCTGGATTTCACCGACCTGCTGGAAATGATCGTCGTGGAGCACGACCGGCTCCCCTCGCTTGACGTGCTCATTGTGGATGAGGCTCAGGATTTGAGCCGCCTGCAGTGGCAAATGGTTGAGGCCCTGTCTGCGAAGGCGAAACGGACCTTCCTCGCCGGAGACGACGATCAGGCAGTATTCACGTGGGCAGGTGCTGATGTCAAGAGCTTTCTGTCCTTCCAAGGCCAGATCACCGTGCTCGATCAGTCGTACCGCGTCCCAAGCACCGTCCATGCCCTGGCCGACCGAATCGTCCACCGCATCAAGGAACGCCAGCCCAAGGAATGGAAGTCCCGAGACTTTGAAGGCGAGGTCAAGACCTACTACCGATTCGAGGACGTGGCCCTCAACGACGAATCCTGGCTCATCATGGCTGCAGCCAACTACATGCTGAATCCGGTACATGAATGGCTCAAAAGTCAAGGACTCCTGTTCGAGCGATCTGGGGTCCCTAGTCTCAACACGCAGATGGTCAAGGCCGTGGTGATATGGGAGCGCCTTCGCTCGGGACAGGATGCCAACTACGAAGAGGTCAAGAACATCTACAAGTACCTCGGAGCAGAGCTCGTTGCCCGAGGACACCGGGCCTTCAAGAATGGCGACCCAGAGGTGATCTACTTCCTCGAGGACCTCAAGCGCGACCACGGCCTGCTGAATGCGCCCATTTGGCACGAGGCCCTGACCCGCATCCCTGAGGACAAGCGCGACTACCTGATCGCTGTGCTGCGCAGGAAGACCAAGCTCTCGAGCGTCAACCGCATCAAGCTGTCCACCATCCATGGGGCCAAAGGCGGGGAGGCGGACAACGTCATCCTGCTTATGGACCTGTCACCAAAATTTGCACTCGAACTACAGAGGAACGGAGACGACGTACACCGGCTTTTCTACGTGGGCATTACCCGCGCCAAAAAGTCTTTGCATCTGATCCTGCCCAAACACATAGAAAAAGGATTCCGCCTGTGAGAACCATCCCGATGTTCCCGAACCCCACTGAGTGGGTCCCGCCCCAATCATTCCCCAATCTGTCTGAAGCGAAGGAGATTGCAATTGACCTCGAAACGTGCGACCCGAATATGGAATCTATGGGTCCCGGTTGGCCTCGCAACGATGGGTACATTGTTGGTTACGCAATCGCAGTCGAAGGCTGGTCTGGGTATTTTCCTGTTGCTCATGGCGGTGGGGGTAACCTCGATAAACGCCTTGTGGAACGCTGGATACGGGACGTCCTCCTCACCCCCGCCGACAAAATCATGCACAACGCCGCCTATGACGCCGGGTGGCTTCAGGCAAATGGATTCAGCATCAATGGAACGATATACGACACAATGCTCGCCGCTCCCATTCTTGATGAGAACCGATTCAGTTACAGCCTCAATGCCCTTGGCTTTGACTACCTCAAGGAAGTCAAGAGTGAGCAGGGCCTCAAGCAGGCCGCAGCCGATTTCGGTGTCCATCCTAAAAAGGAACTCTGGAAGCTCCCGGCGATGTATGTCGGCGAGTACGCCGAGCAAGACGCTGCGCTGACCTTGAAGCTGTGGCAGAACTTCAAGGCCAAACTGCGTATAGAAGACGTAGAACACATCTTCAATCTGGAAACAGAAGTATTCCCTGTGCTGCTGAACATGACGCGCCAGGGCATCCGCTTTGACCGAACTAAATGTGCAGAGTTAATTGACAACATGCGGAAAAGGGAGCAGCAACTGCTCCAAGAGATGAAGTCGCAAGTGGGACAAAAGGTCGATGTCTGGGCGGCACAGTCCGTGGCCCAGGCATTTGATCGCCTCGGCATTCAGTACGCCAAGACCAGCAACGGTCTTCCGAGCTTCACCAAGGGGTTCCTGGACGCCTGCGAGCACCCGCTGGCCAAGATGATCGTCGAGGCCCGGGAGGTCAACAAAACCCACAGCACCTTTCTGCAGCCTTACATGGACTTCAGCAAGGCCACGGGGCGCATCCATCCGCACGTCAACCAGATGCGTTCAGATGATGGCGGCACGGTTACTGGACGTTTATCCATGGCCAACCCCAACCTGCAGCAGGTTCCGGCCCGCCACGAGATCATCGGCCCCATGGTGCGAAGCCTGTTCCTGCCAGAGGAAGGGCAGCTGTGGGCCTCCAACGACTTCAGCACCCAAGAACCGCGCCTGCTGGTTCACTATGCGAGCCTCCTGGACCTGCCGGGGGCGGACAAGATGGTCGCAGCGTACAACACCGACCCGAACACCGACTTCCACCAGATGGTCGCAGACATGGCTGGAATCAAGCGCAAGGCGGCCAAAACGATCGGGTTGGGGCTCATGTATGGGATGGGCAAAAATAAGCTCGCAGGGCAGCTAGATTTGAGCCTGGATGAGGCTTCTGAGCTGATCGATCAGTTCCACAAGAACGTGCCGTTCCTCAAGGGCACCGTCAACGCCGTCATGAAGCGCATCGACCACCCGGCCAGCGGCGGATCAATCCGCACGCTCCTGGGCCGCAAATGCCGCTTCCCGCTGTGGGAACCTATGGAGTGGGGCGTGAACAAGGCCTTACCACGTGAGCAGGCCGTCATTGAATACGGACAACGGATCAAGCGTGCGGGCACGTACAAAGGCCTCAACCGTTTAATCCAGGGTTCTGCGGCAGACCAGACAAAGGCGGCCATGGTGGCCTTGGCAAAGGCCGGGATGCGCCCGATACTTCAGGTGCATGATGAGCTGGCGCTGAGCGTGGCCACCAAAGCGGAGGCCGAGGAAGGCGCACACATCATGTCCACGGCGGTCAACATGCAGGTGCCCAGCCGCTGTGATGTGGAAGTGGGCCCTAGCTGGGGAGAAGCGAAGTGAAGATTACGATGTGCAAAGGTCGGCTGGAGTTTTTGATCCAGCCGGAAGACAGCGAGAAGTCCTACCCAGAGCTGTTCTGGGAGGCGGTCGATTCAATCAGGGAGTGGCTGCTGCTCCCATGACGTAGTCATGGAACACGAAGCCCTCCTCAGGCATCTTGTGTTTGTTGATGATCATGCTCTTGACCATCACGATCTTCCCGCTCTTTAACCGACGCACATGACCACGGCGCATGTGCGGCTTGGGACTGGCGTGTGTGCCGCCCAAAGATTGCGATGGCGCACGCGGCTCAACGGTGATCGTGGTCCAGTCGAAGAACGGGCGCTTGCCCTTCTTGATCCGCTTCTCATTCAGGAACTTGCTGCCTATGTAGGAGGGCTTAGCAGCAGTTGCCGTTGAGTCCCCTATCAAGGCCATGGCAACAATCTTTCTCATAGCCACCGTAAGCGCCTCCCGACCATGCTCTGCACAATCCTGCAAAGACTTGTCCACGGCGATAGAGTAGTTTGGCGACACCCGGGCCTTGGTTTCCGGGCCGTAGAAGGTTCCAGTGGTAGTAATTAAAACGCATGACTTGTGCTTCTCGGCGTTAGCCCACAGTTGAAAAGTCATTGCGTCGTCGTGTCGTTCAAGCGTCACCACCATCACCCCCTGCCGAACGGTGGACCCCCGAGTCGTTACAGGCAAAAGCAGGCACATCTTCTCAAACGGCAGTGGCCATTCCGCCACCGTGGTGGTTTTCAGGCCATATTGAAAAGTCTTTAGTTTCTCGCTGAGTGCCTTGGCACTTGCATCCGTGGGCAGTGGCCCACTGGCAAAATCAATCCAGATGTATTCCACCGGGTTGAAGGGCACGTAGTCCACATACTCACGAATGAGCGGGCTCATTTGAACCATCCCTTGATGCGCTCCCAAAAGCCTTGCGGCTTCTGGCCATCCTCGAATAGGTCAAGCTGCTGCAGGTGAAAGAGGTATTCCCCCTTCCCCCGCCCAGGCAACAACACCGCCACGATCTGCTGATTGGTTGCCAAGTACAAAGCCGCACGGCGAACGACAGAGGACGGCAGGCCCGTCCATTCCGCCAGCTCAGACGTGCGACCCTTGTACCCATGCAAGCGCAACTGAGCAAGGACCAAGGACCGCGCTTCCTCAGGGGTGATCTTTTTCATCAGAACCACCCGAACCAGAGGCCCGTACCGTGAATCCAAGCGATGGGGACCAGAAGTGCCCCTGCCACAAGGAAGCCCCACGAAGCGGTTTTCAAACAGACCACAATGTGCGTGAGCCACGCAGCGATGACCCAAAGGCCAGCGCCAATAATGAAGAAGCTGTTCATAGGTCAAGTCCTTGTGTGAGTGAATCAAGCCGGGTGAGTTGATCTGACAGGATGCCATTGAAAGAAGCCAATTGCATGGTCAAACTCGAGCCAGAGGCTGGCCCGTTGCGAAGTCCTGGTGTCGTCTCAGACTGTGGGAGCAGCACAGGAGCGAGTATGTTGTGCAGCAAGTCGATGCTGCACATCAATGCGCTGAGGTTTTTATCCATGTACTGGAGCTCGCGCATCAGTCCGCTTTCCTCGCGCTTGGCCGTCTCCTGGTACCCAATGGGGCCACTGCCCCCCTGAATGGCTTGCGAATTGGCTGCGTAATTTCTCATTTCTCCAAACGGGCTCATCGTGCGTTCCCCTCGAGGCGGTCAGCGATCAGCTTGGCGTAGCCAGCAATGTCAGTCCAGTGATCGACCTTGTCAGGGTTGCCGTTGACGATGCGGCCAATCTTGTGGACGATCATCTCCAGCGCCTCCCACTGGTCGTCTGCGAACGTCTTGCCATGCTTCTGCGCATGCTCAGCCATGGCCCGCTTCATTGCCTGCATGAGCGCAGCGCCGTCTTTGAACTTGCCGTAGTCCAGGGCACGCGTGTCGAGGACCGTGTCCACGTCCGTCTGCTTGGCCTTTTCAATTGCCTTGCGGGTGGCCTCGTCTGCCGGGTGATCCGGTACGTCCTTCAGGGACACGCCAAAAGCCTCGTCAAGCGTCTCCGGTGTATCCAACAGCTCAGGCGGCTGCCAAGATTCCTCACGCGCTCGAGCGCGGATTTTGTAGGTGTAAGAGAGGTTTGTCTTAAACTTCTTGGCCACCTTGGCCACGGAGACCTCAGGATGATCCTTGAAGTACTGGATCATGTTCAATGTTTTTTGGGCTATTGGTTTCATAGTGGTGCTTCCTCAGCGTCAGTTGGGTATGCAGTTTTCTTTTCAGTGGTCTCGGGAAACCGCTTGGGGTCCAAGCGCTCAAAGGGCCACCACCCCTTGTACTCTTCCTCAGTCAATCGTTTTTGCTTCATGGTTTTCCTTTCTAGTTACTATCGGTCGCGCCTTCTTCGCAACGATTGTCTTGCGCACCAGATCAATCGCCTTCTCCAACTCTGATACAGTACAGACTGCTAACTGAGCATCATGAATCTCCATGCCGAGATTCAATGAGTTGAGTTCGGGTCCACGCAAAATAAACCTGCCGGTCTCCGCTCCTCTGCTTCCCACAGCGTACAAAGCGTCCTGCGCGGCCCGAATCTCAACCTGCCAGTCTTCACCAATGCGCATCAGAGCTAACGCCTCTGTCATGTTCAGCGCAGCAATCACCACGTCAATGTCATCCCTCGTCGCCTCGCCCCTGCGAATAGCATCCAGACAACTGTGGTTCTTGATCATCAAATCAGTGCCAGCACTGATCGACCCGACCTTCTTCATCCCACCAAGGACATAGGACAACGGATCAGGGATCACGCCCCGGGGCCGGTACTTGCTGCGCTTTCTCATCAGACAATCTTTCGCTTGGTCACCGTCTCTTGGATATCCTCAACCCGGATTGCCCCGGCCTTGATGATGATCTCCAGCATGCGCGGCACAGGCGTCTCGCCATTGAGCCAACGCGACATGGTTCGGTAGTCCACGCCCAGGTAGTTGGCCAGCTCCCCGCGTGGGACCCCTAGCCATTCGATGTAGTCTTGTAGTTCTCGTCCTGTCATTCATCTTCTCCTTTCAAGTCCCTGCTCTTCAGCACCGCCTTCTTGGCAGCTTCCAGGGATGTGTACTTCTTGCTCGTGCTCTTGACCCAAAACAATTCATCGCTGAGCCCACGGCTGATCTCATCGAGCACTTCCCCATCGGCTGCTTCCAGCACCCATTGGTTGATGCCCCAGGTTTTCCAGTTCAGGGTTTTCAAATGTTCCTCTCCTTTACTTTGTAATTGGTATCGCCACGGGTTGCCCGAATCCGACAGTGCTTACATAAGCCACAGTACACCAGTCACCGGGGCGCAAAGAGTCGTCAAACTCATGCACGATCCCCAGCGGATACTTCTTGTCCCACTCTTTCATTTGCGGTTCGCTGTCGGCCCAACACTTTGAAACAATGAGGCACTTGGATGCGGCGTACCCCACCACATACGCCTGCGGGTGAACGTGGCGCGGCTTGCTTATCAGCTTCCATTTTTTCTTTTTGCACCACGCCTCGACTGCGGCAATGGCCTCTTTGTGTAACTTGGTGGTCATGTGTTCTTTCTCCTTAATGTCTGTTCAATCGCCCTAGCAAACTCATTAAACCCACCGCCCTCTTGCGTGTCATCAAAGGCAATGTCGATGTCTTGCTGAGTCAGCCCAACCCATTCACGTGGGTGTTGCATAGTGGGTGAAAAGAATTTTTCAAACAGTTTTGCCATGCCGCCATGCTCACCGCACAACCAATCAATAGTTTCATCGGTGTCTTCACCGGCCTGTAATGCCAGTCGTTCAACTGCTTGATAAAGCCGTTTGCTTTGCTCTTGTTTGCTCACGTGTTTTTCTCCTTGAGTTGGTCTAGCGCCCATCGTGCGCCATGTTTGAAACCTTCCGATTCCGTGTAGTCACCGGACACAATCTCAATCTCCTCATCCGTCAGCCCAACCCATTCACGCTGTGGTTGTGGGGTGGTGTAGAGGGGTGTCCAAATTGGGTTGACCACCTCGTCGCGCAAACTTGCTTCACGGCGCTCAAAATGAAGATGGCGAAGTCCTGTGCCACTCCATTCGTGCTCAATCCACGCCACCGGCTCCTGCTTCTCAGCCTGCTCTATGGCTTGGCGTAGGGATGTGATGGCGGGGTCGCACAGGTCATGCGCCTCCAAAACATGGTGCAGCGGCGGGTCAATGTCCCATGCGCTAAGTTCTTCTGCCAGCGCCTTTTTGCATTTCTCCAACGCCTCCAGCGCCTGTTTCATTGCTTCTATGGTCATCGCTTCATCCCCCTGATGTAGATCGCAAAGCTGCTGACAGTGTCAGGGCCAAAGGAGGACGAGAACTTCTCCACGGCCCGCGCAACCTCCTCAATGGTCTCGTTACGTACCCTCGCACGGTACGGATCAAGCTCCCTGGTCAGCACTACCTTGTCAGCAATCTGACGTTTGCGCCAACCCTGGGCATGCTCAATGCGCTCAAAGGCCTCATCCTCCTCGGTCATTACTCTCTCCCCGCTTTTGCATCTCCATCATGTGCAGCAATCGGGCATACATGTCAGCACCCGTGTTGCGCATGTACTCCTTCATGTCCAAAATGCCAGGGAGCGCGGCCACCGGAACATTCACCTCGATCAAACAGCCCGCCTGCTCCATGGTGATCCTCAAGACCGGAATGTCCCGGTCATCATTCGTTTCTTTCATAGTTCCTCCGGGTCGTAACCCTCTGCAGTTAAAAAAGTGTCCAGCAACCAATGCGCCTTCTCTTCCAAATGGGTCGGCACCCTACGCTCCACGTAGGTTGTCTCGACCTTGGGTTTGGTCGGCTTGATACCATCCCCCCAATCCACCACCATGCCCTCGCCCTTGACAGGCGCGTCACTCCAGTTTGTCATCAGTCATCCCCCTGGTACGGGTTCATCCCCGGTTGATCAATAGCCCCGCGTGACCCGTCCCGCCACTCGGAACACGTGACACGGCTCACGGTGTACCGCTTGAAATTGCGCGACTTCGGATTCAAGCACGCCGCCGATACGTCCGCCGCATCCGCCGAAGCAAGCATCTCGGACCAATACCGGCAATCCTCACAATTTCCCTGGTTCAACATGTCACTGCCCTGCTTTCTTGAAGTGCTCGTCCGCATCCTTGTAGAACGACATGAACAGGTGGATCGCCCTGTGCATGTCCATGTTCGCCGCCCGGGCCATCCCCGCCGCAACCTTCGTTGACGACAGCACGCAAATGCGCTTGTCCTTCGAGACCTTCATCATTGCGTCCGTCATCGCCTCGGTCATTGCCTTGGCGTCGGCCTTCATGCGGGCCATCTCTTCTTTGGTTATTTCACTCATGATTTTTCCTTCAATACATGGGCACCAACGCTCATGCCACTTAAATACACCGCCGCCAAAGCCTGCTGGAATGTGCAGCCGCCATTGGTCATGCTCGCAAAGATGTCCAGGGCCTGGGACTCAATGAATTCACGCTGGGACCGCGAACCGAGGTTCATCTTCTCCATCCCCCGTGGGTTGCCCCGCTGCATGGTTGGTCGAATCTCGCTCATTGCCGATCCAACCAGCGATCGTAAGCGACGCTTTCCAAATCCGCATCACGGTTTTCCCGCCAACGCTTGGGGAACACCTCCTGTGCATATTCTTCGATCTCGTCCAGCAACCCAACCGAGATGATCGGAGAGATGTCCACGGACGAACCCGGGAGATACACGTGCATCAGCGTGAACGTCGCCGGATAGTCCGGCTCCATCTTCAAACCCGTGCCAAACTCCCGCGAACCCACTTGCTCAGGCTCGTACTCAAAGAAACAACTCAGGTCCACTCCCAACTCATCGCATTCATATTCCAACCATTCCAAATCGTTGTGCTCAGGGGTGCTCATAATTGCCCTCTCAATTCCTGTTCAATGCTCTCAGCCAGCAACAGACAAAACATCGCACGCTGGTCCCAACGCGTGCCCTCGGGGCACAAATACCCACTGCTGGAACGAATGTGAATCCGCATTTCCTCATAGAAAACGTCATACACCTGCCGCTGACGTGCCAAGTTATCCTGGTCGATTAGGTCGAACCGGTGAGGTGCCATCTCCCAACAAATGCCACAGGACCACGGACCAAGGGTTTCAAATCGGTTCTCACTGAGGTCCACCTTGTCCCACCAGTTCTGTGCTACGCGCCGCAGATCACGGACCACGAGCTTTTTCATGCGCCTGTCAATAGCTTTCATTTGGTCTCCCCCGTTGCTTTGGCGATGGCGGCATGCGCTTCAACCTCAATGGTTTTTGCCCAATGGTCCCTGCCCATGAGGGCCATGTCCAAAATGGTCTGCAACGCCATCAGCAGTTCAGCGTTCACCCCATGCAAGCGCCGCAACTCACGCGCCGCGTCCCACGCACGGGACTGAAAGTCAATCACCTTCTCCAGCTCGTCCGCACAAGCCAAGGCCTTGGATTTTTGATTCATGATCCCACCACCTTCAACAGATTGCGAAAACGCGCCACACACCCCTCCCAGTAGCTCGGACGGGCCTCCAGGAGCGCCGATTGCAGCAGGTACATGTCAGCACTCGGGGTCCAGTGAAAAACAGGCTCATACCGGCTGCCAATCTTCACCTTGCCAGTGTCGTAGGGGATGGGGCGGGTAGAGCGGTGAAGGGGGCGAGGCCCCAGGACCGTGGACCGAGGGTCAATCGGAATCTGTCGTTCAGTGTGTGCCATGCTCGTCTCCTTGCGTTGAAAGATCGCTGTATGCCGCCTCAATGCCCTCCAGCAAACTGGGCAGCGTCATCCCAATACCATGCGCCAAGGTCGCCGAACCGAGGACCATGGCCATCAAAGCATCGACCGGGTGCTCGAAGTTCTCATGGCATAGTGTCATGAGCTTTTTGGCATTTCGCAACGCCTCCTCATGCTGGTTGATCTGCGCTTGAGTCTCAAATGTACTCATAATTTAGCTCTCCTTTCTGTGGATATCTAGTGGTTAGGGCATTTAGTCTATGCTACGTGGGGCTACTTGTCAATAC
>Ga0075472_10000929_pt1 | contig 12099 bp, 10 predicted proteins | sample DEB19_08_DNA_3_FD_77014 | JGI IMG/M metagenome (GOLD analysis project Ga0075472, IMG submission 77014) | Aqueous microbial communities from the Delaware River and Bay under freshwater to marine salinity gradient to study organic matter... | ecosystem: Environmental > Aquatic > Marine > Coastal ...
AGTTTCATTATAACGATAGTTTATACCTGCGTATCTCACACGGAAGTTGTTATTATATGAAGTCTGCTTCCAGTTGGTATCAGCACCTAGGAGTTTTTTGCAGAAAGCAACTCCGATTTCTTCTACTTCTACTCCGTTAGAGTCAGAAGTATCTTCGTTACTCACAACAATGACTTGAGTAACAACGTTGTTTTCGTCCAACATACAAAAATGTGCCAAAGTCCTATCCTCCTTTATTAATAAGAACCGTGATTTGCAAATTCTTTGAAATATTTATCACGCATAGAAGTTGCAACTTGTTTTGCTTCTTCTATATCAGTATATAAACCAAAATCTTTTCTTTTACCGTTTATTGAGATAACAACTCTCCATTTTTTACAGTTAGAAACCCAATAAACATTTTTCACACCAGACTTACTTGTAGAGTATATCCTACTATTTTGTCGGTTTTGATAACTATTCGCTTCTCTTAAGTTTTCTATTCTGTTGTCATAACGATCACCATTAATATGATCTATAATATCAGGAAGGTATCCCTTATGATATAAGAAGATAATACGATGGAGTTTATGATCTTTTCCATCAACCACTATTCTAGCATATCTATGATGCTTCTGGGAATAGATACCCATTTCTTTGTTATCACTTCTACGAAATAATTTTCCGTCTTCATACCTAAAAAGTTCCAGTACTCTCTCTTGAGAGACCTCTAATCGTTTCATACTACTCTAAACAGGTGACATTAGATATTTATACTAAAAAAGAGGCATTTCTGCCTCTTTTCTTCCTGAAAGTGTCACCTGTTCAGGCTTTTTAGAACTTTAAAGTTCTGGGTATATTTATGAAGGATATGCGATGAGGACGATTCCGGAACCACCATTACCACCCCTACCAACATTAGAACCACCACCACCACCGCCACCCGTGCTCATTTTTGCATTCTGTCCAAGATTTGGTGTATTTGAGGGATGTCTTCCACCAGCACCACCTCCTCCAGAGGCACCAAATCCACCAACTTCTCCTGATGGATAAGACCCACCCCCGCCGCCACCTGCTATCCAATAACCTCCGGGCGTTGGAGCAGTTCCTCCCCCATAAGTTCCCGGATCTGTCCAAGATATTGCTGGATCTCTAAATGTTGGAGTCAGTTGAATGCCATATCCCCCAGGACCTCCAGATGGATTTCCATTTTGTCCAACTTGACCGGCACCACCTCCACCACCACCTATGTACCCTGGGGAACTGTTAGGTCCAATTCCACCATCGTTTCCATATTGAGTTATTCCAGCAATTCCTGGATTTTGTGAGGGTTGAGTTCCGATTCCAGCAGTTCCTCCATAGTGTGAACCGCCACCAGATCCACCTACAGTATTTGCTGCAGTTGAGTTTTGATCATATCCACCACCACCACCTTTAGCAGTGATTGTAGTTGGTCCCGGAGCATAAACAAGAGTTGTATTACTTCCGGCAAATGAAGTTGGTCCTGGGCTACCAGTATCTGATCCACCTCCCCCACCAGCACCAACAGTAATTGTAACAGAATTTGGAGATCCTGGTCCAACGGTAAGAGTGGGCGCATAAACTACGCCCCCAGCACCGCCTCCGCCAGCGCCACCATATCCACTAGTTCCAGATCCTCCTCCACCACCACCAGATACAGCAAAGTATTCTACGGATAAATTAGTGCCAGTAGTATTTGTAAAAAGACCAGATCCAATAAAAGTGTGAATGGTCTTGCCATTATAATAACTAATAGCACCACCTGTTGCTTTTGCTGCTGCTGTTAGTTGTGCGATTTGATAACGGACTACTACGATTCCGGAACCACCGTTACCTCCTTGAGAGTCATTCACGTCTGCATTAGGACCAGAACTACCTCCTCCTCCACCACCAGTCGCACTAGTTCCATAAATTCCAGAACTACCTGTGGCACCACCATTACCACCACCACCAACACCAGCAGTTGAACCACCAGAAGTCCATCCACCTGCTCCACCACCACCAGCGAACCACTGATATTCTCCTGGTCCTGGATTTAATGCACCAACTCCACTAGTATTCGCTGCTGGACCAGCAATAGCAACTTGAACACCTGCACCACCTCTACCAACAGTTGGACTAGTTGATTGATCAGGAGAACCAGCACCACCGGCACCACCTCCACCACCGCCGGCATAAGGTAATGCATATGGTCCTACACTATTACCACCAGAATTTCCTTGAGATTGTGGATGATTGGGATCTGTTAATACTGTTCCACCAGTCAATCCACCACCACTGTTATTATAAGCTCCTCCACCAGAACCACCAGGACCACCGTTACCGGGAGGGAAACCGTATCCAATACCACCTCCACCACCAACTGAACGAATTCTTTGTGTTGATGGGTAGCTTACTGGTGTCGGATAAAATTCAGAGTTTCCTCCTTGTTTTCCATCACCAATAGTTGGACTTGGAAAACTACCACCAGCGCCACCAGCACCAACAGTAACTGTATATTGTCCAACAGAAACCGTATAGGATGGGGCTGCTAATGGGTGACCGGAGAGATTTGTTCTTAATCCGCCAGCACCTCCACCACCAGACTGTGCATTTCCACCACCACCACCACCACCAGCAACTACAAGATACTCAACAGTATCGCCAAAATCACCTGGAGTAGCAGTTACATCAAAAGCACCAGATGAAGTAAAGATGTGTGCCCTATAAACAGCACCGGGTCCTGGATCACTATAATCACTAATGACACCACCAGTTGCTGTTAGACCATTTAAAATAGGACTAGTATAGTTAGTACCACCACCACCTCTTACAAAAGTATTACGGAAATACTCTAATAAGTGTCCATCACTAATATGATTTAATCCTTTGTTATTATTAGAACTTCTTGCACCCATTTTAACTTACCTCTTATCAGATGTCAGTGTCACCAAGGATTTGATAGTTCACTACACTACCAATACCTGCTCCTCCAACTTCCGTTGCTGGTTGCGTTACTTCTACAACAATTTTTTCTTGGTTTACCAGAACTAATGGGTAGTTCATTTCAAAGAAGAATGTTTCGTTAGATGCTAGGTCAACTCTTGCTAATCTATATGATGTCTGCCCAACACCGGAAGCAGAAACACCACTTGGGTAAACATAAAGTGATGAAGTACAGGTCGAAACTCCTGTATTATGCATCACCACACCACGCAGATAAGTGGTTGATGCGATACCAACACCACCAGCAGTTTGAGTGGTCCCTACCGTCAAGATACCAACGGTATTAATACCAGTTACTGCTTGTATTCCTAATAGTTTAGTTCTCTTGAGGGACATCTTACTTCTTTTTTAGTTATTTAGTTAAACAAAGCTGCGTCAAGTTCGTTGAAACCTGCTGGAATTGCTACTGAAACAGTAATTGTTGCCGCTGCTCCTGTGGCAGTTGCTGTAAGATCAGAACCAACAAAGTTAATTGAAGTGATAGCAGTGCCAACAGAAGATCCTTCTTCCTTGATTTCTACTCCACTGATAACACCTGTTAGATTAGAACCATCACCATAATAAGTAGCACCAGTAACAATACCAAGTGTTGAAATCCCTGTTACAATTAAATTATTAATGGTGGCAATACCAGTAACACTTAGATTGGTAAGATCCCCATTTGTAGATACTAATGTAGAAACTTTATATCCTATTGCTTCAATATCATCATTTAAATTTGCTGGAGTAGTGAGATCAAAGGAAGCGCCATTGGTTGCTGTAAAATCTGTGCCAGATATTAACTTCACTCCATTTTGATAAACATCAAGATAACCTACAGTATATCCGCTAGAAAAAGTAAAACTAGTCTGACTTGCTGTTGCTGTGTAGGATTGTTTTACATAAACACTCGCAACGTTATCAACTACTGGATAAGAAGATCCATAAGAAACACCAGAAAAATCTAGTGCCGCATCTGGTGCTGTAGTAAATACAATATTTGAACCAGATACATTATAGTCAACACCAGGACTTTGAACAACACCACCGAGAACAATTCTTAACTGTTGAGCATTTGCTGGAGTAACAGCAACACTACCAGAAGTTAATGCGAATGTTGGTGTTGACCCATTGAAACTTCCACTAATATCATCTAATACTTTTATATTACTTACACTTGCGGCAGCATAACTCTTCCATACAGTGCCGTCCCATTCATAGGAAAACCCTGATGTTGTATCAGTAAAAACGCTACCTATACCAGGATTGTTTGGAAAATTAAGTGCCATGTCTTGGAAGATATACTTTCGTTTTGATCATCATAATGATTTTAGTTATTTATGAAGGATAAGCAATGATGACAATACCGGAACCACCGTTGCCACCAAGATTGTTAGATATAACGCTTCCGTAAGATGATGCTCCACCTCCACCACCTCCAGTGCTCATAGCACCATTACCACCTCTTTGCCCACCTTCAGGTATGGTTGTTTTTGCATTACCATCAGCACCAGAAAATAGAGCAGAACCTCCACCAGTTCCACCGACCGAACCGGGTCCAGTAGCAGATCCACCACCGCCACCACCAACACCACCGGCACCGCCGACGACTCCAGGTGTTCCATCATTACCAGCACAACCGCCTCCGCCACCTCCCCAATAATAATTTGTTCCCAAAATACTGTTGGGAACTCCAGGACCACCATATCCCCCTCGGCTTGGTGAGGACAATCCATTACCTCCAGGTCCACCAGCGCCGCCACCGCCACCATAATAAGTATTTCCACCTGTTCCACCATTGCCACCAGCTCCTGCGGTTCCTCCTGGTGACCCAGTTCCACCAGATGAATTAGGAAAAGATCCTCCACCACCAGAACCACCAGAAGGTCTTCCGTTAGCGCCAACATCTGGTGATGGATAATTTCCGCCTGCTCCACCACCACCAGCAGTTAATGAATTGAAAGTAGTATCAACTCCAGGTGTAGGTGTAGTACCAAGAATAGCACTGTTAGCAGATCCACCAGATCCAATAACAATAGAGTAGGGAGATGCTGGTAAAGGTTGACTTGAGGCATATAAAACACCTCCTCCACCTCCACCACCACCATTATTTCCAGATCCTCCACCTCCACCACCAACCATTAAGTAATCAATAGTCAATGGTGCTGGATTAGTAAAAGTACCAGAACTCGTAAAGGTATGAATTGTCTTACCACCATAATAACTTATAGCACCACCAGTTGCTTTTGCGGTCGCTGTGAGTTGTGCGATTTGATAACGGACTACTACGACACCAGAACCACCATTACCTGCATTTGTTGGATATTCCCAAACACCACCACCACCACCTCCAGTAGCAGTCAATCCATTTGAACTTGCTGGTTTAATATTTGGAGATGCTTCTCCATCACCACCACCAGCATAAGGTCCACCAGGACCACCACCAGTGGAATCAACTCTACTTCCTCCTCCACCACCAGCAAACCATCCAGTTCCACCACCAGGACCTGAAGCTCCAACTGGTTGTGAAGTTGCTGGAGGTCCAGCAATAAGAACTTGAACTCCTAAACCACCATTTCCACCGCTAATTCCATCAGCGCCTGCTCCTCCGGCTCCACCTCCACCGCCGCCTTGGTATGGTGATGATGGATTTGTTTTTCCACCGGGATTTCCTTGTGGTGGTGTTGTTGGTGGGGTATTTCCTGCAGCCCCTGTTGGAGCTCCACCTCCACCGGAACCACCAGTTCCTCCAGGAACACCATAAGCGTTTGCATCCCCTGCACCATAACCACCACCAGTTGAGGTTATTGGTCCAAATACAGAATTAGTTCCATTTGTGCCAGAAGCAGCACCAGCAACCCCTCCAGTAGCACCACCAACTCCTCCAGCTCCAACAGTTACTGTATAAGAACCTGGAGAAGTTGATACTGGAAATGATGAACCTGCTAAAGGATGTCCCGAAAGATTAGTTCTTAAACCACCGGCACCACCCCCTCCTGTTCCATATGGACCTCCAGCAGGTGCCTGTCCATTTCCACCTCCACCGCCACCAGCAACCACAAGATACTCTACAGAAGTAAGAGTGGAATCAATAACTGTAAAAGTTCCTGATGACGTAAAGATATGTGCCCTATAAACAGTAGGTCCAGAAACATAATCACTTATCACACCACCAGTTGCTGTTAGTAGTGATGGTGGCCTTACTGCATCAGTACCACTTCTAAGAAAGGTATCTAAAAATTGTTGTAATGGATTATTTAATGATCTTACGCCCATTGGATGTTTTTTGAGTATTTATGAAGGATAAGCGATGATGACAATACCGGAACCACCATTGCCACCAACATAAGTATTAGGGGCTCCAGATTGATCACTTGCCCCTCCACCACCGGATCCAGTGCTTTGAAGTGCATCTGATCCATTAGCACCATTTGGACCATTTCCACCATTTCCTGCTCCAGCAAAAGGACCACCAGGACCTCCACCAATACCAGATGGATTTGTTCTAGCATAAACACCACCTCCACCACCTCCAGCAAACCAATAACCACCTCCACCAGGACCAGGAGCACCTACTGATGATATTGGATTTCTAAATGATGCAGGTGCTTGTAAACCTATACCACCAACACCACCATCAGTGGGTGTTCCTACACCGCCGCCACCACCGGCACCGCCACCACCTCCAGATCCATATGCTGGGGATCCAGTAGAAGAAGTTCCTCCAGAATTTCCATATTCTGTTGCACCAGGATTTAATGATGGATTTATTGCAGAACCACCAGTTCCACTAGCAGCAGAACCTCCACCAGAACCACCAGGTTGTCCTGGAATCGCAGGCCAACCAGATCCACCTCCACCTCCACGATATCCCAAGTAAGGGCCTAATGGATGTGTAATTGAGGTATCATTTCCTGGATTTCCGTATGCTATTGGAGCTGGTTGAAGAGTTTTTGAAGAATTGCCACCAGCGCCAATAGTAACCGTATAAGTTGCTGGAGATGGAAATGCAAGACCAGGATGTAAAACAACACCACCAGCACCACCACCTCCCCCAGAGGAATAATTAGTTGCATTTGCGCCATTTCCCCCTGCTGCTCCACCACCAACTATAAAGACCTCTGCGGATGGAATTGTTGATGTTGTTTGGAAAGTACCAGAACTCGTAAAGGTATGAATAGTCTTACCACCATAATAACTTATAGCACCACCGGTTGCTTTTGCGGTTGCTGTTAGTGATCCTATTTGGTAGCGAATAATGGCAATTCCAGATCCACCACTTCCAGATCCTCTAGAATTTCCTGTTGAACCTCCACCACCACCAGTAGATTGAGTTCCTGATGATGCATCAGCATTACCAGCTACACCAGCTCCACCTCCACCAGCACCGCCCGGAAATGGACCAGTAGGACCTGATGGATAATAATTTCCACCACCACCTCCACCAGCAAGCCAACCACCGGTGGTTGGTCCCGGACCAGGAGTTCCTACTGGATAATCGGGACCAGCAAGAGTAGTGCGAAGTCCATCCCCCCCTTTACCTGCAGTGTTGGATCCTGCCCCTGTTGGTCCAGCATTTTGACCCGCTTGTCCAGCACCACCACCGCCGCCACCAGCATAAGTAGACCCATAATTTCCACCTGGATTTCCTTGTCCTGGGGCAGGTGCTGGAAATAATGGAGAATTTGGGGAATATTGATTTCCAGAAGCTCCTGTATTAAAGGAATATCCTCCACCTCCACCAGACCCGCCGACAGCAGCAGCAGTATATCCTGACGCACTCAAACCAGCGCCTCGACCTCCACCAGAAGCCCGAGCAATACTACCAAAAGTTGTATCAACTCCAGATGATCCTACATTATATGATGGGGATGGATTACTAACACCTGCCCCTCCAGCACCAATAGTAATAGTATAGGAACCAGGAGATGATGATACTGGAGAAGAACTTGTTAGATAACCACCAGCACCTCCACCTCCCATACCTTCGGAAGATCCTCCTCCGCCACCACTACCACCACCACCGACGACAAGATATTCAACAGTATCACCAAAAGTGCCAATAACACTTACACTAAAAGTTCCCGATGAAGTAAAGATATGTGCTCTATAAACAGCACCAGGAGGAGTGATATAATCACTAATAACACCACCGGTTGCTATTAATCCTGATGGTTGAGGTAGAAGAGTACCCGTCGTTGCGAGATAATCTATGAAACTAGCGATTGGATTTCCGAGTGCTCTTAGTGCCATTTTATAGTTTTTGAATATTTAGTAGTAAATGATAACAATACCTGAACCACCAGTTGCTCCAGTAGCAGTAGAACCTCCACCATCACCACCATCACCACTATTTGCAGACATGGCAGAAGGAACAGGAGACCAACTATCTCCACCCCCTTTTCCTCCAGTAGAATATGTTTTTGAATTTATTGTCCAAGTATATCCAGGTCCTCCTGGAACATATGTTGGTGTTCCAGTATTCGCACCAGCAGGTCCAGTTCCGCCAGCGCCGCCGCCACCACCGCCAGTATAACCAGTAGGTCCAGGTCCACTAGATCCACCAGCATAACCATATTGAGTTATTCCGGATATACCAGGATTTGCTGTTGGTTGTGTTGCGTTTCCACCAGATGTTGCTGCCCCATATCCAGCTCCACCTCCACCAGATCCACCAGCAGCTCCGTTGCCTGTAGGATAATTTCCACCTCCCCCACCACCAAGAGCAGTTACTGAATTAAATCCAACAAATCCACCTGGACCAAGGATAAATGATGGTTGACCATTATTACTAGCACCACCACCAGGTCCTGTTCCTGCTCCACCGGATCCAACTTGTATTGTGTAATTTGTCGCATTAAAGTTTAATCCTGTTGCAACAACTACACCACCTCCTCCACCTCCTCCTCCAACATCCCATCCACCTGCACCTCCTCCACCAACAATTATAAATCCGGCATTTCCAGGACTAGATACAGTAAATGTTCCAGGTGAATAAAATGTATGTAGAGTATATCCACTAAATGAAGAAGTTATACCACCAGTAGCAGCAATCCCAATGAAAGGATTACTTACTCTATTTCCAGTTCTTCCAAACCTACTTCTAAAACTTGATGATGGATTTCCAAATGATTTTACTGCCATAGTTAGATATCAGTATCACCATTGACTAGAAAATTAACAGCAGATCCAATACCAGCACCACCAGTATCAGGTGCCGTGATCTCAACGACAAGTTTATCTTGATTAGTCATTGTAATTGGATAGTTTGTTTCAAAGAATGTTGTTTCGCTAGGTGCCAAATCAACTCTTAAAACTCTATATGCAGTTTGTGCTATACCAGTTACTGAAACAGTGCTTGGATACAAGTATAATGAAGTTCTTGCGGTTCCAAGACCAGTATTGTGCATTACAACACTACGGATATAAGTTGTTGATGCGATACCAACACCACCACCAGTTGAAGTTGTTCCTACAGTAAAAATACCAACAGTACTTACACCAGTTACTGATGTTACATTTAAAAGTTTAGTTTTCTTAAGTGCCATTTTATTTCTCCTTTCTCGTATTTATTAAACAAACAGTGATGCGGTAACATCAAAACTTCCACCACCGGCAGCAGCTACGCCAGTTAGATTAGATCCATCACCCCTAAAACTTGTAGCAGTAACAACACCCGTTACATCGAGACCAGTAGAATTAGCAGTGAGACCGGTGCCAACGTTTAATCTTGAAGAGAACGTTCCAATACCAGTAATATTAATACCTGTAGCATTGGTAGTAACAGCAGATCCAACAATAGATGAGGTTGCCGTTAAAATACCAGTATTAGTATTCCTACTATCATCAATGACAGTAGTTCCTGAAACTTTAATTGCCATCTTCGTGTAACCACTCGGCGTTTTTTACTATTTAGCGTTTTTGAGTTCTTCTACCTCTGCTTTGAGTTCTTTAATTGCTTCAATGAGAACACCAATGATACCATTATAATTCACTGTCTTTGGATCATTGCCGTGAACCAGTTCTGGAAGAACCTGTTCTAATTCTTGAGCGATTACTCCGTAAGAAGGTAGACCTGATTCTTTCCAATCAAACTTAACACCACGGAGTTGTTCAACTTTAAGAAGAGCATTATTAACAGTATTGATATTCTCTTTATAGTTAATATCAGAAAGAGCATCAAAGTCTTGTGCTGTTACAATACCAGAGGAGTTAATATTACCAGTTGATACAGAAGTAGATGTAACGATACCAGTGACATTGATACCACTTGGATTAATATTAAGAATAGAAGACCCAACAGACACAAAGGTTTGTTGACCGGCACCTGGGGAGAATAAACCAGTTGTCGTATCACCAACGAATGAAAGACTTGGATTAGATGCTGTTTGGGGAGCAAGAGTGAGTGATGTAATTAGTGAGGTTACAATACCAATGTTAAATGGAGCAGCATCAACCCATTGAGCACTATCAACATCTTGGTAATATATGAATAGTCTACCAATATCAGTGTTATACCAAAGATTTCCAGCGGTTATAATTCCAACAAATGCGTCTCCTGGAGTAGATCCAATACCAATACTAGCACTTCCTCCACCACCACCTTCAAAATAAATCGTAGCAATACCTACACTACCATCATAATATGCTGTTGATACCCCAGCACCTCTAAGATCTATGAATGAAACACCATAACCAACAACTCCACCAGAAGTTCCAATGCCAATAGTTGCGGTTAGATTTCTAGCATTTCCTGTTAGATAAGAACCATCTCCATAATATGTAACAATACCTGAAGTTGCTGTTACGACACCAGAAGAAACTTGAACTGTACCAAGAGTAGCAATTCCAGTTACATTTAAGTCAGTTGTATCAACATTAGATACCTCAATATCACCAGCATTGATATCAACAGTGGCAATTGTAGCAATTCCAGTTACATTTAAGTCGGTTGTATCAATATTAGATACTTCAATATCACCAGCATTGATGTCAACAGTTGCGAGTGTTGTAACTCCAACAACATTTAAATTGTCAGAAATGTCAACACTATCATTAATATCAACATAACCACCAATAGTTGTAAGACCAACGACATTTAAATCATTTGAGATATCAACACTATCATTAATATCAACATAACCACCAATAGTTGTAAGACCAACGATGTTTAGATCTACCGCAATATCAACGGAACCATTGAAGTCAGTAAATCCTGCGAAAGTTGAAATACCTGGACTATTACCAACGTATAAGTATTCACTTACTGTTAAGTTAGAGAGATTGGCGTCATCAAAGGTAATATCATCAACAGTTAAATCACCAGTAATTCTTACATCACCTTGAACATAAAGTGCTGTCTGTCCAGTAGAAACTTCAGACCGCACATCTAATAAGTATGCTGGATTTGCTGTTCCAACACCAACAGAGTTTCCAGATCCAACTGGACCAGCAATGACACTAAAGACTGTTCCAGCAGTTCCAACTCTGAATTCGTTTAGAACTGTGGAAATTCCTGTTACATAAGTGTCAGTAGCTCCAATTCCACCATTGACGTGGAAGACATATCTTGGAACCGTTGTACCAATACCGACCTTCTCTAACGTAGCGTCTGCGACGATAAGATCGGTATTAACTTCAAACCCGTTCTTTACAACAAAATTCTTATTGATTGCCATTTGGGTTCACTCTCCCCCAATTAGATTTTAATTATTTATCTTGGAAAATCTGGAACTCCTGGAGGAAGAATCCAGAAATTTACTGTTCCGTAACCATAAACACTTCCAGCAGATTCATTAAAGAAAGAATTGGTAGATGCTCCATAAAAACCATAGTTATAAGTTCCTGGAGCCATTGAAAAGATAGAATAGTCACTACCATAACCTCTTGCACCACCAATATTAGTTTCATCCCACGCTAAAGCAAGAAGAAGATATGCATAGTTAGTATTTTCCCAATCAGTAAGACTCCTCTTAAGAGTAATACTATTTGCTCTCTTCATTCTTCGGATGTTAAATGGTCTAGCTTCAGTAATTCCAGTAGAACCACCATCTCTAGTAGCAGAAATACGATAGTCTTGTGTTTCTGCCAAGTCAAGGAAGTTCTGCCATCTTGCATCATCAATACAACTATCAG
>Ga0075472_10000936_pt1 | contig 12048 bp, 11 predicted proteins | sample DEB19_08_DNA_3_FD_77014 | JGI IMG/M metagenome (GOLD analysis project Ga0075472, IMG submission 77014) | Aqueous microbial communities from the Delaware River and Bay under freshwater to marine salinity gradient to study organic matter... | ecosystem: Environmental > Aquatic > Marine > Coastal ...
ACGGCGCTCGCGCCCGTCGCGAGCGGAAGCATGGTCAGCACGGTGAGCCCGAAGGAATGGAACTGGGGCAGGACGCCGAGAATCCGGTCGTCCGAGCCGAACTGCACCCACTCCTTGCACTGGCGGGCGTTCGCGCTGATGTTCCCGCAGGTGAGCATCACACCCTTCGGCCTTCCGCTCGTGCCAGAGGTGTAGAGGACGACTGCCACATCGTCGCGGCGCAGCGGGTTGGTCAAGCGCACAGGGGGAACGCCCTTGAACTTCATGCGGTCGGGGCGGATCTCCGCGACCCCCGCGATGGGTCCACCGACGAGTTCGAGCATTGGGCCGACGGTGATGATCGCATCGAGCCCCGCGTCGCGCACGACATACTCAAGATCCGAGCGCGAAAGCAGATAGTTGAGAGGGACAAGCGTCCGGCCGAGCGACCAACCGGCGATGGCGGCGGCGGGAAACAGCCCAGAGGTCGGCAGCATGATTCCGATTCGCTGCGCGACGCTGTTGCGCTCGATCTCCCGGGCGAGGTGCCACGAGGCCACCATGAGGTCGATGCCGCGCCAAGTGCGGAAGTCGTCGATCACGCAGGCCCGAAGCGGGCGGAGCAGGAGGTTGCGGCGAATAGATGAAAGCAGTTCCAAGGTCGGCCTCCGGCAGTCATGGATCTCGGGCGCAGCGTAGAGTACCCCAATGATCGTCAAGTTCCCCGGATGGGTCATCGCATTCGCCGTTGTCGCAACTGCGTGGATGCGGGTTGCAGTGGCGGCGCCGCAGTCCGTGCCAAAGTCGCTCGACGCCGCGATTGCTGCCTATGACGCGCACGACTTCCGCCGGTGCGCTGCGCTTGCGCGCATCGCCGCCGACCGAGCGCAAGGGCTTGAGCGTGAGACTGGCCGTTACCTTGAAGGCCTCGCGCTCTATCGTGCTGGGGACCTTGACCCGTCCGCCTCTGCGTTGCGGACGGCCGCGGGCTCGACTGACCGCTTCGTGGCGAGCCAGGCGAACATCACGCTCGGAAGCGTGGAAATCGCCCGGAGGAACTACGACGCCGCCGGCCACGCGTACCGGCGCGCCGGAGCGCTGCTCGACGGAGCGGAGTCGAAGCGCGCGCATTCGTTCGCAGCCCGATGCTTCGACTCCGCCGAACTGACCTCTTTGGCCGAGGCGGAGCGGGCGGCGGCTGGCGAACCCGTGAAGCTTGCTCGGCCCCTTGCGCCTGCGCCCGTCAAGGCCCCCGCCGCGATCGAGCCAATGCTCCCCGCCGCACGAAAGGTCGTGACGAAGGACGACAAGCCGAAGCCGCCGATTGCTCCCGTGCGCTATTCGATCCAGGTCGGTGCGTTCTCATCGGCGAAGCGCGCGAACGAAAGAGCGAGTTCACTCCGCAGCGAGTGCATCAAGCTCGGCGCAGGCGCACCGCGGGTGATCGCGCGCGAGTCGGACGGGGGCGAGACCCTGCACATCGTCCAGATCGGCTCGTTCGCGAACAAGTCCGAGGCCGGCAAGATGGCGGGGAAACTGCCGAAGTCCGTCTATCGGATCGAGGTCTATCTGCCGGATTCGGCTGCGGACGCGTCATCCGACTGATTCACCATGAACGCCGAGGCGTGCTCGAAGTAGCGGCGCATCTCGGCGATGGTCGCGGCATCGATCTCGTGGTCCCGAGCGGTCGCATCGAGCGCGGCCAGCGCGTGCCGGAGCCACGCGTCTCGTGCTGCAGGCGTGATCGCGAACCGCATGTGGCGGGCGCGGAGGCGCGGGTGACCTTTGCGTGCTGAGTAGTCGGACGGGCCGCCAAAGAACTGGATGAGGAACTCGCGCATGTCGCGGACGGCTTCGCCGTCCGCTGTGAGGTCTTTCGAAAACATCGGGCGGATGAGAGGATCGCGATCGATCCCGCGATAGAGTTGCTCGGCAAGCTGTCCGAGCGGAGCGGCACCGATCCGCCCGAAGACGCTGGGATGGTTCGGTGGAGTCTGCATCTGAGCCGAAAGCGTAACGGTCGAATGTCATGAGTTCTGCCGAACTTCGCGGGGAGGCGCAGAAGTCACGCGAGGCTTGCGTATATTCCAAGCGAGGTACGCGCCCGCCCATGATTCTGGCAGTTCTTCTCACCCTCGTTCTCGCATCGACTCCGGCTCCGCCCGATGCCAAGGCCACGCCCCGAGAGGCCGACTCCCTCGCGGCGAAAGCCACCCTCCGCACGGCGCTGCTCGCGGGTCTGCTTCCGAAGGACGGCGCAGCCAGGCCCATCCCCGCGGAGGTCCGTGCGGGCTCATTGGCCGTCCTCGCAGGACTCGCAACCGCAGATGAGATCCGCGCCGCCATCGATGTTCTCGAGGGCGAGGGGTTCCGCCCCAACCTGCTGGCGACCGACCCGCAGGTTCGTCGGGTCCTCTTCGGAGCCATGGCGCGCGAACCGGAGTTCGGGCAGCCTCGGCTCGTCGCGCTGGCGGTGACGGCCGACGACCCCGTTGGAACGCGCGCGTCCGATGCATTGCCGCGGCAGCTCTCGCCCGCAGCGCTTGCGGAGTTGTCGCGGCAACTCGCGGGAGATCGCGAGTTGCATGTGAACCGCGCTGCCGCGCTCGCGTCGGCGCATGCCGCTGCCGAGCTCATTCCCTCGCTCGTGAGCGCTCAGTACGCGCCCCCGCGGCCGAAGAAGCAAGGCGACGAGGCGTGGATCGCCATCGGCAAGACCGTTCACTATGTGCAGAATGTCATTCCGGTCGTCGGTGGCGCTTCGACCTCGTTCCAGCCTGTGATCGGAACCGTCTACGAGGGCAGCCTTCTTCGCGTCATGGAGTCCAGCGTCGAGATCTACCGCACCGAGGTCCACGAAAGCCTTGCCACGGTGATCGAGCAGACGACCGGTCAGCCTGCGCCGCCGTTCGGCTACGACCGCGACCGATGGATGTCGTGGTACCAAGATGAGTTCCCCCGCCTCGCGGCAGCGCATCGGACGAAGCTCGAGGACGCTGCGACCGCGGCCAGGGCGCGTTCGACCCCAGCTTCACGAGACGGCTGATTCTCAGGGCTGCACGATCTCGAGAAAGCTCACCCGGTTCTCGCCGACGAACTCGCGCCTCCCGCCCTCGACGATGCGCTCGATGCGGACATCGACGGTCCCGCCAACGGCGTAGTTGGTTCTGGTTCCCTTGGGAAGGCGATAGTCACCTCGCGCGACCGCTTCACACTTCTCGGCGATCACCTCGCTTGTGGTGGTGACCACGAAGGTGCTGTTCGGTACAAAGTACGCCTGAGGCGCCTTCGGGCAGTCGATGACCAGCATGCCGTGGGTGATCTGCGACTTTGCCCGCCTGTCGATCCACTTCGAGAAGCTGGCTGAGTCGGCGAAGATCTCGTGGGTGGTCGCGCGTTGGGAAGCTGGGTGCACCGCGGAGGTACGGTCCCACGGTCCATCGCAACCGCTGAGCGCGAGGACCAGGACGGTCATGGTGACCCAGGGCATGTCGCTGCGCATGCCAGTTAGGTCGGCAGAGCACGGTCTCCAGTCCTGCGGGGCGGTGATGATTGTCTCAACGCGCTGCGAAGTTCATCCGCGAAGCCCGAGAACAACGCGGGCGAGCCGGTCGATCGACTCGGGTCCCGTGTGAAGGTGGCATGACACGCGGCAATGCCAGCGCCCCTTCCAGTCGATGATCGGAATCTCGATGCGATGGCGGTCGTAGAGCTCGGCCTGCAGGCTCGCGGGTTCTGTAAACCTCGCTTGGACTCCGTCAGGCAGCGTCACCGCAGCCATCGACGCGAGCATGCCTCCGTCGATGGGCGAGATCGGCTCGACCTGCCATCGGTCGCATAGGACACGCTGCGACCAGCACGCCATCGCGTGATTGTGGGCGCGGACGCGGTTCCATCCGAATCGCTCGAAGAAATCGATCGCGATGGGCGCACAGAGCCATGGCGAGAAGTCGCGCGTGCCTTGCCAATCGAACTCCCGGCCGAAGCCTTCGCCGAGGAAGTGGCTGGTCGCGAGCGGATGCACGGAACCCGCGAGCGTTTCACCCACGGCGAGGAAGGCGCAGCCCTTCGGCGCGCAGACCCACTTGTGCAGGTTTGCCGTGTACGCATCGGCACCGATCTCCGAAACATCGAGCGCGATCGAACCTGGCGCGTGCGCTCCGTCGACGAGTGTGATGACTCCGCGCCTGCGAGCCTCTGCGACGATCTCGCGAGCCGGCAGCACCAGTGCGGTCGGGCTTGTGATGTGGTCGAGGAGCAGGAGCCGCGTCCGCTGATTGAATGCTGAAACGATTGGCTCGATACAGTCTGCAGGTGACCTCACCGGGAGTGCAACGACGACTTCGCGGATGACGATGCCCAGCTCTGCAGCCATGCGTCGAAGCGATTGGCGCATGGCGTTGTAGACATGGTCGATCACGACGACCTCGTCGCCACGCTGCCACGAAAGTGAACGAAGGAACGCGTTCACTCCTTCGGTTGCATTCGTCACGAAGCCAAGGCGCGCGGCGTCTGCGCCGACGAAGCGCGCCACCCGCGCGCGTGCCTCAGGCAGCAGCCGCTTCATCTGTCGGTCGAGCATCTCGATCGGGCGCGCCTCCAGCTCAGCGCGGATCGTCTGCTGTGCAGCGAGGACCTCGAGCGGAGTGCTCCCGAAGCTGCCATGGTTGAGAAAGGTGTACGAGCGATCAAGGGGAAAGAGCGCCGCCAGATCGCCTGCCTCAAGTGCGGGCGGGGGCGCGGCGGCGAGGGAGAGGTCGGGCATGACCGAGACACTAACAGCCGCCTCCCCTGCGTCCGAACACCTTGCCGACCGTCCAGCTCGATGCGCGTAACCCATTACGCGGCTGAGGATTCCGACTTGATTCACGAGGTGCCTTGCGCTAGGCTCCTGTTTGCACGAACATATCCCGAACAAAATTCTGGTGCCAGACCCGAACATCTGCCGAATATCGAACTGTCATGCTTCAGCGATCCATCCGAACTACTTCGACCCGCCTGGGCGTTTCTGCCCGGTCGGCTCCACGAGTCGATTCGGCGCTGAAGTCGCGTGCGATCGAGGGAGCTTCGATCGACCATCTTGAGTGTGATCGTCCGTTGCCGCGGGGGAAACGCGTGCTCTGGACCAGCGAAGCCCATGGGCGTCTCGTATTTGCGACGCGTGGGCGACAAGGAGAAGAGTCCATGAGTTCATCGGCCAAGCATTCAGCGGGCGGTTCGGATCAGGCTGTTGGTTCCACCGCTTCCAGTCCGGACTGTTCGCCGACACCGACCGGTGCCGCGCTTCAACTGACCAATCCTGCGCGAGACGAGCGTCGCGCCGCTGCAATCGACCTGCTGAGCAGCCGCCACGACTCAACCGACTGGCCAGTCGTCATGATCGGACCCGGAGCGGAGTATGTGCGCCGGTACATCGCCGATGGCGCGAGGCTCCGTGAACTCGATGGGAGCGCAGGCGCCCCCTTTCCATCCCCCGCCATCGCCGTTCGCCCGCCGAGCGGCCGCATCAACGGGGTGCTCGGCCGGCTGCTCGGTCGCATCCTCAACCGTTACCACGACATCGCCATCGAGATTTTCTCGGTGGACGACGGTGTTCCTTCCGACAGCGAGAACCACGATGAACCTTACGCCAAAGCAAATGCGCGTCCTTCGCATGATCGACAGCTATCGCAGATCCAAGGGCTACTCGCCGACCATGCAAGAGCTCGCAGACCAACTCGGCGTCAGCAAGGTCACGGTGTTCGAGCATGTCGAGGCGCTGCACAAGAAGGGCGCGCTCGAACGCGACTCGAACAAGGCTCGCTCTTTGACGCTGCGGCCTGAGGTCGTTCTACCCGAGGAACCAGGCGACGATGTGCCTGTGCGCCAGCTCGAGTCGGACACGGTTGCCGCGCTGAACTTTCCTCTGGTCGGGAAGATTGCAGCAGGTCTGCCGATCGAGAAGTTTGAGCAGCGCGAGACGCTTTCGCTCGAGGCGCTGTTCGGTCCCCGCGTGTCAGGGAAGCGCGCCGGGAGCGGCACGACCTTCGCGCTCCAGGTCGACGGCATGTCGATGCGAGACGAGGGGATCTTCGACGGCGACTTCGTCCTGGTGGACAAGCGATCGACCGCTCGAAACGGCGAGCGCGTCGTCGCCCTGCTTCCCGACGGCGAGACCACGCTCAAGACCTTCTTCAAGGAGAAGGACGGTCGCATTCGACTGCAGCCAGCGAACCCGGAGTTCGAGCCGATCATTGTGAATCACTGCGAGATCCAAGGCGTCGTGATCGGCGTCCTGCGTCGATACTGACCGATCGCTACCGCAAGGTGCGCACAAGATTGGTAGCAGCCTCCGCCGCGCTTCCCCCGCCACGATGCGCCTCGGTCATCGCACGAACGATCGCGCTTCCGACTATTGCGCCGTCGGCGTCGTGCCCGACCGTACGCACATGTTCAGCGGTCGAGATGCCAAACCCCACCGCAATTGGAGCGTCGGTCAGGGTTCTGAGCTGCGCAACTCGCGCGGAGATCTCAGGGGCGTCGGTCGACACGCCGGTGACGCCTGCCCGCGCCAGCAGGTAGACGAAGCCAGACGACATGACCGCAAGTTCGCGCATCCGGGGCTCCCTAGTCGTGGGTGAGACGAGCGGACAGAATCCCGCTCCCCTCGCTGCTGCCGCCTTTGCGATGGTGCTCGCGTCGGCGGGATCGCAGTCTGGCACGATGAAACCAGCGAATCCAGCCTGAACCGCGCGTCCGATGAAGCGGTCGATGCCCATCCGATAGACGATCGAGTGCGACACCATGGCGAGCAGCGGAGCCGCTGCGCCCGCACCTGCGTCTGCGACGCACGCGAAGATCGCCTCTGGATCGACGCCCGCGCAGAGGGCATGGTGCATGGATTCCGCGATGATCGGTCCATCCGCGATCGGATCGCTGAACGGAAAGCCGAGCTCGATCAGGTCCGCCCCTGATTCGGGAAGCGCCTTGAGCAGAGCCTTCGTGGTGCCGAGGTCGGGAAAGCCAGCCGTCACGAACGGGAGTAGCGCGCACCGCGACTCAGACCGAGCCCGGGCAAACGCGTGACGGATGCGGGCTGCGCCGAGGCCTTGGGCATTGCCATGAGGGGAGTGCGGATGCTGCGAGCCATTCATGGTGTGTCAGTCCACCGAGCGGAATCCGAGGCTTGAAAGCGGACCGAGGCAGCGTGCTGCGATTGCGCGCGCTGTCTGCTCGGTTGCCGCCGGATCCGCCGGAGCACGCTCCTTTCGCGCGGTCGCGCGGTAACGGTCCGCGAGCGCCCAGCTTGTGGTTGACTCATCGGATCCGTGGCGCGGCACGACATGCACATGGAGGTGCCGAACAGCCTCGTTGAAGCTGATGGTATAGGTGCGCTCGCAGTTGGTTTCGGCGCGTACCGCGCGGGCAAGCTCGCCAAGGACGACGCCGAGCTCGGCCTGGTCCTCCTGAGGGAGTTCGTCGATCCCGCCCGCGTGGCTGCGGCTGGCGAGCATCATCCAACCCGCGAGCGCAATCGGGTCGGCGTGACGGAGAAGCCACCAGCGCGGGCTTTCGAGGTAGATCGTCTGCTTCCGGCTGCAGAACGGGCAGTCGGCGGGTGCGGTCATACCTTGAATCCCTCTGGACCGCCGTTCTGGAGGTACTTGTCGTGCACGGCCTTGGTGAGGTCGACATCGCAGATGTTCGCGAGCGTCGCCAACCAGGCGATCACATCAGCGAACTCCTCCTCGAGGTTGGCCTGATCGAGCTTTCCGCGCTCTCGGTTGGCGATGGCGTGCGCGAGTTCACCCACCTCCTCGACAAACCAGAGATAGGTTCCCGGCGCGCCACGGGCGCGGTCTGTTTCGTAGTACTTGTCGCGGATGAGCTGCTGGAATTCGCGGATGGTCATGGTGCGTGCAGGCCTGGTCAGGAACGAAGCGAGCCCCTGTCGGAGCCTCGAAGAGGCTTGCGGGGGCTCGCGTCAACGTCCATGGCGGGGCTCGAACCTGCAACCTTTGCCTTCGGAGGGCAACGCTCTATCCAATTGAGCTACATGGACAACATGAAGAGTGTAGCACGGGAAACGACCGTACACTCGCCGCCCAATGGCCAGCAGACGGCACGATTTGCAGCGCGAGATGCAGCATGTTTCGAGCTCGGATTCGCCGGTGCGCGCGATCCCGATCGGAGGCCTGACCTTCCTCGCGTCGCTCGGGACGGGCGTGCTGTGGAATGCGCTCTACTTCATCGCCGAGAGCGAGTATGGCTTCTCGGAGCAGCAGAGCATGCTGCTCGCTTTCCTGAACGGCATCCTCTACACCGTGGTCGCCGTCAACGCGGGTCGCACCGTCCGATTCCTGGAGCGCCGGATGCCGCCCCGCAGCGCGCTGCGCGTGATCCTGCTTGTCCAGGCATTGCTCGCGCCGCTCGTGCACGTCCCAAGCGAGGCGCTGCTCTGGGTGACAGCGATCACGATGACGGCGTTCGGCGCGCTGCAGTGGCCGATCGTGCAGCATTATCTTGCGTCGGGTCGCCACGGGACCGAGATGCGCAGCGCGATCGGCTGGTGGAACGCATCATGGATGGCCGCGACGGCCATCGGTCTGGCGGCGGCGGGTCCGTTGGCGCAGGCCGGGCTGATGAAGTGGGCGATCCCTTCGCTCCTTCCCATCAATCTGCTTGCGCTGGTGTTCCTGGCGAAGTTCCCGGCGCATCCGACGAAGCACGACCACGAAGAGGGCGCGCGCCATGTCCCTTCGAGCTACCGCGCCCTGCTGGGCGCGGCCCGCGTGCTTCATCCTATGGGCTACCTGGTGATCGGCGCGCTCTCGCCGATCCTGCCCTACCTGTTCAACAACCTCGCAACGGCGCCCGCGATGCAGGCTCCGATCGGATCGACATGGCACCTTGCGCGCCTCGCGGCGGTCCTCGTGCTCTGGAAGACGGCGTTCTGGCACGGTCGCGCGGCAAGTCTGGTGACTGCTGGGTTGCTGCTCTCACTCGGGTTCGCAACGGCAATCGCAGCGCCAAACGAATGGGTGCTCATCATCGGGCTGACGGCGCTCGGGCTGGGACAAGGCGCGATCTACTACAGCGCCATCTACTACGGCCTGGCGGTTGGGAAGGCGGAGATCGACGCAGGGGGAGTTCACGAGGCGCTCGTCGGCGCAGGCTACTTCGTCGGACCACTGCTTGGCCTATTGACGCTGGGAGTTGGCGCGGGTCCGTCCGTCTTCATCGGGCTTGTGCTCGGCGTGCTCGCGGTTGGGTTCGTCGTGGCCGTCGTCCGCGCTGGTCGCGCGAGCAGCCAATCGACCGCCTCGGGCAGCACCTGATCGACGACGAGCGTGTGACCCTCGTCCTTGATCTCTGAGACATCGATCGCAAGGCCGCGATCCTTCGCGCCGTTGACGCTCGCACGCATCCGTTCGGCGGCGAAGATCGGATCGAGCTCTGCAAGGTAGACCGCGCGCGGCGCGGCCATGCGGTCGCGCGCGCTGTCGGAAAAGCCCGCGATGCATGCTGCGCCTGCCACGAGTGGCTCGCTTGCAACCGCCAACCGTGAAGCGGCCATCGCGCCCATCGAGTGCCCGACGAGGAGCACGCGCGAGCGGTCGATGGGTATGTCGCGCGCGACCTCGTCGAGGAACCGCTCAAAGAGCTTCGGACTGATACTGAAGGGGATCGTTGGCGGGGACACGAGCGCGAACTTGCGCTCGTAGGCCAGCTTTGCAAGCGTGCCGTCGCCGTACCCGTCGAAGAACATGTTCTCATCGCCGCCGGCGCCGTGGAACGCGACGACGAGTGGGAACGGTCCGTCCCCCTCGGGTGCGTACTGCCGTGTCGGCAGATCCATTCCGAGAGCCCTGTAGACGCGCCAGATCTCGCCGCGCCTCGCGTACGGGCGCCTGCCCGCCTCGGCGGCGGCGAGTTCTTGCTCGACGGCGGCGGCCAGCGCAGGGATGTCGGCTAGGAAGGAGGCACTCTGCGTGCGGATCGCGTCCTGTGAGACAAGTGCGGCGCGTGCCTTGAGCGAGGCAAGCGTGGACGCGTCGAGCGCGCCGCCCTTCTCGAGCGCCTCGATCCGGTCTGTGAGTGCCTTCCGACGCCCCTCCAATCCTCCCGTCAACGCGAATGCCTTGCCTACGGGGACATCGCCGAGCCGCTCGAACAGAAGGAAGACATCGACTGTCCCCTCTCGCAGCCCCTTTGGCAGCGAGATGGAGAGCTCGCGCTGGTACGGAACCTCGACCCGCGTTGGTCCGGAGAGAAAAACGGCATGCACCGGCTGCGCGCCTTCCGCCATGCCGTCGAGTTGGATCGCGCTCATCGTGAGCACGGAGGGATCGACTGCTTCAGCCGAGAGTACGCGCGGCGAGATCACGAAGCGATGCCCGGCGAGGTATAGGAGCTCTTCGCGGGCCTCGGTCGGGAGCTTGAGGACATCGGCCTCGAGACCGGCGAGTGCCGTCAGCGCCTTGCCATAGAGTCCGCCAAAGAACTCGTCGGTGAGCGCGTCGAAGCCCTTGTTCAGCGTCAGGCGATTCTCAGGCGACTTCGGAAGACGCTGCGCGATGCGGTCGATGCGCATGTACGCTCCCGCGAGGTCCGCCCGGTCGGGAGGGACCGCCCATGCGGCCGAGGCGGTCAGGAAGGAAGCGAGGACCGCGATCATGCTGGCCATGCGTGGATTCTCGCAGTCGCAGACCAGTCGATCAAGTGCGCAATCAGGTCGCCTTCGACTTCGAGATGGTCGACAGCGCCGACAGCGCGCGGTCGCGCGCCATGCCGTGCTCGACGATGGGGTGTGGATACGACTCGCCGAGCGTGACCCCGGCCCCCGCAAGTGCGAGCGGCGGCGCTTCCCAGGGCTCGAGGGCGAACTTCGCGGGCACGCGCGCGAGTTCGGGTACCCACCGCTTGATGTACGCCGCATCCGCATCGAACTTTTCCGCCTGCGAGGTCGGATTGAAGATGCGGAAGTACGGTGCCGCGTCGGCGCCACAGCCCGCGGCCCACTGCCAGCCGAGCGAGTTGTTCGCGAGGTCGGCGTCCACGAGCGTATCCCAGAACCAGCGTGCGCCGTCCTGCCACGGAAGCAGGAGATGCTTCACGAGGAAGCTCGCGACCACCATGCGAACGCGATTATGCATCCAGCCTGTTGCCCAGAGTTGGCGCATTCCCGCGTCGACCAGTGGATAGCCCGTCTGCCCGCGCTGCCACGCCTTGAGCGCGGCGGCATCGTTGCGCCACGGGAATCGTGCGAACTCGGGTCGGAGCGGCTTCAGGTCCGTGTGCTTGAAGTGGACCAGCACATGGGTCGCGAACTCGCGCCACAGGAGCTCGGCGTGGAACTTGTCGGTGCTCGCGAGAGGCGAGTTCCCTGCCGCCGACGCTGTATGCCAGACGCGGCGGATCCCGACTTCGCCGAATGCCAGGTGCGGGGAGAGGAGGCTCGTTCCCGACTTCGAAGGCTGGTCGCGTCCGTCGGGATAGTCCGCAAGCGCGTCGGCTCCGAATCGTTCGAGGTGCGATCGCGCGCCCGCTTCACCCGGCGTCCAACGCTCAGGAAATCGCGATGCCCACCCGAGCGTCGGCTCGAGGCCAAGCGAGTCGATGGCGACGCCCTTCGGCGAGCCGTCCGCGGGTGGAAGCGCCGCAGGCGCGGATTTTGGCTGCGCGGGTGTGCCGCGCGCGCGGACATTTCTCGCATAGGGCGTGTAGACCTGATACGGGTTGCCCGTCTGCGTGGCGATCTCGTCGGGATCGAAGAGATGATTTGCGAGGTAGGAGCTCCACTTCACGCCGGCCTTGTCGAGCGCGTCCTCCACGCGCGACTCCTGCGCCAGCGCGGCTGGCTCGAAGCGCCTCGACCACACGACCTCCGTCGCGCCGAGCTTGCGTGCGAGGTCGGACAATACCTTTGCGGCATCGCCCTCGAGGACCACGAGTCGCGACCCCGCATCGCGTATCGACGCCGAGAGCGACGCAAGGCTTCGACGCAGCCACCATCGTTGCGCACCGCCCATCTGCCACGGAGCTTCCTCGTTGGGCGCGTGGATATACACAGGCAAGAGGGCGTCGGCG
>Ga0075472_10000938_pt1 | contig 12034 bp, 10 predicted proteins | sample DEB19_08_DNA_3_FD_77014 | JGI IMG/M metagenome (GOLD analysis project Ga0075472, IMG submission 77014) | Aqueous microbial communities from the Delaware River and Bay under freshwater to marine salinity gradient to study organic matter... | ecosystem: Environmental > Aquatic > Marine > Coastal ...
AACTCGACTTGAGCCTACCGACGACCCAGATATGCAAGCGCTCACTTCTGCTTTTAATGACATGGTGGCAACATTGCAGGAACGAGTTGAGCGAGATGCGCGCTTCACGTCTGATGTGAGTCACGAATTACGTAGCCCGCTCATGACACTTGCAGCTTCTGTGCAGGTTTTGGAATCACGGCGCGATGAACTTCCCGAACGATCGCAGGCTGCACTTGATCTACTGTCAAGTGACGTATCGCGTTTTCAAGGCTTAGTTGAAGACCTATTAGAGATATCTCGCTTCGATGCCGGAGCTATTCGACTAGTTCTTGAACCACTCTTTCTTTTTGAGTTCATCAAACAAGCAGTATCGGTAAGTAGTTTGCCGCGCACCGAAATTCGCTGTGACGATATTGCCGCACTAGTTGCTATCCGAGGAGACAAACGAAGGCTTGCCCGCGTAATTGCCAATCTCATTGACAATGCACGTATCCATAGCGGTGGAAAACCAAAAGTTGTTATTCAGCTTGCAGAAAATGAGTCACCACCAACGCATGTGTGGATCATTGTGGAAGACGATGGCGACGGACTCATAGAGGGTGAGTCCAGCAAAATCTTTGAACGCTTCTCTCGAGGAGGGGCCGCGGGACGCCGAGCAGGCACCGAAGGAGCAGGTCTTGGCCTTGCGCTTGCTCGCGAACACGTCACCTTGCATAAAGGCAGAATCTGGGCAGAAAACCGAACCGATGGAATTCGTGGTGCACGATTTATTGTGGAACTACCCATTGATCAATCACCAACCCCTGACGAGCACCACGAATGAAACTTAGACATTCACCACTGTCACTGATTGCGGCTGTGATCCTTGCTGCCTTGCTCAGCTCGTGTGGGATTCCTACCGATACTCAACCGCGAGATATTGATCCAGAGCAACAAATAAATTTGAATAAGCCATGAGCAACTCTGCGGTAGTCATTGCCATCGACGCCGGCACAACGGGCATTCGTTCCCGTGCGGTTTTTACTGATGGACGGCCATCAATTTCGGCATACAAAGAATTCACTCAGTACTTTCCAAAACCAGGTTGGGTCGAACATGATGCTCTGGAAATTTGGAATGCAGTGCATGCAACACTGAGCGAAGTAATTGGCAAGGTCGCAATGCCGATTGCCGCAATTGGCATCACTAATCAGCGCGAAACTGTTCTTGCCTGGGATAAAACAACCGGCAAGCCCTACGGCAAAGCAATTGTGTGGCAAGACCGTCGCACTGCGGACCGTTGCGCAGAAATTGCATCCGAGCTTCCACTGGTGCGCGCAAAGACAGGGCTCGTACTCGACCCATACTTTTCTGGCTCAAAGATGGAATGGCTACTCACCCACGGCAATGTGCCAAAGTCGCCACAACTCGCACTTGGCACGATTGATTCCTGGATCATTTGGAATCTCACAAGTGGAAAATCTTTTGCAACTGATGCATCAAATGCAAGTCGCACCATGTTGTTTGATATCACCACAATGCAGTGGAGCAACGAATTGTGTTCTTTGTTCAACGTGCCAATGACTGCTCTTCCAAACGTGGTTCCTTCGAGTGGACGAGTTGCTGTCACCGAAGAGTCCTCTGGAATTCCTGCAGGCATTCCAATTTCAGGAATTGCAGGAGATCAACAAGCAGCGTTATTTGGCCAGGCGTGCTTCACAACAGGAAGCAGTAAAAACACCTATGGCACGGGAAGTTTTGTGCTGATGAACGTTGGAACAACATGCCCACCTCCTACTGAAGGCATGCTCACCACCGTTGCATGGGACATTGGAACTGGCGAAACCACCTACGCACTAGAGGGAGCCATCTTCGTTACGGGAAGCGCTATTCAGTGGCTTCGAGATGGCCTCAACATCATCGAGCATGCTTCAGAGATTGGTCCGTTGGCTGCATCAGTAGAAAATTCAGGGTCAGTAGTAGTTGTTCCGGCATTCACTGGCCTTGGCAGCCCTTGGTGGGACCCATATGCACGAGGAGCGATTCTTGGAATTACTCGTGGCACAACACGGGCTCACATTGCGCGGGCCGTTGTTGAATCAATTGCTTATCAAACACGTGATGTGGTTGATGCAATGACAAAAGCAGCTGGTGTAACCATTACTGATATGCGAGTCGACGGAGGCGCTGCAGTTATGGATCTACTGTTGCAGCTGCAAGCAAATCAACTTGGTGTCAATGTGCTTCGTCCGCGCGAACTTGAGACCACCGCCATGGGCGCTGCGTTTCTTGCAGGTTTAGGCGAAGGTGTTTGGCCATCTCTACAGTCGGTGACAAATGCATGGCAGCTTGACCGACAGTTCGAGCCAATGCCAACAGGAACCGAGACGAAGGATTACGAGTTATGGCAACGCGGCGTTGGCCGCTCGTTGAACTGGGCAAACCAATAATTCAGAATCGAAACTTTTCTCGCAGCATTGCACCAATGCGATTAGCCACCATTACCACAGGTAAGTGAGTGTTAGCCCGTGGCAAGTCGGGCAAAACCGAAGCATCACACACCCACAGGTTTTCAAAACCAATCACTTGTCCAAATTCGTTAACTACCGCTGATTCGTTCTCTGGACTCCCCATTGCGCAGGTGCACGCTGGGTGCGAATACACCCCAGACTGCTCACGAGACCACACGTCAATTTGCTCATCACTCGCATCGCCCAACCATTCGGCCGCTTTCCCCTGATCATCACTACAGGCGTTGCTTGCAATTGCCTGCATCTGCGGAGATTCTGCATATGCATGAACCTGCCTAATGGTTTCTCGCATCACCAACACATCGTGTTCAGTTGACAGCGTATTGAAAAACACCTTCCCCGAACGCGTATTGGGGTCGTATCCCACATTGCCTTGCGATGTCACTTGCATCACTCCGCCGATTATTGCTCCAACGCGCTGTTGAGGATCGACGAAATTCATCGACAATATGTTGATATCGCCAATGCCAATTGACGAAGACTCTCGGATATTCGCACCAATGCACACAGATGATTGTGCTGACTCGCGCAGCGCAAATGAGAGGGCAATTGACGGATGGTTTTTCAATCCATTGCCAATTCCGGGTTTATCAATGCCGCTTCGACGAAGTAGCACTGGTGAAGCAAGCGCTCCAGCACACAACACCACACCTCGCGCCTCAATTAACTCCCCGCTAGTCAGTTGAACACCAGTAGATCGCATGCCGTTCACCACCACCGAATCAACTTCGGTTTGTAGACGAATGCTCAGGTTTGCAAAATTCGTGCATGACGACATGTACGTTTCGACAACGCTGTGTCGTTTGCCATTTTTCATCGTCAGAGCAGTCCAGCCAGCGCCACGGCCACTCAGTACTTCCCGATACAAATTGCCAACAATCGGCACTTTTCGCGATACTGCGGCGGCCAGCAATGCCTTGTCAACATCCCCAGCATCGCTTTCATCTACACAATGCAGAACATCTGGCAGTAAGGAAAATGTCCTTTGGACACTTTCCCAGCCCCACCCCTTGCACCCAAACTTTTGTTGCCAGTCATAGTCTTCACGCATTCCCCACATGCCAACCATGTAGTTGAGTAGAGAGGTTCCGCCTAATTGATCACCGTTATCAATCAGCAGCACACGAATAGCAGGGTCCTGCGCCAAGTGCGATGCCACCACCACTCCAGCCGAACCCGCACCGACCACCACGATCGGCAGTTGATGTTCAGCGCGCATAGTTACTACGAGATGTTGGTTGCTGCTGGCAATCCATGCAAGTGCGCATGGTCGTTGTAGCGAACTAAAGCAAAATGTCCTGCGCGTACTTCAACGAGCTCGGTAATTGAGCAATTCTTCGTATGCATTTCAAATGCGCCTGTTGGCGGCGTTCGCATAGTGAGTCGCAGCACTGCATCAACAACACCACCATGGCAAGCAACAAGAACCGACTTCCCCGAATACTTTCTGAGCAATTGATCCAATGAACTGGAAACACGCGCATGAAATTGCGCAATGGTTTCACCACCAGGAAAAAACACCGCGTTGGGATCCGCGCTCCAATCGGGAGGACCGTGACGACGAACAAATTCATCAAAAGTGAGCCCATCGCATTCCGGACCAGGATCGTGTTCACCAAAGCCAGTGTCAATATTGATTGGCAAACTTGACAATGCTGGCGCAATGATTTCGGCAGTCTCACGTGCACGTGGAAATCCACTTGACATCAACACGTCAATTGACAGCTCTTGCGTATGAGCCAATCGATCGCGCAGACGGGCTGCCTGAAGTTTTCCCAATTCTGAAAGACCATTGCAGGTTCGCGGGCCACCCAATATGCGATTGACTGTCACGTTCGACTCGCCGTGTCGCACCAGCACGATGCGGGTTTTACTCATACCAGTTTTTCGACGAAGCCCTCAAGCTGTCGCAAGTTGCGACACTCGTACACGCCATCAGTGAAACTTCCGTACTCTCCCACTACCGAGTCGCCAGTGTTCCAATAACTCTTCGGCTCAGGATTTAACCAATACACATGTCGTCCGCGCTTCTGCATTTCTTTTACAACCCACGAGCCGGTTGCGTGATAGTTATTACGCGCATCACCAAGAAGCAAAATCGTCGTTTTTGAATTGATGTCCTTGCCGTAGCGTTCCCAGAACACTTCAAATGCATGTCCGTAGTCAGAGTGTCCATCTACCCAGACCACATCTGCTTCTGTATTTACGCGATGGATTGCCTCTGAAATATCTTCGGTTGATTTGAAGTAACTCGTTACTTCATCAATTCCATCGATAAACACAAACGAGCGCACCTTCGAAAACTGACCCTGAATGGCATACACCAGCATCAAGGTAAATCGAGCAAAGGCTGCAACGCTTCCCGAGATATCGGCAACCACCATGAGCTCTGGTTTCGCTGGACGTGGATACTTAAATTTCGGATCTGCAGGTACTCCGCCGTAGCTAAGCGAATGTCGCACCGTGTTGCGGAAGTCGAGTGGCCCCTTACGACCATGACGACGCTTTCTTGCCAGCCGTGCAGCCAGCTTTCGCGTGAGAGGTTGCAACGCTTTTTTCAAACTCTGCATTTCATCACGACTGGCATGCATAAATTCGACATCTTCAGGCAACGGTTTACGCAAGGTTTTCGCCATTGCCTCCGCACCACGATCGGCAACCAGTTTGCGGCGAATCTCAGCCTCTACCTCTTGCTTAAATTGCTCGATTCGGCTTTCGTACTCGTCTTTTTCTAAACGCTGTTCAAGCTTCGTGAGATCTTCTTGCGCCTGCTGCATGCTCGCTTCCATCAACTTGTCGAGCATGTTGTCAAGATCAAGATTGCGCAGTGTGCGATATAGGTAATAGGTGCCACCTACTGGGCGTCCCGGCTCCATTCCAGCAAAACGCTGCACGGATTGTTTTGCAAGCGCCTTCATCATTGCTTGATCACCACTCATCAGCGCATTCATAAGCATTTGCGCAATTTCTTCAGGCGTGAGGCCATCCATGCTGCCACCGCTTTGACCTTTGCCTTCGCCTTGCATTTGCAGGTCTTGCTGCTCACGCCACATCTCGTCGTTTTCATTGCCGTCTTGCATGATGCTGTATTCAGGACCACGCAGCGAGAAGTAGACCTCAAAGATAGTTTCGAATGCGCGCCAATGATTTTGGCTCTTCACCAGGGTGGCACCAAGCGCATACTTAAATGCTTGTCGATCTTCTAGCGGAATTTCTTTAACCGCTTCCATCGCATCCAGGTTTTCGGTAAGGCTTACCGGCAAGCCCGCATTGCGCAGCTCAACGATAAAGCCCGACATCAAGTCGAGAACTGGCATCTCATCAACTCACTTGTCGACCGACAGTTCCTTCGCCGCTTTGGCAATGTCGGTCTGGTACTTGAGAAGAATGTGCAACGTATCTTTAGCCTCTTGTGCATCAATGTGATCGATGCCAAGCAAGATAAGCGTTCGTGCCCAATCGAGGGTTTCGCTCACCGATGGCGCCTTCTTCAAATCAAGTTGACGAATGCTGCGGACGATGCGTGCAATCTGATCGGCAAGATTTTCGCTAATGCCTTCAACCTTTGTCAGCACAATTTCTTTTTCACGTTCCATATCTGGATAGTCAATATGCAGGAACAAGCAACGTCGCTTTAGCGCCTCAGAAAGTTCGCGAGTGTTGTTTGAAGTGAGGAACACCATCGGAATCTGCTTGGCAGTGATGGTTCCAAGTTCTGGAATTGACACTTGGTACTCGGAAAGAATTTCAAGCAACAATGCTTCGGTCTCAATTTCAACGCGATCCACTTCGTCAATCAACAAGACCACTGGGTCTGTACTGCTAATCGCCTCAAGCAACGGACGTGTAAGCAAGAACTCATCACTGAAAATATCGTCGTGCACTTCTGACCATGAGTCACTTGACTTGTCGGCCTGAATGCGGAGCAATTGCTTTTTGTAGTTCCATTCGTACAGTGCCTTTGATTCATCAAGGCCCTCGTAGCACTGCAGACGAATGAGTCGGGCGTTCAACATTTCCGCCACGCTCTTTGCCAACTGGGTCTTACCCGTACCTGCTGGACCTTCAACAAGAATTGGCTTGCCCAAACGTTGGGCCAAATAGACCACGCCAGCAATTCCTTCATTGGCCAAATAGTTGACCTTTTTCAATCCGTCACGGACTTCCTGCACTGATTCAAAGCTCTTACTCATTCGTGCAACCCTAGCGTTTAGCGCCCTTGCGCCTACGATGGAGATGCTCATGACCGGTCTCGTTCGATCGAACCTCGTAGTTGCCACGGGAACAGCAGTTTCCCGCCTCACTGGGCTTATTCGCATCGTCGTCTTTGGCATCATCGTTGGCCAAACTTCACTGGCTGACGCCTTTGACAGCGCCAATAACTCGCCCAATGCAATCTATGAGTTGCTGATCGGCGGAGTACTTTCTGCCAGCTTGGTCGCGTTATTTGCTCAATTCATTGAACGCGATGATCACCAGGATGGCAAAGAGAAAAGTCAAGATGCAATCATCAGCGTTTCACTGATTGCACTTGTCATCATCACGTCTCTTGCCGTGATCTGCGCCCCGGCAATATTCCATATTTTTTCTCTCAATCCCGCGCAAGGCATTGACGTTCAAGCCTTTCGAAGCGTAGGAACTTCACTGACGCGAATCTTTGTCTTTCAAATCTTTTTCTATGGATTGAGTGCCCTGACTTCAGCACTGCTCAATGCACGAAAACTATTTTTTGCTGCTGCGTGGTCGCCTGTTCTCGCCAATGTGGTGACGATCGGTTCATTTCTGCTGCTACCGCTCACGTCGGCGGGAAGCGACTTATCAATCGACTCGGTGCGCAATGACCAAACAGCGATGTGGGTACTTGGACTTGGCACCACACTTGGCATCGCGACGATGGCAATCACCCAGGTTCTTGTGGTACGACGTCATGGCTTCACCTTTTCGTTTTTGCCACAGTTTCGTCACCCAGCCGTCGTCAAACTCATTCAACTTTCCACATGGACACTTGGTTACGTAGCGGCTAACCAAGTTGCTCTTGTGGTGATCAAGAATCTTGCTTCTCCTGGTAGCGGTGGCGTTGATGCATATTCAAAAGCTTTTGTGCTCCTGCAGCTTCCACACGGTTTACTGGCCGTTTCAATCGCCACAACATTTGTTCCCGACCTCGCTCGCATGTTTCATCGTGGAGACCACATTGAATTTTCATCAACGATGGCTCGCGGCATTCGACTTACCGCGATGCTCACATTTCCCGCTTCAGTGGGGTTATTTGTTCTGTCAAAGCCACTCATCGGCTTACTCTTCCAACACGGCAATTTCACCGATTCCGCAGCAATCAACACAGCAAGAGCATTGTCAGGTTTGGCTCTCGGTCTTGCCGGCTTCTCTGTTTATTTATTTGTGCTCCGCGGGTTCTATGCACGCAACGATACGCGTACACCGTTTTTCATCAACTTGGTTGAAAACGCGCTCAACATAATTTTTGCAGTTGCCTTGGTTGATCGCTTCGGTGTGTTCGGACTTGGCATTGCATTTTCTATTGCGTACATCGTTTCTGCGGTTATTGCACTGGTAGTGCTTGAAAGCACTGAAGTTGACATCAAAATGTCGGCTCTAGCTTTCTCGCTTCTGCGCATTGCTTCCGCAGCAGCCGTTATGGGGTTAGTCGTATGGATCGTGAGCAATGCCATCGGCTCAAACGCGGGCATAGGGTCGATTACTCGAGTAATAAGTGGAACGGTTATTGGTGCAATCGCTTACGCGATGGCACTTACCGCACTTGGCGACCAGGAATTACGCAGTTACTTGTCGAGCAAAATGACAAGATCGTCGCGATGAACGAGCTCAGGATCTACCCCTTCAGGTAAATCGCTGCTCTGTGAGCCAGCAGCTGCACCAGCTTGCACCGCATCAATTCCAACCATTCCGCGCGCAAACACTTCACCTCGCACGTCAGCAATTTCTACTGTGTCTCCTGCAACGAAGTCGCCGCTTACTTCAACTACACCAGCATGGAGCAACGACGTATTGCGGGCAATCATGGCGTTTTTTGCGCCATCGTCTACAACAACTACTCCAACGTGCGCTGCCGCAAATGCAATCCACAATTTCCGAGCGGACAAGTTGCGATTATGAGGTAAAAACTGAGTGCCAACACCTGGCTTTTCATTAATCGCATCTTGCAATACATTTTCCCTACTTGCACTAGCAATAACCGTGCGCACACCAGACCATGATGCGATGCGAGCGGCAGAAAGCTTGGATGCCATTCCTCCGCTCCCTCGTGCGGTTCCGGCCGAACCCGCGTTTACCGAAAGCAGCGGATCATCAGCCTTCACTTGCTCTACGAGCGTTGCGCTTGCATCTGTTCGCGGATCTGCTGTGTACAAACCACCAATGTCGGTCAACAATACAAGGGCATCTGCGCCAACACTGTGCGCAACAAGAGCAGCAATTCTGTCGTTGTCACCAAATCGAATTTCGTCGCTAGCGATTGCATCATTTTCATTAATGATTGGAACGCAACCGAGTTCAAGTAGACGACCAAGTGTTTGACGTGCATGCAAATACTGGGTGCGATCAATGAAGTCATTTGGCACCAGCAACACCTGAGCCCCAATGAGCCCGCGAGCAGCCAAATACTCGTTATAGCGATTCATCAATTGACTTTGCCCAACAGCAGCAAGTGCTTGCAGCGTTTGAGTATCTGTTGGGCGCTGGCTCATCCCTAACGCCGCGACTCCTCCGGCTACCGCACCAGAAGTTACAACAAGCACTTCATGCGACTGTTCGCGAAGCACCGCAACCTGATCACACAATGTTCGAATTGCGTCGTTATTGATCGCGCCATGATCATCTGTTACTGACGATGTTCCAATTTTTACAACGATGCGCATTGTTAGCTCTCTGGGGTGTATTCAAAACTAAACGTGCCAATATGAACAACCGTTCCCTCTGTTGCACCAGCGCGAGCAAGCAGACGATGCACGCCGAGGTTCTTCAGGCGCTCATCGATGTAATTCATGGCGTCTGGTGTGGTGACATCGTTGAGCGCAACTGCGCGCTCAACATCTCGACCGTGAAGACGGAACTCCAAATCACCAAGCTTTTCAATCTTGGTTCCTTCAGCCTGCGGCTTGATCACCACGGCGCCCTGCTTCGGCGGTTCTAGAGTTCGCGCATGTTTCACCAAATCAGCAAGTTCTCCGAGCACTTTGCGCACACCGTCACGAGTGACAGCAGACATCTTCAGACCCTTCCAACTATCAAGCGCATCTGCTTCGGCGGCATCGGTTTTTGTTGCAACTACTAGTCGCGGACGCTCAAGCAAGTCAGGTCGATACTCACCCAACTCATGCAACAAAATGCGCTCCTGTTCGGCAGCCGACATGCCATCCATTGGTGCAAGATCGACAAGCACACAAAGCACGCGAGCACGTTCAATATGTCGAAGGAATTGATGACCGAGACCTTTACCTTGGCTCGCTCCTTCGATGATCCCCGGAATGTCAGCAATGATGAATTCCGTTTCTGCATCTAATCGAACTACACCAAGGTGTGGTTCAAGAGTGGTAAACGGATAGTTCGCAATCTTTGGCTTTGCCGCTGAAACAGAACTAATGAACGTGCTCTTTCCCGCGTTTGGAAATCCGACCAATGCAACGTCAGCCATCAATTTGAGTTCAAGTTTCAACCAACGCTCAATGCCATGCTCACCCTGCTCGGCAAACTTTGGCGCACGACGACGATTCGACAAAAAGCGAGCATTGCCTCTTCCGCCTTGACCGCCGCGTGATGCGCACCATTTTGAACCATGCACAGGCAAGTCAGCCAACACCTCACCCGTGTATAAGTCTTTAACGACGGTTCCTTCTGGAACATTGACAATAAGGTCGGCGCCTCGACGTCCATGCAAGTCTTTTCCCATTCCGTTCACGCCGTCACCGGCACGACGGTGCGGGTGGTCACGGAACGCAAGTAACGAAGCAACGTTGTGATCGGCCACCAACCACACGGAGCCACCGTCGCCACCGTCACCGCCGTTAGGGCCACCGAAGGCAACTGGGCCTTCACGACGGAAACTTACGCAGCCAAATCCCCCATCGCCACCGCGAACATTGAGTTGGGCTTCGTCGACAAATGCGCTCATAGGGGGTTTCTAGGCTACTAGTGCCACACCCCTTATCTATCGTGTCGGCATATCGTGATCACAGTGAATACATCAGCCCAGAACTCCAGCAGCCAGCCACATGACGCAGGCGAATCTCATTCGCGAGCAATCGCTTGGGCGCAAACCATGCATGGGTTTGATAATGAAGGCATTCGTTTCGCTCACTCCGACTCATGGGCAGGCGCAGGGTCAACAAACATCATCGATCGCCTAGAGCGCGAAGCGCGCGAACACGAGCTGCTCGCTCCACTTGCCACACGCTCATTTGGGGCCGGCAATCGGGCCATCGCCGAAGAAGAAGACCAGTTCCGCACCTGCTTCGAACGAGATCGCGACCGTATCTTGCACGCTTCCGCATTTCGACGTCTTGCAGGCAAGACACAAGTATTTGTTTTTCCTCAAGACCACCAGCGCACTCGACTCACCCATGCTCTCGAAGTAGCTCAAGTCGCAACCGCAGTTGCACGCGCACTTGGTCTCAACGTTGCACTAACTGAAGCCATTGCTCTCGGACACGATTGCGGGCACGGACCAGGTGGCCATGCCAGCGAAGATGCACTAAGCCAATTCATTCCAGAAGGTTTTGATCATGCCGTGTGGGGAGCAAACGTCACGCTTGTGCCACTCAATTTGTGCGCCGAAACACTCGATGGAATTCGTAATCACTCGTGGTCACGTCCGGCTCCACAAACACCAGAAGGCGAAGTGGTGTCGTGGGCAGATCGCATTGCGTATGTATGCCACGACTTTGAGGATGCAGTAGCTACCGGAATTGTTTCACCCAGCCAGCTTCCCGACATCGTGCGCACATATTGCGGCGAAACGCGTTCAAGCCAACTGCGAGCATTTATTTCTTCAATGGTTGGTGCAAGTTTGCACAACGGTCGCGTTGGCATGAAATCAAACGAAGCAGATGCACTTGCAGCATTTCGAAAATTCAATTACGAAAACATTTATATGCGCGAAGCTTCGCTGAATCAAGCAAAATCAGTTATTGATCTGCTACGCGCTCTCGTTGAGCACTACGTCGCACACCCACATCTCATGGCCACACAACCAAAAACTGAAATTCCGCCAAGCCAAAGCGAACAAGCATTGCGAGATGCAGTTGCATACGTAGGTGGAATGACCGACCGGTTTGCATGCCGACAAGGCAAAGCACTACTTGGATGGGATGACAGTCGACTCCCTCAAGGAATCGATACGCACTAAACGCGTTGCGTTAGGCAGTTGGAAGAACGTCGACAACCTTGCGGCCACGACGCTCACCGAACTTCACGCTGCCGTGAGCAAGAGCGAACAAGGTGTCGTCTTTGCCGATGCCAACGTTTTTGCCAGGGTGCACTTTGGTGCCGCGCTGACGAATGAGAAT
>Ga0075472_10000939_pt1 | contig 12032 bp, 14 predicted proteins | sample DEB19_08_DNA_3_FD_77014 | JGI IMG/M metagenome (GOLD analysis project Ga0075472, IMG submission 77014) | Aqueous microbial communities from the Delaware River and Bay under freshwater to marine salinity gradient to study organic matter... | ecosystem: Environmental > Aquatic > Marine > Coastal ...
ACAGAAGCAATTAATTTTTCACGACGATTCATTAGATTAATTTCTGACGTACCAGTGATTCCAGAAGTTTAGCGGTTGGCTGGTACAACACAACCATCTTGCCCAAGACACCGCGTTTCTTGACGAGCTTTCCGTTTTCATCCCTGACCTTATCAAATTCCCCGGACCGAATCAGATATTCGGCAACGCAACGGAGTCTCCGTTTGAGGGGCAGTTCAGCCTGGGGGAACTTACCACAGATTGTGTCGGGCGCCATATCTTTAAATGCCAGACGCAACCTGTTGGCCAAGGTCATGCCTGAATTAAGGTCCTCTTCTTCGTAATTGCGAAGATTCTCTAAATATCGCTGAAGGGATGCGTCATCAAATGATCCACCTGGCGGCAAGAACATTTCCACCTGGTGTGCCAAGGATTCAGGCAATACTTGCAAACAGTTTTCAACTGTGACTTCACTGATACAAACAGTGGTAAAGCGGTGCGCCATTAGATGACCTCACCACGCACTGATGTTTGGTATTTGTACGGATGATTGTAAAAGTCAGTCAGAACTGCTTCACGGTTTTTGGAGAAGGACTGCACAAGCCTGCTCCAAGGAATGCGGAATAAAGCTTTTTTATTTCCGTCTGGCATGATGTTGACATAATGAATACCTTCCACCCAGCCCTTTTCGGGATTTTTCCTGCCGATTGCAATCCAATTGCGAATAGTTTGATCGGATACACCCAGGCGCCTGGCGCATTCCTCAGTCGATAAGTACTCATCGGCATAAGCGTCTGGATCTAACGAATTGGTTTTGCCTTCTGCATGACGGTCATGCCACATGGAACTAAGAACATTCTTGATTCCTCTTAGTTCCCACGCAATGTCTTCCAGGCCTTTACGTATTCCGTTTTGCATAACATCAATCCTTTCTGTTAGATGCTAATGTGTGGGAAGATTTATTGCTTACATGGAAGATCAAATTCCCCCCAGCCAACCACCGATTCAGTTTCCGACCCAACCAGAGATCACGCCTGAACAACTTGCCGAACTGAAGGAGCGCGCTCGCCAGATGGCCATCCAGCAAACCATCGCTCAACAAGCTGCCGCACCCAGGCCGCAACCTCAGGTGGTTTACGTGCGCCGCAATCTGACCGTCGCCGAGCTGATTGTGGTATTCGTGATTGCTTGCGGCATTGTCACCGGTGTCCAAGCAGGCTGGAACTTTGTTTCCAACTTCTTACCACGCCTTGAGATTAGGGTGAAGTAGGAACTGGAATAACGGAACTATAATTGATTTAAAGGTATTTGTATACATAAGTAGTGGCCAACCGTAGAATCAGTGACCTGCAAGAATTGGCGGGAACCGCTTTAGAGGACATTGATCTCTTTACGGTTGTCCACGTCAATGAAGTTGATCCGGCGTTAAAAAATAAAAAGATTACCGTATCTGGCACCAAGGTTTATTACGACGTTTATTACCTACCCAGAAGCGGCGGTACCATCAGTGGTTCTGTCACCGTTCAGAATAATCTGACCGTCAGCGGTGATCTGCGGGTTTCTGGTGTTCTTATCAGCGCTCAAGCATTAACGCTTAGCGGTCTTGTTGTTCAAAACGATTTAACAGTCAGCGGCAGTACTTTTGTTAACTCCCTAACCGGTACTGTTGTTCAAGGTGACAGCCTTTATGGCATCAACACAACAACAGTAACAATCACTGGTACCGCTGCAAACTTTACCAGTGGCCGTTATCAGTACCTCTCTGGTGCCACGGTTACTGGCGATAAAGTCAGCGTTAATACAATTACTGGAATTTGGGGTGATTTCACTGGCACCCTCAGTGGCACAACAATTACCGGTAATACAGCCAGGTTCTCAACTGTAACTGGTATTTCTGGAACGTTTGCATCTGGGACATTTACATCAGCACTCTCTGGTGTTGTCATTACTGGTGACACTGTACGCGCCACAACACTCACTGGAGTTTCTGGTGTCTTTACCAGTCAAGTCAGTGGTGCAACTATTACAGGTAATACGGTCAGAGCATCAACCGTTACCGGAATCAGCGGTGTTTTTACCTCTCAAATTTCCGGCGCGACAATCACTGGTACGGTCGGTAACTTTACAACTGGTGTCTTCCAGACATTAACAGCTGTTAACCAGTCGTTTACAAACTTAATTATTAGCGGTGATTTTACCGTTATTTCTGGCCTATATGTTTCTGGTTCCGGATATATTGAATCTGGTTTAACTGTTAACAATACAATCAGCGGTGTTACATTAACTGGCACAACTGTTAAAGCGGTTACTTTCAGTGGAAGTTCTGGTGTTTTTACAGATATTAGTGGTGGCACCATTACAGGTACAACGGTTAATGCGCTGACCTTATCTGGAACAACAATTACAGGTCAGACAGCGCAAGTTGTCACATTAACTGGCAATACCGCAGGGTTTACAACAGTCACAGGTACTACTGTCACTGGCACAACCGCTAATTTTGCAACTGGCATCTTTAGCAATCGCATTAGCGGCGTCATGCTGCTGTCGACAAGCGGTCAGGTTGCCTCCTTAAGTGGCACTGATCTTTCATATACAAACATCAGCGGTTCTGCCATCACCGGCACAACGGCTGATTTTGTTTCCGGAACCTTTACATCGCGCATTAGTGGAGCTGTAATCACTGGTGGTACAGCTGGATTTACCACCATTACAGGCACGACGGTTACTGGAGCCACTGCAAATTTTGTCTCGGGTGTTTTTACATCTCAAGTCAGCGGTGTAACTGTTACCGGCACAAGTGGTTTATTTACGTTGGTCAGTGGTGGCACTGCAAGTTTCAGTGCAATTACAGGTACAACCACAACAGGTACAACAGCAAACTTTAATACACTTTCGGGAACGACTGTTACAGGTATTAGCGGTAACTTTGTTTCTGGTATATTTACTTCCAGGATTTCCGGTACAACTGTTACTGGAAACACTGCTTTATTTACAGATATAACCGGTTCCACCCTTGCAATTACCACTCCGTCTGGTGCCACACCTGCCATTGTTTGCTCCGGTGTTGTATCTGGCGGAACAGGTGGTTTTGTTATTGCCGGGCCGTTAATTATTCTTCCATAAGCTTGGTTAATCCAGTAGACTGGAGAACCAGCTTTGCTTAAATGACAAAACCCAAGCCATTACTTAGTTTTGAAGAGCTGGATAGTGTTTTTAAAATTGATGAAACAAGCCCATCAGGTTTAAGGTGGAAAAAGGGAAAAAGTACAGGATTGAAAGCAGGTGGCATTAGAAATGGGCAATACTGGTTTGTTAAATACAAAGGAGAATGTTGGTCTTGCCAGAGAATTATTTGGATGCTTGCTTTTCAACAAGATCCTGGAATTATGGAAATTGATCACATAGATCAAAATAAACAAAATAACAAGCTAGAAAATTTACGTCTTGCATCAAAAGCTTCTAATTGTCATAATAGACAGTTATGCCAAGAAATTAAAAACAAAAAAACAAGTAAATACAAAGGGGTTTATTGGCACAAACCCCGAAATCGATGGCGGGCAAGAATCGTAGTAAGAAGAAAAGCAATAGAACTTGGCAGATACATCAATGAAATTGATGCTGCTAAAGCATATGACAGAGCAGCAAAAAAGTTTTATGGAGAGTTTGCAGTCTTAAATTTTCCCAAGGACAAATAGTCAGTTAAAATAGAGAAAAATAGTAAGACAAATGCCGTACGGTATCTTAAAGTGCGACACCATTACATTTACTTCCAGTGGTGTTGATAAGAGTGTAAGCATCTCCGGCTTAGTCCAGAACCCGACGTTCAGCGGAAATATCACATCGACTGGCACCATTTCCGGTGTGACAATCCAAGGTGGAACACTGGTTTCTGGTGCAACCGTCACTGGTTCTGCCGGTCAATTCACAACGGCAACCGTTGTTACAGGTGTGTTTGCTTCTGGTACTGCGGCTGCACCTTCTATTACATTTGCAGGCGATACAGATTCCGGTTTTTATTCTGTTGGCGCAAATCAAGTTGGTATCACAACTAGCGGCACATCTCGTTTGGTTGTTAACAGCTCCGGCGGGTTACTGGTGGGGACGAGTACAGCGCTCACGAGTACGTCTCCTCAGTACAGCAAGCTTGCTGTAATTGGTAACACGTTAAATAGCGGAGCCAGTTATGTCACCTTAGGCAGAGGGTCTACAACTACTTTTGCAAATGTAGACGTTGGGCTGTTGATGTTTACCGACAACACAGCTGCACATTACGCTTCGATTGAATGTTGGACAGACGGTACTGGTGGCAGCGGTGATTATCCCGGGCGCCTGGTCTTCAGCACCACCGCTGATGGGGCCAGCAGCCCAACCGAACGCCTGCGCATCACCAACGATGGGAAGGTGGGGATTGGGACGAGTAGTCCTGGAGGCACTCTAGATGTTGCTGCCGGCAACACCAGTAACTATGCGATTATCGCAAACAACAGCTACTCAACCGGCGATCAGAACTACCTTCAGTTCAAAGCTAGTTCCACGATCATTGGAGATTTCAACCGCCCCAATGGCACAAACGACGTCGAGTTCAATGTTGGATTTGGGGCGATTGCGTTTGGAACCGGAACTGCTGGCACAGCAGTAGAGCGAATGAGGATTCGCAATGACGGAGAAGTACTAGCTGGAATTACAACTGCAACAGGGCGGACTTTTTCTACACCTAAAATTGGTCTATGGAACTTAGGAAGCAATTGCGAAATTGGTTGGTTTGGTGGCAGCCCAACGCCAACGCTACAATTTAATGGTTGGTGGGACATTAGTAGTGATCGCCTTCAGTTCACAGATGCAGACTACAGCCATGGCGTTTATCTTGCTCAGAATAGCAATGCCTGGGCAGCATATTCTGATGTCAGGCTCAAGGAAAATATCACTCCACTTAGCAATTCCATTGAAGCTGTCAAACAATTAAATCCGTGCAGTTACAATTGGAAATCAAATCAAGCGCATGATGTCGGCTTTATTGCACAAGAGGTTAAGGCTGTCTTTCCTGAAGCAGTTGATGGAGAAGAATCAGATTTTTATATCGACGAAGAAACGGGCCGCTTCTACGGGGCGATGGGCCTTAAAACAGACAAATTGATTCCCCTGCTAACAGCTGCTCTCCAGGAAGCTATCGCCAAGATCGAAACCCTTGAAGCCAAAGTTGCAGCCCTTGAGGGCGTGTAATTTTATTCTTTAATTGATCTGTTAAACTGAGAAAAAACATTTATTATGGCTGATACATTTACTTGGGGTATTGCTAACCTCAATCGTCAACTTAGTGATGGCACTGTGACAGCAGTGCATTGGACACTAAGTGCTGAACGCACTGTTAGCGGTGAAACACTTGGTACAGGCTGCTATGGATCCGTTGGTCTTGGTGCACCAGACCCCAATAACTTTATTGACTATGACGATTTGACACCACAAATTGTTACGGCTTGGATTGAGGATGTTCTTGGCGCTGATCAAGTAACATCTTTAAAAAATGGATTGACCGGTCAATTGAATATTCAGGAAAACCCAACTGAAGGCAACGGTGTACCTTGGTGATTTGTTGTTATACTTTTTAAAGTCATTGTTTTGTTATGGCTTGCAAGAAAAGCGAACTGGTCTCTGCTATTAATTCCTTTGGCGCTGCACGCGCTACTGGCGACGGCAATCTGATTGCATTCTCTGGTAACCTGCTCGGTCAACTTCTGGAAACTCTTGAGTTTGCTGCAGAGGAAGAAGCAACAGAAGCCCCGGTTGAAGTTGTTGATGAAGAGTGAGTTCTAGTGAAGTTGACCTAGAGTAGGTAAATAAACTCTAGGTCGATGACAATAAAACTCACAGATGCTGCAAAGTACTACGACGAATTACCACACCAGGTAAGCGCGTGGAATTGGCTCCAGGGGGAAGTTGATCCTTCCACGCTGGAGTCTTTTGCTACCAAATATCGCAACGCACCTAAACTTGTTACCTACACCAACGATTGGAATGGTGTCATGGCAGCTGGTAAAGCCGCTGGTGCCAAATATCCAGAAGTTGTGGCGGCCCAGTGGGCATTAGAATCAGCATGGGGTAAACATGTTTCTGGTACCCACAATTACTTTGGATTAAAGGGTGCTGGCACCAATGTCAATACGCAAGAATTTATTAACGGTCAATGGGTAACAATCAATGCGGGTTTTATTAATTTCCCTGACCTTTATACCTCTGTTTGTTATCTTGTCGATCGTTGGTACAAAGACTACAGTCGATACCAAGGAGTCAACCGCGCCAAAAGTAGAAATGAATGCGCTCATCTCCTCGTTAAAGAAGGATATGCAACGGATCCTGACTACGCTACTAAATTAATTCAAATCATGGATCGGGAGTTAAAAACTTCCGGTACTGCACCAAAACCCAACGATCCACCCGCAGCACAACGCTTTAATCCCTGGAGCCCATTCACATATAAGATCACACCACACATCACGTATGGTGAGTTGACCCTGAACCAAGAGGCACGTCGGTTTACCAAGCAACATCAATGTGACACAGCACTAGAGCTGTGTCGATTCCTGGAGCGTGTACGTAATGAATTTGGCGGTAAACCAATTGTTATCACCAGCGGTTCACGTCCTGAACCCATCAATACACAAGTAGGCGGTGCCAAGAATAGTGAGCACACATTCAATGAACCATCTAAAGGTGCAGTAGATTTTTACATTGAGGGTGCCAGCACTTATGCCGTGCAAGAATGGTGTGACTACAATTGGCCTTACTCCGTTGGCTATGGCGCACCTAAGGGATTCGTGCATCTGGGGATCCGACCTGGCAAACCAAAAGTCAGATGGGATTACTGAGGTGAAGAAATATAAAGAACCCCGGATACGGGTCAATATCTGCTGGGAAGTTGGTGAAGAAAAAAAGTGCGCAACCCTGTCAAAAGAACAGGCTTACGCAACAAGAGAATGGGTTGAAAAAAATGATGGGGTCGTGTTCTGGTTTCAGGCGCTACCCGATTGATCAGCGCTGTTTGGCACGGCCAATCACAAGACCAAGGATTTCGATAATACGATAAGCTTTACGGGCAAATTTATCGTCTTTAGGTGTTGGTGTCAAAGCGCAAATAGCAGATGCAGCGGCATGAATGGCAAGGGCCACTTCAAGATATTTGTTCATGTGATCCATATGGATAATTAGGTTGTCTTTATTTTATACGATTAGCAGTCGTAAATTTTACACGATCCGGCGTGCGGATAATCTTTACAGTATTCTTTAAACTTTTGATGCGTAGTCAGTGGTGGAATATCAATCTGACATTGCTTAAACAACTTACACACCAGCCAGTTGTAGAACTTCATCATGATGTTGTGATCAAAGGAAGATAAATATCGGGGAAGCGATCATCCTGCTGGTGATCACGCTCCCATGCTTCTTGCCATTCGTATAAAGAGTGCAGGTGTATATCTTGTCCAGTATAGTTCTCTGTCATGTCAAGCATAATAATGTCTTCGCTTGCTGTCACCGTATCATTATCAATGAACCAAGTTGATGTTTCTGGAACTGTAACGGTAACACTTGAGACAATTGTTGCAAGAATATTGGTATACGCGTTAAATCCAGTGGTAATTGTGTAGTTGATATTAAAAGTGGGACCAATAACAAGGGTGTTGCTCAAGTCGATGGCGTTTTCATAGACAAGAAAGTTGGGTCCACCTACTTCTGTTTGCAGAAATCCCTCTGGATCTTCTACATCAACAACAAGACCCACCTCGTAATCCAGTGGTTCATTACGCGTTGTTGAAACACAAATTAAATAATTGCCTGGCCCCAAGGGATAATATCTATCGTCACCAAGATCAAGGCGATTGGGAGCAAATACATTGTATAAATTGGACTGAGCATTCATCACATGCCCGGTATAAGGATGATCCGTGTGTCCGTCTGTTATCTGTGAAACGGAATCCTCTTGAAAGATTGCACGCCCTTCCATTGGCGTGAGATCCATTTCATAGGCGGATACATTGATGTAATTAGGACGTGGTTGGCCCTTGATCAGGATCAACCAAGCGTTTACTGACAGACCAATCTTGAACCAATGGTTGTATTCGCCACCGCCAAAACCACCGTTTGAATTTTGATTTGTATCCCGGTAACCAATGACTTTATTTTGTGGGCCTAATGAGCCACGCAGATGACGCAGCGAAATACGGTCAAATGTACCAAGATTGAGAGGATTATCTTGTGTACGTTGACGCTGAGATGTTTGGCTACGTGACATTATTGCGTGGTACTTTTACCCTCCTTCATCATAATCGGGAGCATCTTTTGCATCCAGGGGATGATTAATGGTTGGCCTGTAAGAAGCCTCGATCAGTTTGTGGATTTGACCCGTCACTCTTGCCTTAGTAACAGCCATCAGCTTGGTGGCATCCAGTTCAGTAGCAAACGGAACCATAGTCTGCGGCGGGAACAAACGATTCCAACTGGAGACCAGATGCAAAGGATTGCCGCACCAGGGGTTTTTACAAATGCGTGTTACAGGCATAGAGCCGATATCACCCCAAGAACACACATAAATTGCTTTGTGTGGTGAGATGTTTTCCGACATCTGCTTGCTGTATGAGGCGCGGTAAGAAGGGAAGCACACACGTTTTGGTGCCTTAGCCCCAGGGAGATTTAGTTTCCAACAGTCCTCCCAATCACCAATCTGGATCTGTTGCCAGATCTTAATGATTTGTTTCTTGTAGTACGGATCGATGTAATTGATGTCGTATCCACAGAGGTTGGATTGAATCTTCAAAGCGCAGTGATAACACCAGTGCCACTCGCGATCACGGATGACATGACTGAAGGGGCATGGAAATCCCTTGTAGTAACCATGGGTCTTTAATTCCTCACTACTCAGATCGTTAATGCGTGGAACAAAACGGAAGTGAGCAGCGTTGGTGTGGGTAAGAAGGTTGGCCATCAGACGGCAAGGATTGGGCAGGGCTTGGATTGCTTGCGTGCAGGGGGCTTACGGCTGGCGTACAGCTCCAGGCGGTTGTCCTTTGTCTTATTGGAAGACTCATGCTTTACGTCGTAATTATTGGGTAGTTCACCTGTACGCATGTAATACACGATGCGGTGCGCCAGGTACGGCTGGTTGTCCACGCAGACGCGGTAGTAGCCACTGCAGCGAACCAGCCTTCCCGCCTGCTCCCCCACCTCGTAGCCGGCCTTGGCGAGCGCCCACTCCAGTCCTGACGGGTATTTGTCGGACAACCGGAACAACTGATGAAGGCGCCAGAGGGGTGGCATTTCCACGTAGCAGCGGGACACGTGCAGAAAAACTGGTAACAAACAAGGATTCTATTCGACCTTAGGGATAATTACTTAAAAATTCAAAGTGTAATGTTTTTTGCACAGTTTTATCTTTTGTTCCTATTCACCTTGCGTCTCGTGAGACTATGCAAAAACACGTACACTTTCAATTTTTAAGTAATTATCCTTAGAACCGGATAGAAACGGTTCTTGTTACCAGTTTCTGCGCACACCTCCTCCCGCCAATCTCACCCCTCACGCCAAAACAAAGGCCCCGTGGAGCCCCACTGTCATATAAGTCTCAACCTGAGACTACTCACCAATAAAAAACCCCCTGTTTCCAGGGGGTCGTCAGCAGATATCCAGTGCAAACGTATCAGACGAGCGCCAGCTCCTTCTGCTTCTTCTGCTTTTGTTTCCGGTTTTTGCGACGCTTGGGGGCGATGGGGGGAGCATCCACCGTGTGATCCACCTCCTTCAGCACGTCCTCAAAGATGCCGCCAAACTGAGACGCAACTGTGTCCCATGCGAACTGAGGATCAGTCACTCGTAAGTGACAGAGTTCAGCTGTTGCGTCCAGCTTCTCGCGATTCTCGTAAAGATCCGTCAAAATCTCCGCCAGATGGTCAGCAGAGGGGCATGGCATCTCACGTCCATAGTTTACGTCAACGTCCACGTGCTCGTTCTTAATAAGCCTTCCATAGCCCTCAAACACTTCTTTGGTGCTGGTATGGTTGGGCACTACTTGCGCTACCTTGCAGGCGGCATGCTCAAAGTTGACAAGTTCCCAGCCACCACCTTTGGTGGTGTTAATACCAACATCACAAGCGTTATAGATAGTATTTAATTCTTCAACAGAAACGGACGGAGGACTAGGACTAGTTGTTGTAAGAATAATGCGACCATTGGGATCTAATTCTTGTTTTTCCATTTCTCGCGCAAACAGCTGTAAAATATCCCAGCCCTGATCTTTAACCCCACAATGCAGATACAATTGAGCATCGGGTTTGTCTTTTGCAAATTTCGCAAAAGCTGTGATTGTAATATCTAACCGCTTACGGAATTGATTACGATTTCCATTAAACACTACAAATGAATCTGGTTTAATTCCAAGACGTTGACGAGCTTCCAGTTTATCCATCGGATAAAAAACAGCTGCATCAAGCCCGTGGGGAATAACAGCAATAGGACGGTTTACTCCAGCTTTAATAAATTCGTGCGCTCCGAATTCTGTAAAAGCAATTAAACCATCCCAATCATTGATATGCGGGTCAATTCCTCCAAGCCAGTTATAGCTATCCATGGTTAAATATCCAACAAACTTAAATTGTTTTTGTTGGTGTAGATCCTGAATTTGCCGATATTGTTCAGACACAATCCAAGGATCGTTAAGACTAAAGACAATATCCGGACGCTCACGCTCGACAATCTCACGGATACGTTGCTCGCCAAAAGGTGCCTGCTGGAACCGATTGGATGCCGGGTACATCTTAAAGTCTTGTTGCTCTTCGCATGGATCCCCATGCCAGTTACATGCAAGAACAACAAATTCAAAATCATCCCTAAGGCGTGGGAGGATGGCTCCAGACACACGCCCAAAACCAGTTGTTGCTACAAAATCAGCAATCCAAAGAATTTTAGGTTTTTTGGTCATTGAGAAGGCTTGTAAGTTCTTTAGGAAATATATCGCAAATTAAACCTTTTTGACAGTCGAGTTGCCCAGGCCACACTCGATTTCCTTTGCTGCAATTTTCTTTTGCAGTCAATATTTGTAGATTAGTTTCCACATGCAAGCCGCACATATAGTCAGAGACCATTGGATAAACATGGTCTACATGATGCTCAATTCCAGTTTCAAGAGTTAAACGCCTTGCTTCTTTGTAAAAGTCAGAAATTTTTTGCTGATTTGCCCACGCAACAAACCGCTGTTTGCGTTTAGCATTTTTTAATTTGTCGTATGCTAAGCGTTTATGTGGATTTTGTTTTAACCATTTCTTTGTTTTTTGTTTTTTCTTATTTCGCCATTCACTATCTTGCTTCCAACGTTTTCTTTTTTGAGCATTAATTTGTTTACGGCGTTTTTCTCGAAATTCTTGATTAGCTTGATAATGCTCTCTTTTTCTTGCGTTGCATTTTTCTTGCGTTTTTCTTTCCTGTATTAATGCACTCTTGATTCGATTAGCCTTGAAAACAGGATCAGTGTGATATTTATTCTTGGCATAAGCTCGCCTGCAGTCAGGACATCCCCTCCCATTGCCCGTTGGAATGTACCAATGCAGTTTTTTACGGCACAGCTTGTAGTTTTCACCAGGACAGTCGTTTAAAATACTCATGTGACCAGTTGGGTGGTTACCGTGGGCAGGGAGTTGGCGCTCCGCTGCCCGTTTATTTTAACAACTAAAACGTCTCTTCTACTACTTCTTCTACTGTTTCTTGGTGGTTTTTCTTTTTGTCAAGAACATCACCGTAGTGCGGCCTCCACTCATCTTTGTTCAGCCCCACCTCAACGATGGATGGAAACTTAGCGTACTTCTGATCGGACGCACGGCAGGCAATGTTAACGACACGCATACCCCTGCGATCCTTGAATTTGTAAACGTTGAGTCCCAATTGATGTACACATACGTCCATTAACAAGGTTTCAAATCGCGTACGGCCAAGAATGTTGCTGTTGCTGGCGCAAGCAAACTCACAGTAGCTGGCATAAAGTTGCGTATCCCAGCCGGTGTACACATTTGATGTGC
>Ga0075472_10000942_pt1 | contig 12015 bp, 18 predicted proteins | sample DEB19_08_DNA_3_FD_77014 | JGI IMG/M metagenome (GOLD analysis project Ga0075472, IMG submission 77014) | Aqueous microbial communities from the Delaware River and Bay under freshwater to marine salinity gradient to study organic matter... | ecosystem: Environmental > Aquatic > Marine > Coastal ...
GCACGCCTCGTCGGCGCAAGCCTCGTCGGCGCAAGCCTGGTCTGCGCACGCCTCGACGGCGCACGCCTCGACGGCGCAAGCCTCGACGGCGCACGCCTCGTCGGCGCAAGCCTCGTCGGCGCAAGCCTCGACGGCGCAATATACGACAAGTGGACGCGATTCCCCGCGGGCTTCGATCCGCGGGCAGCAGGCATGGTGGAGGTGGGCAAGTGAGTGACTACATCACGCGAGACGAACTTCGCCGGGTGCTGGAGGCGATGGCCAGTGGCCGAGTAGAGTCGTGCCGCATCAGCGGCAAGCCCGACACCGACTACGCGATTGAGGCCGCCCTCGCCGCCCTGCCGCGCGCACCGCTTTTCCCCGGTCCTGCGAGCGGCTGCGCGCAGGCAGCGCCGGGCGGCGCGCTGAACGTCGGCCTCGGCGTCACATCTAGTCCTCTGCGCCTTGACCGCACCGCGGCCACCGCGGAGCCGCCCGCCGGGAGCAAACCCGGCCACAACAACGGAGGACGAAATGAACGAGATCAGCAGGAACGAACCAAGGACCAGCACGCAGGAGGACATCGAGAAGGCTGCGAAGCTGTTCCCGATCTACGAAGCAGCGGACACACAGACGGCACGAGTCAAGTCGTTTTTTCGGGAACTGGCGTGCGGGATCTTGGATATCCAGCGAAACGCCAAAACCCCGGAGGCGAAGCGCAGTGCGAGCATTGCGCTGACGGAACTGGAAACGGCCTCGATGTACGCGGTCAAGGCTATCCACCAGGGCTGACCCAGCACGCGGCGGGCGGGGCTGGCGACCCCGACCCGTGCGCGGGGCTGCCGCAACTGCCGGACTGGAGCGACTTCGAGGCGGACCATAGCGGCGCGTTCTGCGGAGCGCGCGAAGCTGGCCAGTTGCGGGAGGCAAGGCTCCGCAAGGCACTGGCCGAGGCGCTGGCTAAGGCGGAACACGAGCGCGGGCAACGTCTCGCTTACGGTGCGGACTACACGGAGGAGAAGGAGCTTCGCAAACAGGCCGAGCGCGAGCGCGACGAGGCCACGGCCCGCGAGCGGGCGCGGTGCGCGGCGGTGTGCCGGGCTATCCAAGCGGCCTGCGGTGAATGTCCGGAAACCGCAACTCATTGCGCCGAGGCCATCGAGCGCGGGGAGGGGGAGTGATGAACCAGACGCTACAAACCAATGCACTTCACGAAATACTGGTCGCGGCGCTTAAAGATGCAGTCGCCGCTACAACCGAAGCGGTCATTGCGGAGGCAACCGCGACATTCGAGAAGCGGCTGCGCCGCGAGGTCGGGCTTGCGGGGCTGGAAGTCTCACGGTTCTTCGAGGTATCTACGATGCGTGATCGCGTGGTTATCACGATCAAGACAGAGCCTGGGAGAGATGAGTGATGCAGCGATACGACTGGACCGGTGGCGTCGGCATGGTCGAGTACGATCACGGCGAGTATGTCCGCGCCGACGAAGCCCTCGCGCGCATCGCGGAGCTGGAGGCGTGGAAGCGCGAAGCGTCCGCGGCAATGGGCTCGGATGCTTGGCTACCGGAGGAGCTGGCCAAGATGCACGAGCAGCTTGACGCTCGCGACGCGCGCATGGCGGAGCTGGAGGCGCAAGTTGCCGCCGTCATGTCGGCAGACGCCAAGGCCGCTTTGCACGCCGCTGCGCGCGAGGAGGCCGCATGGCTTGCCGCCTGGGGCGCGGAGTGGCGGGCGCAGGCGTGGTTTATGCTGTGGGGCCGCGGCGCAGGTCGTCTCGCCGTGAAGTCTGCGCTGCTGGAGCGGGCAGAGGCGGCTATCGACGCTGCAATCGGGACCGCCGGTGAGCCTCACAATGGCTGCCGCTGCGTTGACGACTGGGCCGCGACACTTGCCGCCATTCGGGAAGCGAAGGAAGAAACAAGACGCTGATCGCCGCCTACAAGGAGGACCGAGCATGAACGTGAAGCTACACATTGGCGCAGGCCCAGGCGGCGGTGCTCGAATCCGCGCCGCTGGCGCTGCTGGCGGCGTGGGGCGTGCTGGTGGTCTACGCCACCGCGGTGTGGGGGCGGGTGCGATGAGCCCGACGCACTACGACGTGGCCGGCACGGTGGCGATGCTGACGATCCTGGCTTGCGGGCTCGGCTATGAGTAGCAAGCTGGAAGCGGCCCTTGAGGCCGCGCTAGTCGCGGCGCCGGATCTGCGCGGCTGGGAGCGCGAGTTTCGGGCCGTGCCGGCGAGGCGGTTTCGCTGGGATTTTGCGTTCCCGGCGTCGCGGCTCCTGATCGAGGTTCAGGGCGGCATCTATGGCGGCAAGGGGGCGCATACCGGGGCCAATCTGCCGCGCGACTACGAGAAGCTGAACCTGGCGACGATCCACGGCTACAGGTCGTTGATGTTCGGGCCTCGCGACCTAAGCAAGAGGGCCATGCCCGATACATTGGACACCATCCGCATGGCGCTCCTAGCGCCGCGCTGACACTAGGAGGACTGGCTATGGAGACGGGGCGATGCGGTGGCGGCGGGAACGCGCACCGCTTGACGGGGATGGTTTTCGGAACCTACCGGGTCGGGGAGCGCGTGGCCAAGCACGCCCTGGTTGGGCGCCTTGACCAGAACGGCACGGCTTGGCGCTGCGAGTGTATGAATTGCGGCGAGCACCGGATCATCATGGGCAAGCAGCTTGTCCGGCGTATGCCGGTCTGCCCGTTCTGCGCGCCGACTCGGAACAAGGGACGCGGCTCGGCGCTGGCGATGCGTGCGGAGCGGGAGCTCGCGACGCTCATTGGCCGCGCCACGCTGGACCCGCAAACGGAGGGGGCGCGTACCCCCCTCGTCTCGGAGGCCCGGATGGTCTATGCGCTCACGCTAAAGGAGTGGATGTCGGTCCGCTCGCTGGCGGGTGTGCTGGGGATGCAGACGGCGAGTTGTGCCAGGATGATCGCCGGCAGGACGAGGCGCGAAGCGATTGATGTCCTTGCCGGGCTGACGGGGCTATCCGTCGCGCGCATCGACGCGGCTTCGCGTGGCGTGGTCTTTAAGGGCAAGTCGTCCGACATGATGGCGGCCCACCGTCCGATGATGTCGCATCGCGGCCAGTGGGACGCGGCGCTTGGCACGCTGGAGAAGATCGAGTCCAAAGTAGCGCGGGAGGAATATTGGCGGGCGGCCTGCAAGGCCATGTTCCCCCATTCCTGGCGCAAACAGGCGATGCAGCTCCCCCGCGGGTTCGAGGTATCGTAGCGGCCCGCCGCAAGGGGCCGCCCAAGCCGAACCCGGCGCTTTGCCGGCGGTGCTGGAGGGGGCGGCTGATGCACGCTGTTATCGCGCCGGGTGGCGGCGCCGGCGGTGCGTGGTGTACGAAGTGCGGGCACGAGTGGCCCACGACGGAGGAGGCGCTAATGAGTCATACGCTGAGGCAGACATCGCTCGGGGAGTGCTGGGTGGTCCAGAGCATAGAGGCCGTGGACAAGATCCCCGATATCCTCGCCAGCCGCCTGCCCGTATTCCTCGACGTGGAGTTCGAGGACCTGGCCCGCTGCTCGGCGCCAAGCGAGCGTAGGCGGGTTTGGGAGCGGCGCGTCAAGGCCGTGGCGGCGGAACTCGCTTTCCGCGCCAGCCAGCCGGGCTGGACCGTGTACGGCCCTAAAGGGGCCGACGACCCCCAGCCGCCCCCCGAACCGGCTCCTGCCGCCGATACCGGGGGCTGGTAATGGCCCCCAGACGCGTTTCCAGCCCCTCTGGCGGGCGATCCGGGCGCAAGGCTACGTCCGCCGCCACCAAGGCCCTCCGGGCCGCCAGAAAGGCCCGTATGGGCCTCAGGCGGGATCCGGGGTACTTGCGGTGGATTCGGGGGCTGGCCTGCGAGGGGTGCGGGGAGTATGGGGTGGACCCGCACCACGAGCCCCCGCGCAGCCACGGAGACTGGCACGACCACCGGACCGTGCCGCTTTGCCGGGAGTGCCACGACCTTCGGCACCGGCTTGGCGCCCGGGACTTCTGGCTTTTGCAGAAATGTTGCCCCGACACGTTGACGGGCTCCCTGCGCGCCCAGTATCTTCGGGAGCACGAGGACGGCGAGCCGCCGTTCTAGGAAGGAGGAGGCGATGCTGAATCATCTCGCGCTTTTCTTGGCACTGGACTTCGTTGTCGCCGCGCTCCTTGTTCGGATCATGTCGTTTCGGCCTGGCGGGTTCTGACTAGTCCCCGCCGCCCCGTTCCGCACCATCCTCCCGGTGCGGGGCGGGGCTTCTTACAACCCGGGAGGCATGGAGCTACCCGCCATGATCGTTGCAACCGCCCACTTCGGGGACGGCGTTCCGCCGGCCATCGAGCGATTCACCACCACGCCGCGCATGATCGACCTCGCGATGCGCTGGCTCGCAGCCATGCGCTCACAGCCGCACACGAGCGACACGGAGATTTGTGTCGAGTGCGACCAGTGCACAACTACCATGTGCGCAATAGACGCGCGCAGCACGCTAGAGTCGCTGGGCAAGGCCCTGTGTACGGCGTGCGTCTCCTCCGTGAAAACCGACATCGGCACCGACGACTGCGACTTGGACCGGGCGTGGACTACGGCCACGGCGGCGGCGCCGCAGGTGCGCTGGGCGCCCTACCGGCGCAGCCGGGACAAAGCGGCCATGATGCTTGCCGTCTTTCCCGATGGCTCCATGTCTGAGGCGTTCATTGTTCTGGAGGACTTCACGTACCAGGCCCTCGATATGGTCGAGGACTGGCAGAGCGGAACCGGGTTCTGGAGGATCTGAGCATGGAAGCGGAAAAGAAAAAGCACCACCCGATGTCTCCTTCCGGTGCGCATCGCTGGATGCGCTGCCCAGGCTCGGTGCGCCTCATCGCGCAGCACAACCTCCCCGACGAGGAGTCGCCGGAAGCAGCCGAAGGCACCCGCGCCCACGAGCTCCGCGCCCGGATGCTCATGGAGCCCGGATACAACCCCAACGGGGAATGGCCCGACGAGATGATCGAGGCGGTTTCCCCGGGCGTGGCCACGACACTGGCGGCTACACGCGACGCCGACAACCTGCCGATCATGGTCGAGTGGCCCGTTCCCCTGAACGATGTCGCCACCGGCTGTAGCGGCACGGTGGACTCGGCGTTCTTCTTCCAGGGGGAGGAGGGGGAAAGCTGGCTGTTCGTGGACGACTTCAAGTACGGTCGCGTGCCGGTATCCGCCGAGTGGAACCCGCAACTCGCGCTCTACGCCATGGGGATTATCAAGGCCACGGGATCCGGCACCCCCGACTTTATCCGCATGAACATCGACCAGCCTCGCGCCGGCGGCGGTTCGTGGTGGACCGTCTCCTACGAGAAGCTGGAAGAATACTACATGACGATCCTCGAAGCCGCCCGCGTCGCCCGGACCCCCGATGCGCCGCTGGTGCCCGGCGAGGAACAGTGCCGTTACTGCCCGGTCCGCTCGCTCTGCCCGGCGCTCGGCGCGTCGATGGCTGAAACGCTGTCGCTGGCTACCACGGGCGAGTGGACTCCCCCGGCGCTTTCGCCCGCGATGGTTCGGGCGGTGCTGCTCGCCAAGCCCCGTATCGAGAAGTGGCTGGAGGATGTCAGCAAGCGTGCCCACGAAGCGGCGCTTGCCGGTACGCCGCCCCCGGGTATGAAGCTGGTCGAGGGCCGAAGGAGTAACCGTCGCTGGGCCGACGAAGCGGCGGCCCGGGATGTCCTGCGCGATGCTCTCGGCGCCCAGGCTTACGCCGTGAAGCTCATCAGCCCATCGGAGGCGGAACGCCTGCTCGACGACGCCAGCCTTATGCCGCCCACGGTGCAGCTTCCGGGGGCTCCGAAACTCGTCGACGAGTCGGAGAAGGGGAAACCGTGGGGGGCGCCATGCAGCAACTAGACATGGTTCTCGGGGCCGTCGAGCCGAAGCGCGAGGAGCGGCCCCTGGCGACGCCGGTGCGCCAGCAGCGCGACTGGTGGCGCTTTGAAACGAAGGATGCGGCGCTTGTCTGGTCATTCAGGAACGCGCCGATCATAAAGGACACGCGCATCGGCGGCCTCTCGGCCCACCCGCGCGTGGTTTCATGCGCGCTCGGCGGCTTCTCGCTGATCTACAGGGGCGGATACGGGAAACGCCCCGCGAGCTTCGCCCTGCTTTACGACCAGACGCTCAGGAGGGTATGAAACCATGACACCGGAAACCAGCGCCATACTTGCGGACGCCGGTAGCCCGCACGCCGCCCATATGTCCCACCTGTCGCGCCTGGCTGTAGCCATGATAGGGCAGGCCATGACCGACCTCTCGTCCCCCGGCACGGACGAGGCCGCTGATGCGTTGGCGTGGGTCAAGGACGAGTCGATGAAGGGATTCAGCCTTGGAGTGTGCTGCGAGATACTGCGCATCGCCTCCGGGGGCATAACCCCAAGCGCAACGTGGATCCGCAAGCAAGTGGAAGCCGGCAACTATGTCGGTGGCCGCGTATCATGCAGGACGCGCGGCCCGGGGAACGCGGAGCGGCAGCTTTGGGACTACTACGACGTGCGTGACGACCTGTAGCGGCAGGGGCGGGGGAACCCCGCTGGTCCCGGCATGGAGGGGAGGGGAGCCGGGCCAGCGGGGCGCGTTCGCACGGGGCGCGTATCGCCTACCGCCGAACGCTAACTTTGCGGAGGAGACGAGCGCCGAAACGCCGCCACGCCCACCTCAGCAGCGGAACGACGTTGAGCACGAGCGGCTGGCGCTCGGTTTCTTCGTCACTCCTCATTCGTAGCAACCGAAACAACGCCAAGGTCGCGAATCGAGACGACTACGCCAACGGGGATCACGTTAAGGTCGCTGGCGTCTCCGTCGTTCGTGAATGTCGAGACGACCTTGATCGAGTCCTTGCCCTTGGACCAGAGATAGCCGACCGTGCGACATACGATATGGGTGGCCTCCTCCAGGTCGGTGGCCGACATCCACCCCGGGCCGTGGCCGGCGATGTCGTGCCACGTCACCTCGACTATCTTTAGCTTGCGAGTAGTCACCTCGGAACCTCTCGGCTGCAAAGGGTAATGCCGCCACTCTCAGCCAGCGCCTCACTCTCTATCGCCTCAAGCACTAGATGGGCGTACCCAGCCACGTCCTCCCAATGCTCGCGTCGAAACGCATCGCCGGATGCCATCCGGGATAGCTTGATATAAATGGCGACGATGGCGTATCTAACGCGAGGCTCGTAGGCGTCGAGCGGGATAGCCTCAAGCAGTCCGTTAAGGTAATGGCTGTTAAGGCTGAACTTGCCATGCGTCGTTTCACGCTCATTCAGTAGATCACTCGTCATGCGCATCCGCGACCCCTCCATCGCTAAGAACGAACCACTCCGAAATTGAATCCAGAACCGCCTGCGCCACCACGTCGCGGATCTCAGCCGTTTCCGGCGCGAGATTCGCGTCGCGGTGCTTGTTGAAACGCCTAAGCCCGGCAGCTACGCCGTTCTCTACGGCCATCTCCAACACGCTGTAGCCGCGAACCCGAATCACCTGGAACCCCCCAGCATCTCGGGCCGGAACGAGACGCGCAGCACCTCGCCGTACTCAGAGTGAAGGACGAGGGCTTTCATCTCCCGCCCGCCGCGGTAGCCGTGGGTGTGTGCCCAGGCATCGGTCGGCGGGAGTACCCTGAATGACTCCACTCGCGTCCCCTCGACATCGAGAACCCGGTCCTGGTGAATGTGCCCTGTGTACCAGTAGCGATGCACGGTCCCGCCCCAGTCCTCGGGCCGATCCTTGGCCATAAGGAGCGGCAGGCGGTCCAGCTTCTTCGCCTCGTGGCCGTGGCATATCCCGATAAGGCAGCGCCCGTGCCGGTAGTAGTGGTAGGCGCACGGCGAAGTATCGACCGACACGCGCGGCTCATTCTCGTAGATAGCAGCCAGCGCCTCGGCCAGCATGACGGACGACGACGGGTCGTGGTTGCCGGCCTGCACGACGACGCGGACCTCGGCGTGCTTGCGCGCCGCCAGCGCCACGGCCCTGCGCACGCTACGTATGGCAACGCGCACCATCTTCGCGTAGCGCCCATCGGCGTCAAGCAGGTTCTTATTCGCCGGAGTTAACGACTCAAGCGTGTCATAATGCATTAAGTCGCCAAGAAAGACGACTAACGCCTTGGCTGCGTTGCCAGTGGATCCGACGAGGAAGTCAAAGGCCGATGCCAGTAGCGACTCGGCGGTATCCAGGTCGTAGTCCCCGCCAGCCTCCTCGTTCCATGCGTACATCCCGAAGTGGTGGTCGCCAACGGGGTACACGGCGCACAGGTCGGAATCGCTAGTAGCGGGCACCGGCACCGGCTTCTCGCGCGGCAGCTCCTCGCAAAATGACGCGGCCATCTCTCGGAGCATGGCTTCGCGCGCCTCGTCGTCGGCGGTCGTCTTGACCCACTGGAGCGCGGGTTCGTCCTGCCCCTTGACGTAGAGGGAGGAAGTGCCGCGCAGGCGGAAGCCGGGTGGTACGGGGCGCGTATGGTGCAGGCTTGGCGCGTAGCCGTGGACGGCTGCGTTGTGCGTCACGCGCCGTAGGGTGCGACTTACCCCTGCGTAGTTGATACCGAGCAGCTTGGAGGCTGCTCGAATCGAACCCGCCTCCCAATACGCACGCAGGATTTCCTGCTGGCGTTCCGTGGCGTATTCGAGCAGCGCGTCGTCGCGCCGCACCATGCGTGGATTCAGTAGTTCCGCCGACATCAGCCCCTCCGCTTCCGTCCTTGGTTGTGACGGGGCGGGAGCGTACTACCCGTTCCGCCCCCGCCCCGATGCGCGCCGCGAGCGCGGCATGGAAGCCGCGCCTATCCCGTCAGCGCGCCAAGTCCTGCGTTTTGCGCAGGTTGTCGAGCGCATTTTTCACGCCCGTAGCGTCGCCATCTGCTGCCGCGACGAAGCAGGCATCGACGCCGATCCTCGCGGAAAGCGCGGCGATGCAGTAGCGGTCAAGCAGCGGATCCTCGGCCTTGGCGCATTTGGCCTCAAGAAGCGGCATGAAGCCGTCCACGAGAATCTGCGTCAACTGGCAATCCCGCGCAAGCGGGGCAGGGATCGTGTGACCAGCACGAGCCGAGCATCCAACCAGCGGGGCCGAGAGTCCGAGCGCAACCACGATCCAAGCAAAGCGCACCTTGAGGATCCATGCAAGCGCACGGGTGGCGATACCGGAACCGAAGTCGGCGGGGAGGACGTAGGCGGCCAGACCGCCGAGCAGCATCCAGGCCGCGTCCGCCACGTAGGATGCGTCGGCGTCGGCAAAGCCAAGTTTCGCCACGAGGGCATGGGACAGGTAGGCGAGGGCCATCGACTTGAAGGGGGTGGTAAGATTGTTAAAGCCTGCGTTCATCCTTGCTTCTCCCTCATCAACTCCCGAATACCCAGCAAGCGGGACCGGGGGAAACTGGCCAACGACACGGCGTTGCCTTGGTTGCCGCCAAGGAGGCGGATCTTGTCGTCCCCGTCCCAGCCGGCGAAGAAGCCGACGTGGCCGGGGGCGTTGAGCACGGACGGGCCGGGCTGCGGCCCGACGCCGCGCGAGAGCACGGCGACGCAGAAGCCCGGAGCCGCAGCGGCGGCCTCGACTGGCCGCCCCACGCCGAGCCAGCTACGCGCGGCCAGGCTGTTGCTGCGCTCCAGCGACAGCAGCCACGCGACGTAGTTGACGAAGGCGCTGCACCACGGCGTCTCGTCGTCGCGCACGGACGAGTTGACGAGCTGGTGCATGGCGACGATAGCCGGGTTGTGGATATGCCCCTCAACCTCGCGCAGCCCGACAAAGCGGGTAGCCACGCCAAGCGGCGTGTATTCCTCGCGCCGCATCAGTAGCCCAAGGCGCCTGCGAGCGCGGAGAGCGTCACGACTACCCAAAAGAGGGCGTCCCATACGTTCATTCGTTGCCATCCTCCGTGATACCATCGACGCGGCGCGTCAGGTACTTGATGTCCTCCTCGGCCCGCTTCATCCTCCACCAGAGCAAGGCGAGGGCGATTACGGCTCCGACTCGGGACGCCCCCGCGTCCGGTTCCTCCGGTGGGGAAAGAAGGGATGTAGGGTCGAACATTCATGGTCCTCCCTTGCTCCCCTTAGCGGGATGCTGCTACGCCAGTGCCCGACATGGCCCTTAGCTGGCCCATAGAGGCCCTATCGGGGATAGGCTGGATGTCGGGCACCTCGTCCACGGCTGCGTCCGCGTAAACGCGCCCTACGGCGTCCTTGAGCCATGTACGCTGCTTGAGGGTAATGGGCTTACCCTCCATGATGGAAAGCAGCATCGGGCCGTTCTTCGTGTCGAGGAGCCACTTCCCAAGGCGGCGCATCCCGATCACGTACCCGCCCAGCGCAAGGGCGCCTCCCGTGGCCGCGCCCGTGGCGCCGAGCGTGGACGCCAGGGTCATGCCCCCGGCTCCAGCAACGGCGCCGGCGGCCAGTGTGCCGATCTTGCGCCCGAAGCCGCTACCCTGTAGCGGCGACGCCAGCGCGTTGGCAACGCCCGACTCCTGACGCCGGGTCAGACCGGCTTCGCCCCGGTACGGGTTCGGACGCCCCTGAATCCGCGCTCCTAGCTCCGCAAAGCGCAGCAGCAGCTCGTACTGGTCCTTGCCCAGCGCCGCCTCCCAGTAGGCTTCCGACTTATCGACGGAACGCAGGGTGGCGAGGATGGAAGCCGGGCTTTGTGCCCCCTCCACCATCTGTTCGGCCTTGAACCGCTGGAGTTGCTTCCACAGGTCGCTGTCGGCCCCGCCCATCAGTTCGCGCAACGCGCCGACGCGGTTGATATCAGCCGTGTCGGGCCAGACGGACTTTAGGATGTCGGCCCCGTTCCCGGCGGCGCGCATCGAATCAAGCCACGTCTTTGCCGGGAACGCAGCACGGCGCATCTCGGCAAGGCGTCCGTATTCGGAGGAGGCAGATGTGTATCGCTGGGTCAGGGAATCCGCCGCCAGGGCGTCGCGCCCGGCAGCGGCATCCGCGGCTCGCAGTACGCCGTCCAGCTTCCCAGCAAGGACGCTCTGGAGCGTAGCCAGCGTCGAGGACGCCTTGCGCTTGTCCCCCTCGCTGATACGCGAGCTAATCTCGCCAAGGTCGCTCTTGAGCGTCTTGATATCGCTAAACGTCAGGGGAACCGCCTGCGGCAATTCCCCCGCCGGAATCTGCCCGCTCGCCTTGAGGGTCGCGAGCATCTTCGGATCGGCCTTGGCCAGCTTGTCGAACCCGGCTGGCAGAGCCGCCTCGCGCTGCACGAAGTCCCCTGCATCAGGATCCCACTTCCAGCGCGGGTCGGAACGCTCGACAAGCGCGATGGCGTTCTTGAGATGGCGGTCGATCCCCTCGGGGTCAAGCTCGACCTTCGGAAGCCCATCGGCATCCTTGGTCCGCTTGGCATACAGCGACAACTGCCGCCGAAGCCCCTCAAGGTCGTCCGGGCCAAGCTGGATCGCCGTATCGCCAACCTCTGCCTCGACCGCCCCCATGGCCCCGCCAGCCGCCTTCTCGGCGTTGGCCAAAGCCCCGGCGACCTGCGTGGACAGGGCCGTTGCAAGAATGTCGGGGCTCTGCGCCTCCTTGCCCAGCGCCTGCGCCCATACCTTCGGCCAAGCCTCAAGCAGCGCGTCCTGCGCCCGGGTCTTGCGCCCGAACGCACCGCGCGTCACGAGCGACCCGCCCGCGAGCCCTTCGACCATGGCCGGAAGCGAACCCCCGGCAACGTCGGGCAGGGCCAACAGGCCCGTCTGGACCAACTCGTCGTAAGCCTCCGTGACGCGCTGTCCCAGGGCGTCGCGGCTATAGATCGGCTTACCAGCGGTCTTTCGCACCTCGTTGATCGCCCTCCCAAGGTCGTCAACCAACTCACGCCCGAACGCCAGGTCGGCAGAGGCATAGGGCAACATCCCGCCCATGGCCGACTTGGCCACCCCACGCGCAAGCGTCTGCACCGGGGCCGTATTCCACGCCCACGAGCCGAGTCGCTGGAGCCCGCTTCCGATAAGCGTCCCGGTGCCGTATGCCGTCTCGTTCTCCATCAGGTCGCGAGCGAACGAC
>Ga0075472_10000946_pt1 | contig 11994 bp, 11 predicted proteins | sample DEB19_08_DNA_3_FD_77014 | JGI IMG/M metagenome (GOLD analysis project Ga0075472, IMG submission 77014) | Aqueous microbial communities from the Delaware River and Bay under freshwater to marine salinity gradient to study organic matter... | ecosystem: Environmental > Aquatic > Marine > Coastal ...
CAGGCTTCTCCCAGTTGGTGTCGCCTAATGCCACCGTGAAGATCTGCACGTCGTTCGCCATCTAGACGCTGAACCTCTTGAGTAACTCGGCCTTGTCGGTTTCACCCGCCTCAATCGCGGCGAGAATGGAGTTGTAGCCCGCGTAGAGCCAGCTTCGCATTCCCTGCTTCACCGCTTCGGCTGCAACGCGAGCCGCTTCGGCTGCCTGTTCGGCAGCGTAGGCGTCGAGTTCCGCTTGCACTTCGGCTTCGGTCAGGTCGTGGTCGTAGAGATACCCGCCACCAAGCGCGATGACCGTATCGAACTCCGCCTGCTGCAGCACGCCTGCCTGAAGGAGCCCGCCCGCGAGCCCAACCACCTGCGCGGCCACGGTCGCATCGGACGTGCCGAAGTAGTCGAGGCCCCAGTCGTTCGCCTTCTGAAGTAGTTGGATGCCACCCGCCAGTTCAGCCGGGAGCGATGCCAACGCCGCGTCGAAACGCAGGGCGATGCCGTTCGAGATCAGATAGGCAGCAAGTGCTTTGCGATCGATGTTTTGCACCGTCGCGAAGTTTGCATTCAGGCCCACGACGATCTCCGCTGCCGTGTCGTCTGGATGCTGTCGGATGTAAGCGAGTGTCGCTGCGTTCATCATCTCCACCAATCTTCACGGCGCCGGCTGTCCAGCGCAAGGGCGAGCACGGCCGCGACCAGCGCAAGGGCGAGCAGGTAGATCACCGCCACGCCCACTCGGGTTTACCGGAGGCGTTCCACTCGCCCATCCCCTGCATCCGCCGCTGCAGCCCGCGATCCGGCCACGACACGACCTGTTCGAGGTGCCCAATCGGCACTCGGAGCGCGATATGCAGGCTGTTGCCCGCGTCGCCCCACCGATGCCAAAACGCGATGTCGGAGTCCATCCGCCCTTCACCCCACCCGCCGTCAGGATCCGGCACGTTCTGGAACCACGGCCGCTGCACCCGCGCGAACCGCTCCGCGCGAAACACCGTCAGGCCGAGGTGCGCCGTCCGCGCCTGGAGCGTGTCGTTCTCCGTGAGTTCAGAGTAGGAGAGCTCCAGTTCTTCCGGCGCGTCCGAGTTCCGCGCGCGCCCCAGGTGAAACAGCGGGGAGTTCATCTCCCGCCGCATCTGCAAGGCCGCCAGTGCGTCGATCTCCGGGTGCTGCTCCATCGTCACCAGCAGCCGCACCACGTCCTCTTTGAAGAACAGGCTGTCGTAATCAACCGTGACGACGTAGCGCGCCCCAGCGCAAAGCGCCTGCTCGATGACCCGGCTAATGCCCTGATCCCAAAACACGCCGCCGCAGCGCAGGAGCGGGATGCCGAGGCCCCCAAACGCCGCATACTGCGAATGGCTGCAGTCCGTGAACCCCAGCCGCGGGCACGTCATCACGGCGACGATGCCGGACGTGTCCAGTTCGATCTCGTCGTATTCGGGTTCGTTCGGTTCCTCGACCGCTTCAGCCAGCGGTTCCCCGCCCGGCTTGCGCCCTTCGAGGTTCAGCGACACCGGCAGCGAGGAACAATCCCGCGCGCCATCGTGCCACGGGCGGATGTCCTCGAGGCCAAGCTGCTCAAACGCCGCGCGCAGCGTCTCTTCGTCAAACGCCGCCTTGTGAAAGTCGTATTCGTCCGTCTGGCCGCCCATCAGGTAGAAGAGCGCCTTCGGGTCGCCGTTCTCGTAGGCTGCGATGACCTTCGGCAAGTCCGGCACCGCAACCCGCAGCCAGCCGCCGGGAGCGAGGCACCGCACCCAATCGGCCAGCACGTCCATCACTTCGCGATGCGGGAAGTGCTCGAGCGCGTGACTGCACCTTAAGACATCTGCTTTGCCGGTAAAACTCTTCGGCAGTGGATAGATTTGGCTGCATACCCGACTGATCCCGTCCGGTTGTGGATCGCTCGCCGCCGGCCAGCCTTCATAGGCCAGATCGACGTTCGTATAACCCGCCAGCGGACAGGCGCCACTCCCAAGGTTGAGCTTCATACCGCCGCGCCTCCACGCGGACCCTCGCTAAAGAGCACCGGGGCAGGCAGGCGGAGGGGACCGCTTTTCGGGCTGCAGACCCTAGCCCCGGCGCAGTGACCGCTAGGAAGCGGCGTAATAGAAAAGCGTGACGGTCACGGATCCGGCCACTACCGCGCCCCAGTCCGTTGCGCTCGTGACGGTGAGCACCGGAGTCTTCGCTGCGGAGTGAAATGCCGTGCCGGACGGGGCGCCTGCCGAAACGCCGGCCGCTGCCGTCGTGAAAACCGAGGGCGTCCCGGTCATATATCGATCGGTGTCCGTGCCGTCGCCCAAAATCGCCACGGCGGACGTGTCGCCGGTGAACCCGGTGATTGCCGTGTAAAGCGTCTGGAGATAGACGGCCCCGGCCGGGATGCTCGTGGCGAGGTTGTAGGTGCCCGAGGCCGCGCCGCCGTCCGTAAACTGCGTGTAGGTGATCGTCTCCTGATAGGTGACGATCTTCGGCGCGGCCAGCGTCGAGTTAGCCAGCAAGGCCGAAACGCCGCTCGTGGCGATCTCGTAATAGGCCCCGCCGTTCAGGCTGATATACAGCTTGTTGGACGCGAAACGGATCGCCGCCTCACCACTGCGCGATACATCGCCACCACGCGAACCGGCGAACCGCAGCGGGTATCGGCAGGTTACTTCATCTTGAAAGTCGGGCATCGTTTCGCTCCGTCAAAAGGAAACGGAGCAGGGCCGGCAGCGCCAGCCCCGCCCCGAGTTGTTCGTTAGCCGCGGACCACAACCGCCGCGTTCTCCCCGGTCGCACCGACGGGCGCCTGCTCCTGCCGCCCCGCGAGGGCCAGCACGGAATAGGTCTGCGTCGTCACCGGCGAGATCTTCACGCGGAGATACCGCTTGCGCGCTCGCGTGTCCACGTCGATGATCGCGAACGGCTTGGTCGTCGTCGCCGTCGGGCTGTTCGGGATCGTGAACCCCGAAGCGCCGTCGCCGACGAACGCCGTCACGTCCGCGAAGTTCGAGTCGTCCGTGGTGTCCGCTTCCTGCACCTTCAACACGGACGGGTTATTCGTCGCGTTGTTAGAGGTCGTGCCGTGAACGAGGATCTTCATGTAATCCGCGCCCAGGCAGTCGATGTTGTCGCTCGTCAGCGTGCCGCCGTTGGTTTCGGACTGCTGCTTCAGAACGACCGCCACCTTGAGGTTCCCAAGGTTCAACATGTGAGTCTTACTCCTAAGCAGGACGGGCCAGGACCCGAAAGCCCCGGCCCGCTTACTGCAAGTGAATGCCTCGGTTAGGAGGCAGCCGTCTGAAGGCCGACGATGGGGCCGGCAGTGCTGGAGTTGCCAACGTCGTGAACCACGATGTCGAACCGCTCCGTGCCGCGGATGTCCGTCACGTCCGCCGAGAAGGACGAGTGCTCGCTCATCGCGATCGTCGTCTGGCGGCGGTCGCCGAAGGACGCGCCCAGCGTGAAGTCGCCGAGAAGCGCGCAGACCTGGCTGTTAGCCTCGGCCGTCGGCATTTTCTGGCTGATCTCCACCGGATAGCCGAGGAACCGCTTCTGCGCCCCCGCGGCGATCATCGCATCCGTGATCCCGCCGGCAGCCAGCATCAACCGCTCCATAACGGCCGAATAGAACTGCTGCGAGCAGACCCAGCGGGTGCGGGCGTTGTCCGCGTACTTCGGCAGCTTGGCCTTGCAGGCGGCGAAGTCGGACAGCAGGATCTCCGAGTAGAGGTTGCCGCCGAGCGCGACGAACAGGCCCGCCGCATCGGTCCCGGCGCCGTCCACGTCCTGCAGCTTGGCGCGAACACCCGTCATGCCGCCGTAAGTGGAAGTGCCGTCGCCGTTGAGGCCGCAGTCGTCCTCGAGCGCGGCGAACGCATAGGCGATTTCACCCGCCAGATCGTCCGCGACGTTGATGATCGCGTCCTCGGAGAGCTCGCTGCTGACCTTCGCCAGCACGCCCGCCTTCTTGGCGGACAGCGAGACGAGATCCCAGCCCTTGGTGCTTTCCGTGATCGCCACGTTATCCGTCACCCAGTAGGCCGTCAGGCCCGAGGTTCGGCGCGGGATGCTGAGCGTGTCGCTCGACATCGGGCGATTGCGGAAGATCCGCCGCACGACGCCGAACTGCTCGCGCAGATCGATCAGGTCGTTCTCCCACTGCGGGGGAACGAGGAAGCCGCCGCTGGCGTTGACGTTCTCGACGTGCGCGAACTGCCGGACGTTGCCGCCGGAGTCCACCGCGATCAGCGGGATGCCGTGCTCCCGGCAGTAGGCCAGGCTGCGCTCGTTGCCGCGGCTCGTCGCGAACAGCCAGTGGCCGAACTGGTAGGCCTTCTCCGTGGCCGTCTGCCCGCCGCCGTCTCGGAAGTTCGAGACGCGGGAGCGAAGAACGGTCGCGGGGATCGCCGCCGAACGGTTGACCGGCGCAAGCTGTCCCGGCTGCGAAGACACCGGCGCGGACACGAGGTTAGTCGTGCTGGGCGCGCTGAACGTCTGCGTCAGCGGGTTGACGGGCGCGCTGATGAAAGCCGCCGTCTCGGAAGCCACCGACGCAGCGTGTGCCAGTCCGTCGAACTTCGCCAACTCGACGCGCAGGTTCCTGATCTCTCCGGTGAGGCTTTCCGCCTGCGAGAGTTCCTCGACCGTGCATTCGTCGCCCTTGGCGATGATCGCGGACAATTCAGCATTCGCGTGAGCGAGGCGCTCCGCGAGTTGCTTCTTGTTCATGGGTGCTATCTCCCGGCGAGGGCCGGACTAACCGGAATCCCCGCCTCGTCAGCGAGTAGAGAGAGACGCAGCGCCATCAACCGGGACGCCTTCGACGGGCGACGGGCTTCCGTCACCAACGCCTGGGCGCGGTCGATGAACCGCTGCAGGTCGTCCAGCCGCTCCGAAGAGAGGCTCCGACCTTCACCCGCCCGCAGCGCCTGGAGGCGTTCCGCGCGAGTGAGCCAGTCATCCACGGCTGCAAGCACCGACTCGGACTGGTCAGCGAACGTCTGGCCGGCAAGCGGCTTTGGTTCGCCAGGGACAAAATCGTGGTCGCGGGCGAGCTTCACGTAAGCCCGTCCCGCCTGCAAACGGCAGGCGTCATCCATCGCGGCGGAGAGCGCCAGGGCCTTGCGGAAGCCGGCTCCCGGCACCGCGCCGTCATAGACCGCGGACGTTTCGCCGCAGCGCGCGTTCACCAGCGAATAGGCCGCGCACCCATCCTGGACGCCGCGGCCCTTCTGGGCCTTCTGCTGCGACGGGTTGACGTTGTAAGTCGTGCCGGGAACGTGCGGACACAGCCAATCGCCGCTGTCGGTCATCGCGTTAACGTCTTCGCCGCACACATCGCAGACCGCATCCCCGCCGTAAAGCCCCACGGACACGTCCGGCACGGTCCCCGCATCGATCATCGCGGCGAGATCATCCGTAGACGGCCCGCTGTCGCCGTTGGGCTTGACGCCGCGCAGCATATAAACGCCGATGATCGCGCGCTTCCGGCCTTCCGTCTCCTCGTAGCGCCCCGCGAAACTCCACCCGAAGGGCAGCTCCGTCGGGTGCGACATCCCGCCGGTCCGGTGCGAGTTCATAAACGCGAACCCCGCCTCAGCGTCCCGCGCGATGTTCCGCAGCGTCGAGGCGTCGAGGAACATGTAGCGGTCCGGGATGAAGTTGCTGTTGGCCGCCTCCGCGTAGCCATACCAGACTTGATCCGCCGTCAGCGGGTCGCAGTTGACGCGCCGCGCGTTGATCGCCGCCATCACGTCGCCTTCGCTCTTCGGAAGCTTGCCGTAGGACGCCGCCAGTTGTTCGGCATAGGGCTCCGGCATCCCGCGCGATAGCAGGACGGGCGAGGCGTTGACCCCATCGCGCCGTGCGGCAATCCGATTGCGCGCCGCGCAGAGTTTTCGGTCGAAATCAGCCATCGTCACTTCCTCGGCTTCACTGCCTGGAGCATCGCTCCGCAGCCCTTGCACTCGTGCTCGCCGTCCCGCATCGGGTTCGCCTTCGCCCCGCAAAACGGGCAGGCGAACGAGTAGCACGGCATCCCCGGCGCGCGCGTCATCCGCACTTCGGTGCGGCGGATCATCTGCGTATCGGTCTGGTTCAAGCGCGCGCCCCCACGGCCCCGGCAAAACGATGAGCGCACGTCGCCCGCTCCGCCGCCCGTTTGATCAGGGCCGTCGTGCTGTAAGGCTTCGGCGCGTCCTGCCGGATCACGGCGATCCCGCGTTCCGTCGCCCACCGGGTCTTCGCGAACAGCTTTGGATCGTCCGGTCCCAGCGCCCACACCTGCGGCTTCCACTCCTCGATCAGCGGCAGGCAGTCCGCCCACGGCTGCTCGAGGTTGACCGGCGCAATGGCGACGTAATCGACGGCTCGCAGCGCGGACAGCACGAAACGCCGGTCGTCAGCCGATTGCAGCGGCTCCCGCTTGTAAGCGCGGAGCGTTTCGTCCGCCGCGACGCTGACCACGAGACGGTCGCCCAGGCTTCGCGCCCAACGCAGGTGCTCGGCATGTCCCCTGTGGAGACAATCCCAACACCCGCTCACGAAGACTGTCCGCATCGGTGATCTCCAGGCCCGTAGCGAGGCGAGGCTGACACGCCCACACGCCCGCCTCGCGACACGCCGCGATAGCCGCCTTCGCGTCGCCAGGGTCGCGCAGGAACGCCAGCCCGTAGCCGCCGCCACCTGCGCCTTGCGGGATCCAGCCGTAAACCATCCCCGGCGCCGGGAACGGCACCTGCATCGCAATGAGCCGGTTCAACCGCGCGAACCCGTCGCAGCATTGACGCGCCCACTCCAGCGGTTCGTGCCGGCCGTTGGCCAGCATTCGGGCCGCGCAGACGTTCGCCACGAGGGCCGCGCGAAAGCCGGGATTGTCCTCCATCGCGCGCCGGACCTTGCCGCCGATGTGGCCGCTGTCTCGCCGCGTCCCGCTGTCGAACACCAGCAGGTAAGGCCAGATCGTTGAGGCGTCCACCGGCGTCACGTCGATGCGCTCGTGACGGTCGCTCGTCAGGAGCTTCAGCCCCGGCTCCAACGCCCCGAGCGCGTCCTGCCAGCCTCCCAGCGTCCCGGCGTCTCGCTCTCGTTGGAGAGCGTGCGCCGTGTAATCGCCGCCAGGGTTATCCGCGAGATACTCCACGGCGTAGCGGATGCTGCTGATGCCGAGGCCGGTCCCGATCCCGTGGATCTCGCTGCGCCATTCGCGCCCGTCATACTCGAGCGGGTAACCGTCGCCGAACGTCGCCGAGGCGTTGAGCACGGCCGCGGAGAACGGCCAGGCGATCTGGTCACTCCATTGGCCGGTGAAACAGAGCCTAACCGGCGCTTTCAGCGTCATCGCTCTCCTCGCCGTCCATCGGCTCGCCGGTGTCTTCCGCCGCCTCTACGTCCGGCGGTTCCGCGGCTTCGTGCGCCTGTTCCGCGTGTTCGGCCAGATCCGCGACGGCCGTCGCCTTCGTCGGCACGAGGAACACTTTGCACGTCTCCTCGTAGGCGTCATCATCCGTCTTCACGCCGGCGAGGCGACGCGCCTGATCGACGGTCATCCAGCCGGCCGTCACCGCGCTGTTAACGCGGTTGTAAATCTCCGTCTTGTCCTCGGAGAGCGCCTTAACGTTGTCGAGGTTCCAGCCGCAGCGTTCCGTCGGCCCCGGCGAGAAGTCCGGCAAAAGCTGGTAAGTCAGGACGCGCGCAAACTCCGCGAGAAGCGGCAGGATGCAGTCGTCGTAGGCCGCCTTACGCGCCTCAAGGTAGTTGGCGTATGTCTTCTGCGATGCGCCGGACGTAAGCCCCAGCACCATCGGCGAGATGCCAAGCGCCGCGCAGATGCGATCTTCAGGACGGTCGCGCAGGTCGGCAATCCCCAACTCCGCGGGCGATTGGCCGATCTTCGTATACTCCAGCGCATGCGACGGCACCAGCACGGCCCCGCGGCCGCTGCCGGTAAACTTGTCCGCCCACAGGCTCACGAGGCTGTCGCGCGCGTCCTGCGGGATCTCGCCCTCGGCGTCTTTTGGCGACAACATCCCGCCAGGAACGCCCATATTCGCCGTGATCGCCGCCTCGTATTCGGCGCTCTCGTTGTCCTGGTAAATCTCGCGCAGGAGCGGATACAACGGCTGCCGCGCCGTCCTGCCCCCGTTGTAGGGGTTCAGATCGCTCCGAAAGTGGATGACGTTCTCACGCGCTATCGCGATCCCCGCGCCGCGCCCTCCAGGGCGATACAGGTAATCCGTGATGAACTCACTGCCGTCCGCCGGCCACCGGGGCACGATCTCCCAGTGCGGGACGTGCCAGAGTTGCAGCGGCTGCCCGCTCCCGCCGGCCCCGCGCGCTTTCACCCAGTAGGCGTTCCCCGCGGTCTTCCTGTCCTTCGCCGTGGCCGCCCACAGCGTGAAGCCGTCGTATTCGGTGTTAGGGCGCTCGATCAGCCGCGTCACCGGATGACCGGCCACCGGCTCCTCGCTGCCGTCCCGCCGCCGCCGCGTCACCTGGAACTGCGGCTCGCTAAACTGGTTGGCGATCCAGTTGAGGCCGATGCTGACGACGGCGTTATGCGCCGGGTCCCCGACCTCGCTCGCGTAGTTAACCGTGCTGCCCGGCAGCGTCCCGAGCGAACCGTAGCGCCCGAACGTCTCGCCGTAGGCCGTCATCGTGCCCAGGCCGCCGCCGTTCGACGCGCCCCACACCATGCGAAACGCCTGCACGGCGAGGTTCGTCCCGCCCCCTCGCCGACGCACCGTCAGCGCGACGGACGTAGCCAGCGACAACCGCGCGAGGCGTCCTGTTGGAACGGGGAGAGTCTGCATTGTTGATTAGACGGGTCACCGCCGACAGCCACGCTCACCGGCTAATCGCAGTTTGATGCGCTAGGTAACGTCACGATATACTTGGCGCGGAAGTGAGGTAACGATGGAGACTCCCCAGCTACCATGCAACAGCCCGCGAAGCGCCGTTTGCGCTCAATGCGGCTGCTCTATCCGAGTCGTTGGGCGCGGGTGCTACTGCTCCGACGCTTGCAAAATGAAAGCCGTTCGCGTACTTGCCAAGGCTAACAGCGCCTCTGCGACGGCGAAAGATCTACTCCAGGCAGCGAAGATCTGGACGCGCCGGAACAAGCCAGAACGCGCAATCAGCTATCTGGAGAGAATTATCGTTATTTAGCGTTGACGCTAGGTAACGGTTCGGCTATACTACTCTTGGCAGCCGAGAGAGGGCCGCCGAAGAGAGGACACGAAGATGCTTTACGTTATTTGCAAGATCATTAAGGTCGAGAGCGGCGAGCAGAAGATCTACCACGACGGAACACCTTTCGGCACTACGCTCCGCATCGCCGCCTCGTTGTTCAATGGCCGAACCAACGCCACGAACACCTGCAACGATCTTCAGATGACCGATGACCCTGCGTGGTTTATCGAAACGCTCTAACCAGCCCCAGCCCCACCGCCCACCGGCCCGCCGTCTTTGGACGGCGGGCCTTTTTGCGTCTACTACGAGAACGCCCACTTCTTCCGGGTTTCGGGCGCGAAAGCGAGGGCCAGCGCGTCGGCGCGGTCGGGAGAAGTCTCCCCGCGCTTGCGGGCGTCGTCCTTGCTCTCGATCTGGACCTTGCCGGCTGGGGTGTACTTGTATTTCAGCCCGCAGAGCTGCGAATACAGCAAGTCGTCCTTCGGCAGGGCGATAGCGCCTTCGCGGCACCGATCGCGCAGCGCCCAGAAGATCTCCGCGCGCAGGTTGGCGAACCGCTCCTTGTCCCGCGCCGCCGCGCCAACGTTGACGCCGACCACGTTCGGACACCCCGCGGCTTTCAGCGCATCGACCACGCCGGCGCCCACGCCGATCTCATCGACGGCCACGCGCATCGTGTTCCAACGCTTCGCGAAGGCCGCGATCTTCCCGGCGCTTGCCTGCGTGTCCTGCCCGCGCCAGCACTCCATCGCGATAACCTTCGGCCCCTGCCGCGCTATCGCCACGCTCTCATCGGATCCGAAGCGCGCGATGTCCGCGCCGACGATGACCTCGCCTTCGGCCTCGAGGCTCGCTTCTTGCGCCGCCGTCACGTAGCGCAGGCCGATCAGCGTATCGTCGCCCTCGGCAGGGAACTCGCCCAACACGCGGACCTGATAGGCCGGGTTATCCTCGCCCCAATCGGCGCGCGCTCGTTCGATGTACTCGGGCGCCAGGATATGCGGCGGCACGTCGTGGGCGGCGATATGGAACCGCGCCCAGTTGCCGCCTTGATGCGAACGGTAGAACGTCCCTGTCGGGCTGTTGGGGTTGCCGATCAGCAGAGTATAGGACTCCGCCCCGGTCATAAAGCCCGCGCCCGCCTCGAAGATCGGCTCCGCGACACCGGACGCCTCATCCACGATCAGCAGGACGCCGGCCGAGGCGTGCGTGCCCTGGAACCGCGTCGGGTCATCCGTCGAGATGCCCATCGCATACCATTCGCGGTTCGCGCTGTCCGGCTGGAGCTCCGCCTGATTGCACAGGCCGGGTAGTTTCGCCCTTGCGTGACACCCGGAGATGTAACGCCAAATCTGATCGCGCACCTGCCGCCACGTGGGGGCCGTCGTCACGACGATGGAGCCAGGCCGTGAGTAGAGAAACCACAGCGCCAGCCTCGAGGCCAGCCACGTCTTGCCGCTCCCGTTGCAGGAACGCACCGTCACCCGGCGACTGTCGGCCAACGCCTGCGCGATCTGGCACTGCTTCTCCCACGGCTGTTCGCCCAGCGTCTCGCGAATGAAGTCGGCGGGCCGGTCGCGATAGCGCGTGAGGTCAGTTGACGGCGGGAACGCTCGCTCGATCAGCGCCTTCGCGCGCGGCAGGTCCTCGTCCGGCAGGCGGCTGATTGCTTCCCAAAGCTCGGCTTCGGATAAGTTCGAAAAGCTCTCTTCGGGCTTCGTCTGCACTGCCGTCACCGGCTGTTACCTCGTGCTTCTCGGTCCACTGCCCAAGCTCTTGCGCCGCCTGCTTCTCGTGCTCTCGCATTTCCTTGAGAAGCCCGGTATCGACGGCGTATTCCTCGACGATCTGCGCGGCAGGGCCACCCCCTAGCGCCTTCATCTGACGAACAAGCAGCCCCGTCTGACCGCCAGGAACAGCAGCGTGCTCCTCGGCCCTCGCCTCGATGACAGCGTGCAGCCGCTCCCAGCGGTCCTGAAGGGCGGCGACGCGGCGATCAATCCGGGCGATGCCGTTCTGCATCACACGACGCGCAAAAACGGCGACGTGCGACTTGACGCGCGCCTGGAAGTCAGGATGCTCTCGCCAGTTGTGCAGCGTCTTCCTGCAAGTGCCGACGGTCGCCGCGATCTGCTCGTCGCTCTTGCGGTCTTCGGCAACCAACACCGCCGCCTCTTCGCTCTGGGCGGTCCACTCAAACGGTTTCATTGTGTAAATCTGTGTAACCGCCGAAAACTACTTGGCCCAGCAAATCTCTCCGGCTATCGCCTTCCGCAAGCCTTCCTCGAAGACGAAGAACCCTCGCGCTTTCGGCTTCTCGCGCCCATACTCTCGGACGTAGCCGTAATTCCGCTCCCAGTGCTGCCACGCTTCCGCGCCTGCTAGGTTCAGATGATCTTGCGTGACCTGAACGCCTGCGTGCTTGAACTGTCGCTTAACTGCACAGACAGCACTCGTCACCATCGAAGCAGACGGTTCTCGTTCGAGATACCGCCTCAATGGGCTGTGAACATCCAACTGCAAGACTACCGTTCCGAGTTGGTCATTCCGGCATCGGATCGGGGTCACTTCAACAGTGGCGGCGGCGGCAACGGGCCGCAGGTCCAATGACGCCGCCGTGCGTCCACTCTCTGAAGAAGTCTCTGATATGGATCGTGCCAGATTGGTATGGTCGATAGTGCCAATTTGGCACACTGGCGATACGGCCAATTTGGCCACTTCGCCTTGGTCGATCGAATACCACTTCGTCTGATCGCAAGAGTAAGCCTTGCCGCGCAGTGTCCCGCTCAACTTCCGAGCGAAGAGTAGCGGCCCGCGTTGGCA
>Ga0075472_10000949_pt1 | contig 11972 bp, 17 predicted proteins | sample DEB19_08_DNA_3_FD_77014 | JGI IMG/M metagenome (GOLD analysis project Ga0075472, IMG submission 77014) | Aqueous microbial communities from the Delaware River and Bay under freshwater to marine salinity gradient to study organic matter... | ecosystem: Environmental > Aquatic > Marine > Coastal ...
GTCAACACCTGTTGTGCTGCGGACGCTGCCTGCGTGACGGTGACGCCTTTAAGGTTCGTTAAGACTTGTTCGGCTGCTGCCGCCGCTTGCGTGACCGATACCGACTTGACTCCGTTGGCGAGTTTCGCCACGCTGACAGCCATCGTGCCCGCTGCCGCTTTGACGCTCGACGCGATCTTTGTTGCAGACGCCGTCTCGGTCACTGTTGTCGATTTAAGGTTTGTGAGAACTTGATCGGCTTGACTCCCGCCGGCGCCCCCCGCCGCCGAAACGGTCCATTGCTGGACAAGCTCAAGAATATCGGCGCACCAGGATTTGTTGTTGACTTGCACCATATGCGCGGCAATGGTCTGCACGGATAACGCCGACTCATTGCTACCGATTGCACCAGTCACGTCATTGGCAGTACCGGAAACATTGCACGCGATTGATCGTTCAACCGTGCAGTTGGTCCCGCTCGTCATCGTCGTTGTCGTGACGATATTAGACGCAACCATTACGACCCAACTGTTAGCGTAAGCGGTCGTTATGGAGAGAGTCACGTCCGTGCCCGTTGAACCCGTCCCGCCAGTGCCACCCTTGATGCCCGATGCACCGGAATACACTTCGATAACAAGACAGCCGGATGTTGGAGTAGTATCCGCCGTAGCCGTGATGGTCACGGTGCCCGTAGTCGTAACTGAAGCATAGCCAACCGTTAAACCATGAGCGCCGTTGGTAAGTTTCGTCCTGTGAGTAAATGAGCCGATTGCACCCGTGCCAGCGGTTTTAGAGAACGTGCAAGTTCTTGCGGCTGGATCAAACACTCCACCACAGATAATAATATCGCCGGCAGTCAAGGACATGGACGCCGAGGCAATGGTTGTGCCCGATGACCATGCGACTGCCGAACCTGTGCGAAGCGCGATTGCCATCGGCGTGCGTTACGAATTGGTAAACGTATAGGTAACGGCTAAAGTTCCAGTGTTTGAAACGTTAAGAGCTGTGAAAACATCATGGCACAGTAGAAACGTCCACGTTTCTTTAACGATGGTCAGCCCGACTTCTGTATAAGCGCGATCCGCGCTCGCTGTGATTGTAAACGTGACCGTGAACGTGCCTGACGTCGTGCCGGTTGTCGGATTTGCATTAACCGTAACCGACGCCTGCGTTTCCGTTTCTGTGCCCAGCGCGTAATCGGTAACGGCGGCGGTCGTCGCGTTGGTGCCGGCGCGTCCTGTCAGCGATGATGTTGCCGTCCCTGTCGATGTGTTGCGCGACGTGTTGCTGGTGTCTTTGGGGTTATTCGCGCAGTCCGTGTTAAGAATTTGCTGTTGGACGAATGCGGCGAACTGATTGGTAAGCAGATTGGCCGGCCCGTCGCGCTCTCCGGTCAAGTTGCCCTGCGGATCGTAGGCTTTGACGTTGAGCCAGATCCGAAAGTGATTCTGGTCGATTTGCGGCTCGCTGATTCCCTCGATCCAGCGGCCTTTCTTATTTTTGAATCTTACTCGTACAGGTTCTTTAATCATAGCTTGTGCGCCTTTTTGAAATCCTCGAATGCTTTTGTCACTGCATCAAGTTCCGCCTTTTGCACCGAGACAGCGCCTTGCAATTTGCGCAATTCTTCTTCTGCCGCTGCCTGATCCTTTGCGAACTCGGCCAATACTCGAAGGTGCTCCGCCCTGGCCTGTTTGCGCTCATCTTCCAATGTTTTCTTGAACGCGTCGGTTTCTTCTCTGGCGCTATTAAATTCATTTCGCGCTACATCGCGCCGACGCTCAAACCCGGCAATCGATTCATGCAACTTTGCCAACTGGTCGTTAAGCCCGGCGATAATCTTCAGTGAGTCAGCACTGCGCCCTTCTGCCGCCTTAGCTTCGGCAACAATTTCCGCAGCCCTGATAATTGCCGGCGCAAAATCTATCATCGGCTTTAGCATCGCCTCGATTTGGGTCGCACTTAATTTTTCAGCCATGGTATAGCTACTCCTATCGCCAAAATTCTTTGATCCAAGCTGCCGGGTATTCATGCGGTTTCGGTGTGCCATGCATTGCCACGATACACGCATCACCTGGCCCATGGTCTAAACGGTCTGCTTTGTAAGATGCTGTCTTGCCAGGTGCGAAGTCCTGCCAGGTATCGGCCTGTGGGACCATCTGAGAAAGCAACTCCTGGTCGCTTCTAAACGCCCGCATGATTTCGGTCGGCGCGGCGGCAAATTCCTTAGCGATGTTCTCACCGAATCCCGGCGCGATAGACATTAGCGACGCATCGCACCATCCACAGTTGGGCCATGGGTTGCGCCGGATGCAAAACGGGCCGTCATAGTCGAAAAGAAAGTCAATGTTCCCGGTAATTACCGTGTCGAGGTCAAGGTAGATTGTCCGTTCCTTAGCTGGGAAAATCTCCATCTTTGCCCACCAGCCCGGATACTCGCTCGCAGCGATGCACTCGAAGGTCCAATCGCGCTTGCTGTTGCGGTTAAGAGATGAAAGTAATTTCATCGTGTAGCCGTATTTTCTGAAGATCGTGTCCTTGCCTACGTTGACGCAGACCACCTTCATTTCGCATTTCCCGTCAGCACGATAAGCCGCTCGGCGATAACGTCCGACTTGGACGTTTCCCATCGTTTATTGATCCGCTCCATCCACCACTCGGCGGGCTGCACGGTAAGGTGCAAAGTTTCGCCGATATGGCGGCCAAAGCCCTCGGGGAAAAGCGCGATCTGCATAAACGCGCCGTAGCCGGTCACGCGCGCCATACAGTCAAGCGCGGCATCGACGTGATCCGGCGGAATATGCTCGAGCACATCGCAGCAGTAAACCCAATCGAAAGTCCCAAGCCCTTCCGGCAACTCCCACAACGACGCCTCGATGAACGGCAAACCTACGCGCTTGACTTCCCAATCCCGCGACTCTGCCGCTATATCGAGCTGTGTTATATCAAGTCCGGCCTCTGCCAGCTTCACGCTCGCCCGGCCTGGCCCGCAGCCAAGGTCAATCAGTGTGTCGCCACGTTCCCATGCTGCGTGTTTCAAAAAGTGCGGTACGAGTTGTTCGCCGGGCGAAGTGCTACGATAGCCAGGCACCTTCGTCCACATGCGCGTGTATTTGTCGCGCTCGACCTCGGTCGTAGTCATCAGTCTAATGGATCTTCCGTCACATACGCCCAGTCGCCGCCGTTGGCGATATGGTTCAGAACGTACATCGCAATCGCGCCGGCCGCGTTTGTCGCCGCCATTGCGACGACGTAAGTTCCGTCGAGCATCTTTGTTTTGGCCGCAGTATCAGCCGCTTGGTTAGTTGCAAAGTCAGCCATCGCTTACCCCCTTGTCGTCGGCACCAAAGAAATCCCTGGTGAATCCACTCATGGACCGCACCGCCGCCTTGAACTCTGGCAATCGCCGCATTTCACTTTCAACTTGCTGCAAAACGCCCTTCTCCTGGTAGTGGAAGTCGTCTCTTGCCTTACGGTCGAAGAACCGCCGCGTGTTGTCGCCCGGACAGCCAACTAGCACGATCTTTCCGGCGCCCATCACCCAGGCAATCTGCATGGCAAAGTAGCCGCTGATCGGCATGATCGGGACGATACCTTCCCAGTTCCAGTCCGCGCCGATGATCGAATGAGTCGCAAAGCCCTTGCGGCTATGCTTGTCTTTCCTCAACTGCGCCCATGCCTGCAAATTATCCTCATGCAAGCTGACTAGGTGGTGGACAGTCGGTAGATACACGCCGATGTCATTTACCGCGAACACCACGGCGCCAGGGTTTTTATCCATGGCGCTATAGTAGTCCTCGAAGATTTCATCGGTGGTCCCGCCGCTGCCCACCACTATCGCCGGTCGATCATCAAGCGAGTCAATGATCGACGTGATATTGCAACGCCCGGCGCCGTCCCCATAGTAGCCCCTATGGGTCCATGCGGATTCCATAAATTCCTTTGGGTACGACGCCGAGTAAATTGCACGTCCAGCCATTACGCGCTAGCCCTCACAAGTTCGATCCATCCGACTACCACCTTACCGACAACGGGTGCGCCGGTCGCGTGAACGATAGCCACTCGACCGTTGCCGACCGCAGGGGTGAAGTACATACCCGCGTAGGCGAGTTGACTCACCGCCTGGCCCGTAACGTCCATGTCAGCCGCCGCAGCAACCGTTGTGGTAGTGGGCGAGCTAGCCTCATCGGTCACAGTAACCGCGATGGTTGAGCCGGTGCCCGCCGACGCGCCCAAGCCGTTAGTGACCAGATTGATCCCCACCAGATATTCGCCGGGGAAAATCCGCGACACATAAACTGAGTCGTCCGAATCTTCGCCGGAAACTACCGTGTGAGTGATCTTGCGTTTAATTGTTTTGGTGCCGATCTCGATTGCATTCGGCACCGGACTAGGAGTTGAACCAAACAGCGCATTGTAGAGCGCGTTGGTGGTGATTGGAGTATCAGTCATCGATTATTACCTCTTTTCCGTTAGAGTCCATTAAACGTCGCGGGCAGTCATAACGACGACGCCAGCTTCCCAGATGCGAACCGCGCCCATGGTCATGTCGAGCCGCACTTGGATCTCGTTGTTCATATCCCGCCGGATACCCACGTCGGTCTGCACGTCCTGGTTGACATTCAAGCCGACGGCATCTCGGCTCGCGAAAATGCAGGAACGCTTTGACGACGCGTAGGGCAGCATGCGGTGAAGCAGGGTGCCGGTAGGGTCAACCGCGTCGGCGATCTCGATCCAGGTGAAGCCCTCGAAAGTCTCACCGTTGATCGTGCCCTTGTCGTGGATACGATTGCGGGTGAAGTCCGAAGAACTGGCCTGCGTGATTGCCAGGATGTCGGTCAGTTGGTAAGGCGAGTAGAAGGCCAGGCGATTAGACGGCCCGTAGGGGACGCCGCCCTTGCTCAACAAGGTATTGGCCTTGATGATGTCGGCAAGAATGATCGCCGTCGAGCCGCCCGTAGCGTCGTAGCTGTTCGCCGAGAAAAGCGCCTGCGTAGTGTAAGTGATCGCGCCGGTCGCGCCCACGGTCGCCACGCTGGCCGATCCCACGGCCGCGCCGATCCAGTGCAGATCCTCGCGGCGGCGAAGCGCGGCGAGCATTCCCTGCGTCATGGAGCTTTGCGGGTTGTTAAGACTTCGCACCTCGTCAATCGTGGTAAGCGCCACCGCGGCGTCACTCGACACCGGGAAGCAGGCTCGCCGAGATTGCGCAAAGGTGATTAGCCGGGTTGGCGCATGACGGCCCGGGTTGTCGTTAGCAACCACGTTGCCGATGCGGTCGAAGTGAACGATGGCCGCCTTCTCTGATTTGCGGCATTGAGGCGGCGTGTTGGCCGCGACTAAAGATTTTTCTTGCTGATATGTGGCCCGGATCATGTCGTTAAACGAATGAACCCAGCCTTGTTCTAGGTCTGCCATTTGGATAGTTTTCCTTTCAAGTTTTTTCTCAGCTTTTTGGCAGGGCTGAGAACTGCCGGTGAGCTGCCCACTTGCGTGGACTCGCCTGGTGTTACGACACCAGCGGCACGCGCTTTCGCGTGCGTGTCACCGGACCCTTGAAAGGGCTACCCGGAACGGAAGAAGAATCTTCCAGTGATGGGATGCCGTGACGCGCTCCCGATTTGTTCAGGAACCCCATCCCATCAATGCAGGATTCTAATTATTGCAACGCATTCTGATTCCCAATAGTCCTATGAAAACTCGTCACCCTTCTGACCCACATCGGCGCCGCGACGCTTGTCTCCAAGAACTCACCCGGTTCTGCCTCACATTGTACGCGCCCATCTTGGTCCCAGTCAATAGTGACGTGGAAGCCGGTCTTGCCCCAAAGGATGTATTCGTCGTCATCCGCGCCCATGAAGATATGCTGCAACTCGTTTGCCGGGCAGCCAGCGCGAAGCATCACCTCAAACACCTTGTCAGTTACCTTGGCGTGCGTTCGCTTTATCTGATTTATTAGCTTTAGGTCGATCTGTCTCACAAACTAACTCCTCAACTGCCGCCACCCGGTCGCACAACGCAACAATCGCGTCGGCGTATGGCGTGCCGCGGAACGCGTCTTTGATCTCGTCAATGCTCACGATAGATTCACCATGCCTGGATATTTCTTCGAGTAGATCGCGTCACGCTCGGCCAGCGTCGCCGGATCGCCCGCGGCGAGCTTCTCCCACTTGGCGCCGCCCGGCTGAAAGTCGGCCAACGCGCTATCGATTCGGCTGGTATCGGCGCCGATAACGCCATCGCTATCCTTGAACGCCTCGCCGATCTTCGCCAGCCCGGATAACACCGCCGGGTGCGACAACGCGCCGATCTTCTCTAGCGCCTGCACTTCCTCGGCCGTGAAGTTGCGCTTTGCCATACCCTCGACGGCAAGCGCCATCATCTCATCGTATCCCTTGCCCTCTTTGGCCCACTGTTCGGTGACGGCTTTCTTCGCGGCGTCAAGGTCCGCCGCCAGCGGCGCGGCAAACGAGCTGAATCGCTTTGCATCGAACTCGGCCAGCTTATCCACCTGCTTTTGCGTCAGCCCCAGCTCATGCGCCATCGCCTTGAAGCCGCCGACAAGCTCATCGGGCCAGGCCGTTTCGGGTATGCCATCAGGACGATTGAGCGTGTACTTATCCGGCGACTCCGGCGCCGACTCGAACAGCCCCGCCTTGTAGACGCTATCCTTGAACGCCTTTATTTCCTCGGGCTTGGCCTTGGCCGGGTCGGGCATCTGCACCGAGTTGCCCAGCTTGCGCGATAGGTGAACGTGGCTCTTAACCAAGTCCGTGACGGTCTTTTCGCTGATCTTGTCCAGGTGCGGCGCAAGTTCTGGATCGCTACGCAGAGTCTCAGCGTGCGGCCGCCAGTCGGCGCCATTTTGCTGTCCGTCTATCTGTTGGCCTTCTTCAGCCATTACTCAACCTCCACCTTGGTCTCTCCCTGCTTGCCCGGATTATCCATGCGGTCGAGCGCCTGTAAAATCCCGTGTATCAACGCCCGCTGCCCCTCGTTGAAAGCGGTGTCACAACATTTGCCCGTCGGTACATAAGAGACATCGCAGTAAATCGTGTCGAGCCATTCATTCAGCACCACCCGCCCGGCCGGCGTGTTTAGAATCATGTGCAGCGCCTGCTCGTAGTTCTTCTTGCGCTGCTCCGCGTCTACTTCGTTTCGCCATCGATTGCGCAGCCACTCGTAAAACCATTTCACCTAAGCCGCCGCCCCTTGCGCCCCGCCTTGCAGCAGCTTGAGCGCCGGCGCTGCTTTGCCCGCACCCTCGGCCATCGCCATCATGTCTTGTTTCTGTTGGCTCTGTTGCTGCGCCTCGGCGCGCGCCTTTTCAATCTCGGCTATTTCCTGTTCGCTCCGCGTCACCGTGGCCGGCACGCCGCGCACCTTGGTTACATGCTCGCGCAGTTTGCCCATGTCAAAGCCGTCCATGATCTCGCTGTAGCCCTTAGTCGTCATCTCGAAGTTGACCCAGGGCGCCAGGTCGGCGAACGCCTGATTGATGCTGTCCACCTCGACCACGCTCGAAGCACGCGCCAGGCCGTTGTCAAATTCAATTTGGATCTCGCCGCCAGACTCTAAGAGGATGTCCGGTGGCGAGCTAAACATGCCTTCCTCGTAGAGATACAGGAACAGATTATCGAATAGCCGGCGCAGCTCGTGCTCGACGTTGCCGTAGACCGGCCCCAGCAGGCGAAACAGAATGTCGAGCTTCTTGAAGTAGGTGGCGTTGTTCACGTCCTTCAAGTCCTGCTCGAGCAGCTGCATGATCACATCGACGAACAACATCTGCCGCACTTCGTTCCGCAACTTCTCGTCTTGGATCTCGTTGAACTGGGCATCGCCGCCCGTGTCGTAAGGCTGGATCACGTCTTGGATCCGCTGGCCCCTGGTGTTGACCACCGTCACTCCTGCGGGCTTCATCCTCATCACGCCGATGATCGAGTCCTGCGCTGCCAATACCGGGCGCCTGATCTTCAATGCCCACTCTTGGAACGTCATCTCGCGGGCTTTGTTCTTGGTTGCCATTGAGTTGTAGGCCAACTCCGCCGCACCGCGGCCGTAAGTTTCGCCGGGAACCAAGTCCCACCGCGGCGTGAAAAATGGAAAGTAGCGAAAGCCGCTCTCATCCATGATCTCTTTCGACTCTTCCTCGACGTAGCAGCTCGCCCACTGGAAGCCCTTGTTGCCGTAGCCCTTCTCACCTTTCGGTCGCGGGTAAACGGCATGGATGAACTTGCATTTGCGGTCAGGGTGCTTCTCGGCAATGGCTTTTTTGAACGCTGCAGACTCAGGTGCCTTCGGAAACATCTCATCGGCCGCCGCGGCTGAGATCTGGAAGTCGATAAAGTTGGTGTCGACCTCGCCGTTGGCATTAGCGGCCCAAGCAAAGCGCCCAATTTTGTCGGCGCGAAAGCGCAGGCCGCGGAAACCCGGCTGCGGTTGCTCATTGGCGCCGGCTACCCTTTGCCCCCAAAACACCGAGCCGTTGCCCATGCCGGCCAACGACTTGAAGCCAACAGGCATCTCGTTGAAGAAGTTAGACTTCGTGATAATCGCCAGCGTGCGGTCGCGTGCCTCCTCGCACCACTCCTTGACCTCATCAACATCGCGCAGTTGCGGATTGCCCGGCGTGTAGTTCAAGAACTTTTCGGCGGGATTGATGATCTCGTTGCTGATGAACTTGGCGAGCGTGTCGAGCGCGTGAAAGCCGTTGGAGTCGTAGACTTGGCTGGTAATGCTTTCACCCTCGCCGCGCTGCGATGCCGAGCCGTAGCTGGTCGGATCGAAAAGACGGCTGATCTTGTCCCAACGCTCCTCGAAGCTGCCGCGCTCGGCTTTGAGCTTGCCCCAGCGGGCAATGATGTCAGCGCCCTTTGCCATTAGCGTGTATATCTCACTCCATCATCACATAGCCATTCAGTTTTACTCGGTATGTAGGCTTGTAGTACCCCATTCCCTGCTATACCAGTTACGGTTGAACCTGCTGTCTCAGCAATTTTTTTACACGCATGATCTACAACGAATTGCTGCCATTGTAGTTCGCTGACCACTATCAGCGGCAAAACAATCGCAATGAGTATCAGCATAACGACGCCAAAATGGTCGGAACACCAATCCATAGCTATTCGCCGGTGTGCGCTTTCAGCGTGGTGCCCATCAGCGAGCGTGAGTCGCGCAGGATGGTACTGGCCCAGCCCTTAGCGTTTTTCAGCCGCATGGCTTCTTCGGCCTTGGCCTTCTGCGCCATGTCGGGTTTTGGTTCCGGTGGTTTTGGTGCGCCCATAAAAAAACCCCCACAGACCTTGTTGAAATCTCATCAACAGGCCCGTGAGGGTCTTCCGAGTCATTCCGTCGCTAAACGGAAAACTATTTAATTTATGCTACGCGCTTTATTTTCCCCGTGCAACTGGCGGCATGCTCCTTCAGCTCTTTGGCCGTCAGCTTGTCGCGTGCGCCGCACTTCTTGCATTCCCTAATCTTGGCGATCTTGTGTTCGCTCATTTGCTCCCTATTGCCTTGACTTTGTTTGGCTCACCTTTGGCAAACGCATCCGGCAACAGCAATTCTAGGTCCGGCGTCTTGCCAATGGTCTTGCAGTAATCCAACTGCAATTTAATTGACGAGAGGATTTTCCCGGTCGCGTTGACGATAGCATTTACGTTAGCTGCTGTCGTCGTGCCATCCCTCACAGCGCGAATTTCATCCGACAGCATCTCTCGTATTTCGTTGACATCAAAAGCTTTACCCATATAAAACTTCCGTCCTTTCTTGTCTGAGTTGCCGATAGGCAACGGCCAATTTTATAAACTCCTTTGGTGCTTTGCTGTACTTTATCCCAAACCTTTCACACCAGCCGTACAACCTAATCCTCTCCCTATTCTTTGTGCGCCACTCTAACTTTTTGTATCTGTTATTCGCCAACCATTGGCGGTCGTACTCCCGCACACGCTCACGATTGCGCAATCTCCAATCTCGCGCATAAGCGCGCAACCTATCCTTGCGAGTTGGGTCGCTATGCCATAGCCTCTGATACTCCCGCTGCTTGTCTGGATCTTTGTAGGGCATCCCTATACCGTAAAATCCGACTCAACCTGTACCGTGCTATAATCCTTGGTCGCCCATGGATTGAAGTTCGTCTCGACACGGATCGGCTGCCCGTGCACCCGGTCCCAATCGCTCATGGCCGCCGTGCGTAGCGCATCGGCCGCATGGCTAGACCAATCATGGTAAGGCTTGTCTTTGTAGGTCTTGCGTGCGTCGTCCCACTCCTTGCGATAGTTCTTGAGCGCGTTGATGCCGTCCCCGCACTTCTCGGCATCGAACCAGCACGTCGCCAGCATGATCCTGGTCGCGTTGATGTCGGCGTCCACGTTGCTGGTCCGCGGCACGATGTCAATCGGCTTGATGCCTAGCCCCTCGGCAAAGTCGCGCCTGCTCTTGCCGGTGCTCAGTTCCTTATGGCCGGCGTCGTGCGGCATGTAGTGCCGGTCGTAGGTGTAGGGCTTTTCTCGCAAGAGCTTGGCAAAGTAGGGCATGCCTTCCTCGGCCTTCTCAACGTAGTCGATAATGCGCTTCTCTTTGCCCACACGCTGCGCAAACCAGATAGCCGTGGCATCACCTATGCCCAAGTCCCAAAACGTGCTCACGGGCAAGCCAGGCTCGTGCGGGACAACTCCTATGCGTTTGTCGGCCTCGGCCTGCGCCAGCGCCGCGGCGTAGTAGGCGCCGACCACCGCCGACTCGAAAGAGCACTCAAACTCTTGCGCATACTGTTCCGGGCTCATCAGGTCGCGGGCTGCATCAAGCTCGGCCTGCGGTACGATGCCGGTCTCGCTAGCCTTGAACATGCCGGCGTACCAGTCCGATGATTGCTTTGCGTGTTGGTAAATATCGTGAAAGTGATTCTTGCCAAATGGCGTGCCCAGAAACAGCGCACTGCCTTGGCGATCTACCAGGGCGGGCCTAATAATCTCGGGAAATAATCTTGGACTGACTTGCGCGTACTCGTCCAAGACAACAGCGTCCAGGTAAAGGCCGCGCAAACTGTCAACGTTGTCACTGCCAAAAAGCGATACCCGCGCCCCGTTGGGAAGATCGGCCCGTAGTTCACTTTCATTGAACGTCACCCCCGGAATTGGATGTGCGTAGTGTCGCAGGTAGTCCCAGGCGATAGCCTTGGCCTGCTTGAATAACGGCGCGATGTAGGCAACGCGAGGGCGCGGCTGTTTGCATTGCAGGGCCGCCTTGAGCAGATCGTTGACGGCAAGCACAGACTTGCCGAAACGTCGATGACATACCAGCACGGACCAGCGTTTGAGCGCCTTGTGGATCTCGGCTTGCAACGGCCGCGGCTTGTAGGGGATCTCGATCAGTCGGCCCATCTTACCTCGATTGGCCCGCCATCCTCGCCGCTCAACTCGATTGCCTTGACTTGCGGCGTGGTGTACTTCGCGACTTCGCAGTGCGCCCTAATGCTCAGATCTGTTGGGGTTTTTTCATCTAGCGCAATGATCGCTAAAGCGATCACCGGGTGATAGTTCTTGTGCTTCGTTACCTTCTGGCATCGGGCTAGCAATTCGGCCCGCGCCTTATTAGCTGATCCGACTTGCCTGCCGCCTGTTTTCCGTCCTAAAGCCATCTAAAATCATCTAATTTGAACGAAAAAAGGCCAGGCGTATATGCTCATACACGCCCAGCCCTCAACCGCCTGCACGGGGAGTTCATAGCCACAATTCCCGAATACGCCTAAACACTAGGCTTGTCAAATTATTTTGTTGCCTATAGACAAGGGGGGACGACGGTGGGAATTGTAGCAGGGGGGCCTAGGGTTTTTTTAAAAATTCTTTACGGTCCCTGAAAACACTGACAAAATAACCCTGACAGAATTACCCTGTAAAAATAACACTGACACCGGCGACCGAGAAACCCTGACACACGGCCCTTCTTCCCTGCCCCGGGAGTCGATGCCAGATGGGTATGTCCCAGCAGCGCAA
>Ga0075472_10000950_pt1 | contig 11965 bp, 10 predicted proteins | sample DEB19_08_DNA_3_FD_77014 | JGI IMG/M metagenome (GOLD analysis project Ga0075472, IMG submission 77014) | Aqueous microbial communities from the Delaware River and Bay under freshwater to marine salinity gradient to study organic matter... | ecosystem: Environmental > Aquatic > Marine > Coastal ...
CAGGAAGCGCAGCGCCCAGCGCGCGATCTCGATGGCCGGCCGGCGGTGATAGATGGTCTTGCCGAGCGCGTCCTTCTCGCCCGTGCTGCACCACTCGAGGTCGAGCACGGGCGAGAGGTCGCCCGCCGAGAGCGGTCCGATCGTGCGCGCGAAGTGCTCGGCCTGCGCCTCGGGGTCGTCTCTCTCCCACCGCGCGAAGTGGTAGGCGCCGACGAGCAGGCCGGCGGAGAGAGCCCCGTTCCGCTGCGCGCGGAAGGTCGGCGAGGCGTAGCGCGTGCCCTCGGTGGCCTTGACGAAGGCGAAGGCGTGGCCGGCCTCGGCGACCTTGCGCCAGTCGATGTGCGTCTGCCACGCGCTCACGTCGATGCCTGAGAGGAGGGACGTCATGCCCAGAGAGACGCTCTACAGCCCCGATGGATACGGCACGAGTGTCATGCCGGCCCCGTAGGTCACCTCGACCTTTTCCGACTCCGGGCCGTCGTAGCTCGTCTCGGGCGGGCTCTCCCGCAGCCGAGCGCTCGCGGTGGTCGGTGACGCGAGGAAGACCTCGCCGCCCGCGGCGACGATGATCTCGCCAGCGTTCCGATCCCACGGATAGAGCTCGCGGCCCTGGAGGGGATTCGTGATGACGATCTCGTCGCTCGCGGACAGGCCCGACGAGGCGCCATAGATCGATGTCGCGATGGTGTCGGCGTCGGGGTCGCTCGAGATCCGCACGACCTTCGCGCGGAGCGCCTTCGTGGCCGGCCCGATCTGCCATCGCAGGACGACCTTATTGGCGCTCCCCGGGGCGCCGCGCTCGAGCGGGACGGCAAGGCCCGTCAGCGCGTAGAGGCGCAGCATTGCGGTCGCGCGACTGATCAGCGTGATCAGGGCCTCGAGCTTCGGCGCGGGCGTCACGCCTCGGATCAGATCCTCGTCGGCCCATGGCGGGACCCACGTCAGGCCGACGAAGAGCGTACGCAGTTCGAGCGCCGGCTTGGCCGACACGATGAGCAGCGGCTCCTCGCTGGCGATGCGCATCGTCGTGCGCTGGCGGCGATACTCGCCCGCATTGGCGTCGACCCCCCAGGACTGCGTGACGCCGCCGCGCTCCGACAGCGTGACGACTGCGCCGTCGCTGGTGTCGCGCGCGAAGATCGTGGCAGTCGTCTCGTAGCCCCTCCACCCGCGGAGCGACGCCGGGGCGACGCCGACAATACGGACCGACCGCCCTGCGCTTGGAGCGGTCACCTGGTCGACGTGCGTCGAGGTCCCGAAGGACCAGAGCGCCTGCTTGCGGTCGCGCGCGACGCGCACGAGGTTGCGCCAGGCGCGGTTGTACCACTCGGGATGCACGGCCGCGCCCTGTCGCGTGATCTGCCCGATCGCCATCGGCACGAAGCCGCTCGGATAGGTCGCGGTCGGGTCGATCTCCGTCAGCGCCTTGGGCGTGACGAGGATGTGCGCGACGAACGCCTGCCCGCTGGCCGGCGTGAGCTCGAAACGGATGTGCTGCACGTCGGCGTCGATCGTCAGCGTGAAGCGCGGCCAGTCGTGATAGCCAGCCGACGTGCCCGTCTCGCTCTCGGTCGTGGGCGTGGTCCAGTCGGGGTCGTCCGCGGGCTGGGGGTGGTCGAGCGTCGAGAACGACACTTCGAGATCCAGATCGCCGCCTGCGCTCGAGTAGGTGATGACCTCGAAGTCGTACTCGAGACCGTCTGCGCTCGGCTCGATCGGCACGACGTAGCGGAGGACGCCGCTATAGCTGCTGGTCGTCGGGGCGAGGCACACGAGCGCCGGGCGGTGCTGGCAATAGCTCCAATTGACGTTCTGCGCGATCGCCCACGCGGGGTCGTTGTTCGGCCGCTGGATCCCGTCGAGGTCGCGAGGCGATAGCGGGATATGACGCCCGACCATGGGCCAGTTGGGCTGCACGACGATCGTCGCGAGCGCATCGTAGTCGGCCTGCACAAGCCCCGTCGCCGAGGCGGTCTTGCTGCCCCCGAGTGACAGGTCATCGACGCTGAGGTCGCGGTAGTTGTCGGTCGTCGTCGAGGTGTCGGCCTTGAAGCCGACCGATGCCGACATCGCAGAGAAGACAGACCCCGTCCGCACCCGCGCGGCGTAGCGCAGATCGAAGCGCCCCGTGCTCTCGTAGAGTACGACCTGGAACCGGAGCAGGTCGTTGTTGCTCGCGTCCTGGTCGTCGCGCCCATAGACGAGCCACTCGATCACGCAGCGTCGATAGGGCGTCGTGCCCTGCACCTCGGTCTTGACGTAGCCCGTCGAGTCAGCGGTCTTCGTCGCGTCGTACCATGGCGCGATCATCACGTCGGCGGACGAGGCGAACAGCGCCGCGTTGCTGGCGGTGGTCACCGTGCCAGCGAACCGCACGAAGCCTCGCGGGCTGAGGTAGCAGGTCGTGTACTCGACCCCGTCGATCTCGAATCGGAAGCCGATCGGGATCGACGACGCGCCGGCCGTGCTACCCGCCGAGATGCGCGTCGTCGGAGAGCCGAGCGGAATCAGCTCCACGTCGTCGGTGCGCCGGTCGATCAAGAGCTTGTCGAGGCTCGTCGAGGCCATGGCTCAGCTCCACTGCACGAGCTGCGAGGTGTGCAGATACCTGTTTTGCTCGTCGGTGCTCTCGGCCGCGCTCGGCCACGTGATGCGCCACGCCGCCGTCAGCGTGATCGTCGGCGCGCTTGGCGACGCCGTGACCGTGATTCGGCAGACGCCGCCCGTCTCGGCGACGGTCGAGACCGTATACACGGCGTGGCCGTGGTCCTGCCCCGGCAGGTACGCGAGGAGCTTCCACGACGAGGCGGCGCCCTTCGCGTAGGTGAGCAGCTCGAGGTACGTGAGCGCGACGTCGATGCTCGTCGGCGCGGTGGCGGTGCCGTTGACAGCGATGATCGGCAGCGACGGAGACATCGGCCCCGGCGAGAGGACGCCGTCGGCCTGCACCTGCACCGTCACGAGCCCCGTGTCGAGCGAGTAGGGGACGCCAGTCACGCGCGCGAGGCCGTAGATCCCCGACGAGCCGAGGCGGTAGTCGTAGGCGCGTGGGTCCTCGATCGCGAGCTCCACGATGTCGCCCGCCTGGATGCCGCGGTCCGTCCCACCCAGCCATGGCGCGACGTCGAGCTCGAGCGTCTGGCGGTTCTCGCCGCCGCGGAACGTCGCCATCGCCATCGCGAGCCCGGGCAGACCCAGCGCATCCCGAGAGAGCCCATGGATGTCGAGCTCCCAGACATCCGCGGTCCAGTCCTCCAGGTGCTCGTCGATGTACTCGACGACCCCCTCCGCCTCCGAGAGCAGCCCGACCGGGAGCTGATGCAGCTTCGCGACGATCTGCGTGGGTGCCGAGTAGACCGCGCCCGGACGGAGCGGTGAACGCCCGTCGACCGAGCAGAGATCCGCGTCGGTGATGCGCGCGACCGGGACGCCCGAGTCCGCGGACCCGACCGAGACGGCCGCGATGTCGACGCCCGACCCATCCTCGCGCCGCCGCGTCGTGATGGCGCGCCCGCCCAGCCGCAGGAGTCCGCTCAGGAGCTTCTGCGCGCTCGATCCGCCCTCGACTGCGAGGTCGAGGACGAGGTCCGAGTAGGCGCCCGCGAACTGTTCGTCGAAGCTATCCTCGTCGAGGTACGGGAGCCCGTAGCACTGGCCCTTGGGGAGCGTGTCGTACGTGCCGTTGATGCCCTCGCCCGACGACGCAAGGATCCTCCGCGCGACATCCGCGAGCGTGCCCGTGTCACGCCAGAGGATCTTGACGGACACCTCGGCGATGTCGCCCGCAAGCTCGTCTGCAGCGAGCGCCGTCAGCTCCTGGCCCGTGAGCGACGATCGTGGCGCGAGCTGGAACAGGAGGCGCGTGACGTCGGCCGGGTCCTGCGTCCACGCGGTGTACTCGCGATAGTCGACCGACCCGCCCTGCTCGAGCAGTAGCCAGCCCGACTGCGGCACCGCGGACGGCCTCGTGTCCTCGAGACGCACCGCGAGCGATGCAGACCCGACCTCGCTCTTGAGCGAGAGACCGGCCAACATCGTCATCGTCGCGAGGACAGGCGCCACGGTAATCTGCTCGCTCGTCGACGCGCCCAGCGCGAGCCGCGCGTTGGCGCTGCCAACGGACGTCCTGGCGCGGCCCCACTGGTCGCCAGGGAGCCCGGCCGTGCGGTCGACCTTGACCACGAGATCCCAGATCCGCACACGTCCGGACGACTGCGTGTCGAGCGACCGCACCCATTCGACGCCGAGGATGCGCGCGCTCGCCGACTGCAGCTCCGCCAGCAGCGATGACGCGATGAGCGCGCGGGTCTGCGACCGATAGAGTGGAGGCGTCTCGCCAATGAACGGCTGGACGTTGACGTCGGCAAGCACACCCGAGTCCTCAAGCCGCACCCGGCACGACACGACCGTCTCAGTGTCGACGTAGATGGGCGCGTCGTCGTCGAGCTGCCACGACGCCTTGCCCGAGGCCGAGACGCCGAGCGGCTCCGTCGGCCGGCGCGCCTGGTCGCGGCACGCGATCACCCACTCGACGCCGTCCTTCTTCGGGCGCGCGTAGATGTGCCCGACCCAGAGCATGCACGCATCCGCGAGCATCCCCTCGGGGCCGCCGACGCCGCCACCGATCGGCTCGATGATTCGGCCGAGAGGGTCGAGCACGCCCATCCACAGCCGCACGCGCCTCCCTTTCCACTGCCTCGGCCTGTCCGCGACGATGGTGCCCTTGCGGTAAGACTTGCGCGGCCCGTAGGCGTCCCGGTCGAGCCCTACGAAGTCTGTCCAGGTGTTGCCGGCGAACTCCGCACAGCTTGTGCCGAAGTAGAGGGTCTCGCCGGACGAATAACCCGTCGCGCTGTCCACGGGGAGCGTCGTCGCGCTGGCAGTGACGTCCGCGGTCAGCTTCGTGAGGCGAGTCGGGCGGCCCATCAGCGCCGCCACGGCGGGCGTCTCGATCAGCCGGACCTCGAGGTCGAAGCCGGCCGAGAAGTTGGTCCGCGTGTCGACGACCGGGCCGACGCGCGCGGAGCGATCGACGACGAGCGATGCGTCGAGTGTATAGCCGTCCGGGGGCGTCGGGTCTCCGCCGACAGGCGCGACCTTGATCTCGGAGAAGATCGTCGGGACCCCCTCGATGTCGATGAAGTGGAAGGGCTTGTAGCCGTACCGCAGGCCGCCCACCAAACTGCCCCACGAGCGACTCATCCACCCTCCAGCACGCCGAGGATCGACACGCAGACCTCATCGCCGGACCCGTCGGTCTCCTCGATCGAGGGCGTCTCGATGGGATAGGTCAGGAGCGCACCGTCGAGGTCGTCCTCGCCGTAGTCGTCATCGTTGATGATGCCCACGGTCATCGCGCAGTGGCCTGAGAAGAGCGGCGATATCTCGATCTCCGGCACGAGCGACTCGGCGAACGACGCCTCGATCTTCACCTCGACCGCGCGCATCGTCGAATAGGCGGCGGACCGACCCATACGGTAGCTGACGAGCTCGACCGACTCGACGGCCCGCGGCTGAGTCCGCCCGGCCGCGCGAGGCATCACCACGCCGAGAGGGATGCTGGCGTTGGCGATCGTTGGGTCGCCATGCATGACCCCACCCGCGAGCCCGAGCAGGTCACAGAGCGTGTCGGTCGTGCGGAGCCAGAACCCGGCCGGACCAGTGAGATTGACGGCATATCGGTCGTCGTCGCCGTCGTCGAACCAGTTCCATACCCACGCCCCGCCGAGGGCGGCCGAGGCCTGCGCGGCCCATTCGGCGAGGGCGTCTTGCAGGCGCTTCGGGCTCGTCAGCGTGAGCGAGGTCCACGGCCCGGACGACGAGGTCAGGCTGACCTGCACCTCGCCGGTCGCGAGGTCGTCATAGACGACCATCTCGAGCCACGGCCGCCTCACCCTGTCACTGCGATCGTCACGCCCACCACGGTCGGATCCTCCTCGACGTCCTCCGCCTCGACCACACCAAGAGAGACGAGGCGCCACTCGTCCCGGGCGGGGTCGTAGAGGTAGGCGGTGCGGGGCTGGGCGGCGAGGGCGATCGCCTCGTTGAGCGCGTAGAGCTCGGGCGACTTGAGGCGGTCGCCGACCGAGGGAGCGCGCGGCGCGAAGGCCTGGTGATCCATCCGCCAGCCTCCAGCCCGAGAGCGCACCCCGCGCTTCGCATCGCGCCGTGTCCACCCCTGCGTCCCGAGATCCTTCGCGAGCGTCCCCGGGGCGGCCGTCGGGGGCGATTGCGTCGGGTCGCCGAAGCGAGCGATCCATGCCGCGTTCGGCACGACCGACACCCACGATGGCGAGGGCCCCGAGTAGCTCAGCGCGAAGCGGTGGCGCACGCCGTCAGAGCCCACGACGAAGCTCGCACCCGTCACCGGCCCCGCCCACGGGCGCGCGCCTCCCGTGAGCCACGCGCAGAGCGCGGTGGCGACGTCCAGCGCATTCGCTGCGTCGCCGCTCACCGAGTAGGTCGCCGCGCCGCTCGCGTGCGTGTAGGCGATCGATGCGCCCGACCATCCGCGCGTGGTGATGATCAGCCCCATCAGTCGGCCTCGGCGTAGCCGGTGCCCGCTACGCGCTGCCCGACCTGCCAGAGATACGCGCCGCCCTCCTGGAGGCCGCCGAACCAGGGCGCGTTGACGTTGAAGATCATCGCCCCCTGACCCAGCGTCTGGCCTACCGCGACCTGCGTCGAGCGCGCGTCCCGCTGCGAGGCGGTGCCGCCGCCACCCGAGGACCCGCCGAAGATGGCGACGCCGCCGAGGACGGCGGCCGCGGCAAAGTGCCCTGCGGACTCGGCGGGATTTGTGAAGGCCGTGGCGAGCCCAAGGCCGGTCTCAATGACCGCGAGCACGCCGGCCCTGGTGCGCTCGTTCTTGATGAACTGCGCGCCGGCCTTCGCGATGGCGCCGACGCTCTGCGCGGTGGCGTTCGCGGCGCTGAATCCCGCCTTGCCGTAGTCCCGCCAGAGCCCGGCGATGTCGTCGAGCGCGACCCCGAATCGTTCGATACCGGGCACCTCGGACGAGAGCCCCGAGAGCGCGGCCCCGACTGAGGAGATGCCGTCGGCGAGGTCGTTGACGAGCTTGATCCTCTCCGTGTCGACGAGCGTGTCGATGCTGCCGACCTCGGTCGCGTAGGCATTGTCGTTGGCGGAGAGCGACTTCTTCTTGTCGCCCGCGAACGCCGCGTCGATGAACTCCTGGTCGCCGATGAGTAGTGCCTCACGCAGGTTGCGAGCCTTGCGCACCACGGCGCCAGCATCGGTCCCGAGCACGCCACCGACGACACCGCGCCCGCCTGCGCCACCTCCTCCTCCACCTCCTCCTGGAGTCTTGGCCTTGCCGCCACTGAGGATGTTGCGCGCCTCGTCGATACCCGCCTGCTCGACGGCGTTCGCGGCCTTGTCCAATAGGCGAGCCGTCGCCGCGCCTACCTGCTCAGCGGCGATCGCGCTCATGCCCTGCAGCGAGATCTGCAGCGCGGGCTGCAGGGCCTTGAGGCCGGCCAGCTCCTCGCGCAAGGCGGGGATCGTCCGACCGCCACCACCCCTCGCCATCTCCGGACTGGTTGGCCCTCCTCCGAGGTACGATTCGATCTCTCGGATGCGATCGGCATTCTGCGCGATGAGGTCGATAGCCTTGAGCCTCGACTCCTCGAGCTTGTTCGCCTGCACGCGCGTCGCTGCCGCCTCGCCTCGCAGCCCACCCGCCTCGTATCCAGAGGTCGTTGTCGTGAGCTGGGCAGCGAGCGTGTTCGCGCGCTTGTCGTCGCCCCGCGCACGAGCGGACGCGATCTCTGCCGTGAGGGCGGTGATGGTCGCGCGCTGCGCCTCCGTGCGCATCCGGCCAGCGAAGGCGGCAGCGTCCGCGAAGGCCTGGCCCACGGTCCCGACGCTCGTTGCGAGCTGGGCTAGCTCACGACGGACGGCCGCAAACTGCATATCGTTGAGCGCCGAGATCCCGGCCGCAATGCCAGCGACCGCGCCCGTGACCAAGCCGCCGACTTCGATCAGCTTATGGAAGCCCTCGCGGACTTTTAGGACCTTCTCGTCGGCGGTCTTGGCGAGCTTGTCGAAGCCCTCGCGCGCTTGCGAGAGCCCTTGCCTCTCGACGGACTTCGCATCTTCGGCGAGCCCCTTCACCTGCTCGCGCGTGCGCTTGATCTTGACGTCCGCATCGCCGACGCCGAGCACCTCGACCCTCATCTTGACGTTGGCGTTGGCGGTGGTCACTTGCGCCCCCCGATCTTCGTGGACATGGCAGGCCCGCGCGGCTTCGAGCGGGCTTCGTCGACAGAGCGACGCTCTTCGGCCTTGAGCGCGACATGGAGCTCGACGAAGGCGTCATGCACGACCGCGAGGTACGACTCCGGGAAGTCCGCGAGCGGCGTCACCTTCGAGGCGATGAACCGCTCGACGATGCGCCTCCACGCGGCGACCTTCGTCAGCCCGACCGGGCACACGGGCCAGTCGGATCGCTGGAGCGCGAGGTGTCCGCGCTGGGCCCACTCGTGGCACCGCGAACCCTTGCGCTCCGGGCCCGGGCAATCCTTGCAACGCGAGCACGCAGACGCGACCTCGAGCTCTTTGTAGCGGGCCTCCGCGAGCGCGTAGAGCGAGAGCGGGGCCGTGAGCTCCATCCTACTCGCCGCTTTTCGGGGACCCGTCGTCCGCGACCTCCTCGGGCAGCGGCACCCCGATCGTGAGGCGAGCGGCGTTGTAGTAGCCCTCGACGTCGAGGCCGTCGCTCAGCGAGAGCACGCGGCACCCGAGCAGCTCGGCGGCGATGCTGTTGTCCTGCGTGAGCGCCCGGACCCATGCGTCGTTGGCCTCAGCCAAGCTCTTGCCCTTGGCCTGGTCCACGCCGCGCACGCGGGTCACGCCAGCGCGGGCGGCGCTGACGTAGCGCATCGACGAGCCCGGGATGTCCCGGATCGCGACGCGGCGGTCGATGTCGAGCCCCTGGATCGTCACGACCTCGGCGTCAGGCCCGACGCTCGTCGCGAGCGACTGCTCCACCCACCCGCAGCCGCGGAGCGCGTCGGGGACGACGACGTCCGGATCCTCGGTGTAGACGAGCGTGATCGACGTGGCAGACCGCTTGAGCGGACCTTTCAGCAAGCCCATGGGAGCTCCTACGCGATGGCGAGCACGGACGGGCGCGAGCCCGCATCAGTGTCGGCGGACTCGATGTTGTCGATGGCCTCGAGCGTGACCGCTCGACCCATGCCGCGGTCGACCGTCGGGAAGTTCGGGAAGCTGGTCACCTGGCCCTTGCGCATCTGGAAGGCGAGGCAACGACCGGGACGATCGCCGCAGTAGAGCGAGAACGCCACGGTGGTCTGCTCGCGGAAGGCGGCCTGGAAGGCGTTGACGGTTGCGATCTCGTAGTCGGTGACCTCGGGGATCGTGAAGCTCACCGAGGTGCGCGGAGTCCAGAGCATCACGTCGACCACGCCCTCGCCGTAGCCGTCGAGAGTCACGGGGCGAGGCACCCAGGAGTGCGTGATGACGATGTCGCGGACATCGCACGAGCCCGCGCCCTCGGTCCCGTCATCGAGCGTCGAGAAGACGTCCGCGCCGAGCACCACGCGGCCGCCAGCCCCGGTCATCGGCGGCAGCGACTGCATCGCGTTGATGGGCTGTAGACCGCCAGACCCGCCAGCGTCACGCGACATGCCGCCGTAGATCATCCACTCCCACTCGGCGATCCAGTTGCCCGCCTCGTCCATGCGCTTGACGCACGAGACAGGGAACGCGCCGTTGAGTCGCCAGTCCTGCGACGTCGGCTCACCGCGCAAACAGAAGCCCTTGGGCGGCACGATCCCGCCGGCCTGCACGAGAGTCTTGGTAGGCCAGAGCTTCGCGTTGTTGGTGGGCTTGACGGCCATGTCCTCGAAGAGGCGCACGGCATAGGGAGCGCCCGAGCCGGTGTAGCTCTTGACGAAGCCCATCGCCGCGACCCTCGTCCCGCCGGAGTCGCCGAAGGCGACCAGCGTCCCGAGCTTCGGGGTCGGGGTCATCCGCAGCGTGTGCGCCGTGTCGGGCGTGGCGGGCCCGACGCCGGTGGCGTGGTAGCCTACATCGACCTCGTCGAAGACATCTTCGAGGAGGCCGAGCGAGCGCACAAGACCAGGCCCAGCAGCGGTCGGGTCATAGCCCGTGAGCTGGCCGTGGAGGTGGGTCTTGAAGGCGAGGCGATACCAGACGCGGCCCGTGCTGTTACGAGGCGCGGCGCCACGACTCTGGAGCGTGCGCGCAGCCTGGGCGACAGGCGCCTCGGGCGTGATCGAGATGTCATGCGCGTCGATCCAGGTGTAGTCGTTGGGCTCGGTGATGAGGTCGACATCCTGGGCGCCGAAGCCGAGCGAGCACGCTTCGAGGTTGAGCTGGTCGGTGATTGCCATGCGGGGGCGCCTCCTGACGAGAGAGACGCGCGCCGGCTAGCTGGGGTCGACGTGGTAGACGAGGCCGAGCCGGATCTCGACGATGACGAGCCCGAGCTCGGCCGTGTAGTCGTAGCCGATCGACTCGACGACCACGGGGCGCATTTCGCGCGAGAGGGCCGCCGCGAAGGCGTTGTGAGCCTCGGACTCGAAGAGGCGCCGCAGGTAGCGCACGCGATCGACCATGCGGTATCGCGTGTCGCGGCCCACCTGCCAGAGCGATGTCATGGCGATCTGCATCGACTCGAAACAGATCGACTCGCGGTCGGGACCGGACTCGACCGAGATCGCGAACCGCCCATCGAGGGGGACCTGGGCGAGCTCGTCGGGCGAGAGGTGCCAGGGCACGAAGAGATCGGCCGGGCTCTCGGGCGTCACGGGGAGCGACGCGATCCAGCCCTCGAGCCAGGCGAGGACCTCGCTGGGCTGCGTGTCCATGGTCAGCGCACCACGCGAGAGAGGGCGATGCCCTCGGTCTCGGCCGAGTCGATCACGCCGTCGCGGTTGCGATCGGCCGGCGTCGCAGACTTGAGCAGGGCGCCGATGCGGGACTCGATCTCGATCCTCGTCGAGCGGAGCCACTCGGTGATCTCGACGCGCGGCGGCACGAGGTTCTTGCGCTGGAGCACGAGGTCAAGCATCAGCCACGCGGCCTCTTCGAGGGCCGTGTGGTCCCAATACTCGGTCGCGTAGGCGTCGCTTTCGAGCAGCCGCGCGCGGACGCGACGGTTGACGGTCTCGGCGACCTCCGCGCAGAACTCGGCCGTGCGGACCTTCTGCTCGCCCGGCCACTGCGCGGCGATGTGATCGCGGACCAGCGCCTCGCTCATGGGGCCGACGAACGGATAGGCGCAGACGTTGACGACGAGCTGTCGGGACTCGGTGCCCTGCTCGACGTCAAGCACGTAGTGCAGCCCTGGGAGTTCGGTGCAAGCGTCGGTGAGGGCGACGAGGATGTCGAGCCCCTTGACGGTCGCGCCGGTCGCAGGCGCACGCGGAAGAGGGATCGCGAGCGTGACGATCTTGCCCGTCGTGTCGACGCTGGCGACCCGAGAATCGGCCGCGCCCCAGACAGGGTCGACGACCTGAATCGTCAGGCTGCGCTCGGCACCAGTGACGGAGGCGAGCGTCAAGGTGCAGTTGTCGGCCGCGCTCGCCACCGTCGAGTCGAGCGCGCTCGGCGCGCAGACAAGGCCCTCGGCCACGATGGTCCTGTCCGCCCTGCGCAGCGTCGCAGAGGGCGATGCCCACGGTCGCGGGGGGACGACCGTGAGCACCGCTGCCCGGCCCTGCTGGATGTCGATCACGCGTCCACCTCGCTCGTGACGCTGCCGTTGAGCACCAAGCTGCAGGCGCCGCCCGTGCCGCTGTTCGCGACCACGCCAGCGACGGCCGGTGTGTCCCACGAGACCACGGCAGACTCGCCAGCCCACGCGCCAGAGGCCGCGCGGACGTTGTGCGTCGGGCCTGCGGCGTAGAGCGCGGCGATCTCGCCCGAGGTCAGGGCGCGGTCGAAGATGTGGATG
>Ga0075472_10000952_pt1 | contig 11955 bp, 12 predicted proteins | sample DEB19_08_DNA_3_FD_77014 | JGI IMG/M metagenome (GOLD analysis project Ga0075472, IMG submission 77014) | Aqueous microbial communities from the Delaware River and Bay under freshwater to marine salinity gradient to study organic matter... | ecosystem: Environmental > Aquatic > Marine > Coastal ...
CATCGGTTTTGTTTAAAATATATAAGTCACTTTCATAATCATCCAACAAATAAAGCCCGCATTCTAATTCTTTAAGCTTATCTATAAGCGGATCGATCATATCTTTTTTGATTATTGAACCGTGTTGAGGTGCAATCATTAAAGGATGTTTTTTCTGAACCTGTTTCAGCGCATGGTGTAATACTTCTCTACTCGGCATATAATGCTTATGGAACGGTTTGGCCGCTTCAAAGTAATCGTCGACATCTTTTGCAAAAAGTGAAAATTCATCCGTTAACCCACCGAATAAATCACTTGAAAATAAAATACCGGTTTTTTTATCATAAGTACAAAATGCTCCAGGAAAATGAGCATATGGGGTAAATACAAACTCAAGTTCTCTCTTTCCGGCTTTTAATTTCCAGTTGTGCTGGTCTATAAGATAAAAAGGAGTGTCCCACATATAATGTTTTAAAAGCATTTCGGTTCGCCAATGGGTAACAATATACCTTTCATTTTTTGGCATAATTTTCTCAAACGTAGAATAACATCCGACTATATCAGGATCCTGATGATGCATAATAATATACTTAATGTCTTTCAAATTAATCAAAGAATTCAATTTTTCCAAAACAACCGGAAACGTAATCATACTCCCGGGATCGATTAAAATAGATTCGCTTCCGTTTTTAATCAAATACACATGACACTGGAATGGGTCATCGGGTATTACATATCCTACCCAATATACATTAGGTGCAATTTCAATCGGTTTACTATAATCCATTTTTCCTCTTTATTAAATAATAAAAACATTAAAAAGCACCATAATGCCGTTTAATGTTTTTACTCCCGAAAGGGAGAAAAAATTAAGGCTTGATAAGTTCTTTAAATACAACTTTTCCGTCTACGATTTCCTCAACAACTGCAGGTTTGTTAATTGGGTTTCCAGTTTTAGGATCGATTGTTAAATAACCTGTAACCGCTTCAAGGTTTTTAGTATGTCTAAGTGCATCGTTGATACATTGTTTGAACTGAAGATTAGTTTTATTAGCTTTAGTATCGCATTGTTTAATTGCGTTGTAAATTAATAAATATCCGTCAGCACCAGTTGCTGCGAATGCACTTGGAGATCTTCCGTATTTAGCTTTAAAGTCTTTAATAAATTCTTTAGAAAGCGGAGTTGGTGCTTTTGCAGGGTCGAAGTGATCAGTATACATTACACCGTTAGCTGCTTTTCCAGCAAGTTTTTTAAGAAGTGCAGGGTCTGCAATTCCGTCACCACCCATTACAGGAGAATTTACGCCAGCTGCTCTAAGTTGTCTTACAAGTAGACCTTCTTCAGGCGCATAAATTGGTGTATAGATAAAATCAGGGTTAAGTTTTTTAATTTGTGCAACTTGCGCGTTAAAATCTTTATCACCACTGTTAATAAATAATTTTTTAAGAACTTTTCCTCCGTCTTTTTTATAAGCTTTTTCAAAAGCTTTTGCAAGACCAACTGAATAATCCTGTTTCATATCGAAAACGATTACAGCAGTTTTAAGATTGTGTTTTAATGCATATTTTGCTGCTACTGTCCCTTGGAAATCATCTGTGAAACATGCTCTTGTGATATATTTGCTTCCTTTTGTAACTCTTGGATTTGTAGCAATTTGAGTAACTGTAGGAGTTTTTGTTGCTCCAGCAAATCTTTTAATTGACAAACTCATTGAACTTGCAAGAGGTCCTTCAACTGCTACAACTTTTTCACCACTTACTAATCTTTTATAACCATTAACAGTTTGAACTTTGTCAAATTGACCGTCAACTACAACTAATACAATTTTATCACCGTTTGGTAAAGTATTATATTTTTCATGAACAAGCTTGATACCATCAAGTGTTTTTTGTCCAAATGATGCAATAGGCCCTGTTAAAGGTTGTAAAACACCTACTTTAATTTCTTTTGCCGCTAATGTACTTGCAACAAGTGCGCTAAGCCCAAGTGCTAACAATTTCTTTTTCATTCACGCTCCTTTTATGTTAAAATTACCCAAGTATTATACCAAAAATGAAATTACTATAAATAAAGGGATTTAATGATAGATTTAAAGCTGCTGGAAAAAGATTTTGAAAACGTTTCAAAACGCCTTAAATTAAAAGGTGTAGATGAAAATAACCTCGAAGAAATCAAAAAACTATTCAAAGAAAAAAAAGAGATAAAAACAACACTTGATAAATTATTAGAACAACGAAATATTCTATCAAAACAAATCGGAAATTTTATGAAAAACGGTGAAAAAGATAAAGCTGAAGAAATAAAAAAAGAAGTAAACAGTTTAAAAGAAGAAATTTCTGTTCTTGAAGAAAAATTAAAGACAATAGAAGATTCTTTACTGCAAAAAGCTTTGGTAATTCCAAACATTCCGGATGAAGACGTCCCTATAGGAAAAGATGAGGATGAAAACGTTGAAATTAAAAGAGTTGGTGAAATACCTACCTTCGATTTCGAACCCAAACCTCACGACGAACTTGGAGAAAAACTTGACTGGCTCGATTTCACAAGAGGTGTAAAACTGGCAAAAAGCCGTTTTACTGTAATGAAAAAAGACGCCGCAAGACTTGAAAGAGCTCTTATTAACTTCTTTTTAGACCACAACAGGGAATGGGGATTTGAAGAAGTTTATGTTCCGTTTATGGTAAACAGGGAAACAATGACAGGTACCGGTCAGCTTCCTAAATTTGAAGAAGATTTATTTAAAATTGAAAACGAAGAACTGTATCTGATTCCTACGGCAGAAGTACCGTTGACAAACCTTTTCAGAGATGAAATTATCACAAACCTTGATGAGCCTATTAAATTAACGGCTTATACTCCTTGTTTCAGAAAAGAAGCGGGGAGTTACGGAAAAGACACCAAAGGTATAATCAGACAACACCAATTCGACAAAGTGGAGCTTGTAGCAATTACCAAACCTGAAGACAGTGACAAAATGTTTGACGAAATGGTTGCTTGTGCATCAAACGCACTTGAAAAATTGGGGCTCCCTTACAGACAGCTTATGCTATGTACGGGAGATTTAGGCTTCAGTGCCGCGAAAACAATAGACCTTGAAGTGTGGATACCTTCTCAAAACAAATACAGAGAAATAAGCTCGGTATCAAACACGAGAGATTTTCAAGCAAGACGTGCAAAAATCCGATATAAAGACGGCAAAAAAAACAAACTCGTTCATACGTTAAACGGAAGCAGTTTAGCAGTTGGAAGAACATTAGTGGCCATTATGGAAAATTATCAGACAAAAGACGGAAATATACAAATACCTGAAGCGTTAAAAAAATATCTATAAGGTAAATTGTGGCGGAAGAAAACAAAAACAAAGAAAACGAAAATCAAGAAGAAAATGTTATTGTAATAGAAGAGAACGATAACGAACAAGAGAAGAAAAAAAATAAATTTATTCTTATAATAATCATTCTTCTTTTAACAGCAATTATTCTTCTTTTGGTTTTAGCCGCTGTAGTAATAACTAAAAAAAAGAAATCTTCCGCCAATATCTCTCCTGAAATTACCGAAATTACAAAAAAACTTGAAAAAAAACATATTATTCAAAAAGACGAAATAAAACAATTAATCAAAAGAGCAACTATTTTATACAATAAAGGTGAAAAAGAAAAAGCCCTTCAAATACTAAATAAACTCTCAAGTTATTCAGAAGCACTTTCATACTATAATCTCGGAGTAATAAAATTAGAAGAAAAAAATTATAAAAAAGCCTTGGAATATTTTCAAAAAGCCATAAAAAATAAAGACAACAGGGCACTGAGTGCAATTAATGCAACATACGCATCTTTAATGTTGAAAGATAAAAAATTATTTAATTATTATAGACGCTTGGCATATACGTTTTTACCGGAAATTGCAAAACTTAAAAGTTATCCTTATTATTATGCCGTAGTAATGTACTATATGGGATATGAGTTCGAATCTATTCCAGCACTTAAAACAAAAAATCCTTATAAAGAAGAATCCAACAGGTTACTAAGTGCAATTTATCAATATTACGGTGATTTTACAAAAGCCCAAACAATTGAAGAAAATCCTTTTTATAAAGGCCTTGCGCTTGCACGAATAGGTGAATACGGACTTGCCAAAACATACCTTTCTATTTCTGATAAAAACGAATCGAAATTTGCTCTTTCACTGGTTGACTTAAAACTTTCGAATTTTACAGAAGCGGCAAAACTGCTTAAAAAATTTCAAGACAACAATATTTATCCTATAACAGTTTATTTAAAACCTTCCCTATTTGAAACCAAAACGGCTCAAAAGTATTTTAAAGAAAACTTCTTGAAACATAAAGAAGATTTTTACGATCTTTTCTTTTATTATGCCCCTTATAAAGTTTTTAATATGAACCAAACCATTTCATACCTGAAAAAGGGTATCGCCGGTATTCCTATCGGATCAATAGAAGAGTCTCAGTCCTACCTTAGTAAAAGTGCAACTTATTCCGCACTAAATTTAAAAATTTCCAATGCTTTGAAATTAGCCTTAAACGGACATATCTACTTAGCGAATGAAAAATTTAAAAAACTTATCAAACACAGAGATACTTCATACATTTTACATTATGATTTGGCATTAACGTATGCTCAACTTGGTGACTACAACAATGCATATATACACTTTTTAAGAGCTTACCACCTTAATCCCAATGACTTAAAAAGCGGTATTTATGCTCTTATGTCACTTAATAAAATGAAAAAAACCAATGATTATCTTGTAACATCAATAAAAGAGGATTTAAATGAAAACACCACATTAGAAGAAGCTCTGCTTGCAATTACGCAAAACAATACAGTAAAAATGGCTGCATTTCTCGAAAAAGACGAAAAAAACACTCCTACGTGGATAATTGCAAGACTCACATCAAAAGCTTTATTGGACAGGGATTATACATATGAAGCCCTTAAATTAAAAAGCATGTATCCTCGTGAAATAATTGCAAATTTACTTTACTTTTATGCAAATAATAAAAATTTACCTGTTTATAAATTGGCATTAAACTATCAGTCAATGTTTTTTTCACAAAAATTAAACATGAATGATTTTTATTACGGAGCTAAAATAGTCAGAGACTGGTATTTTACATTTGCAAAAATTTCCGGTCTTTTAAACAAAGTAAGACTCAATTTAATAAATAAAGCCAAAAAAGAAAGCTTCGATTTAATTCCTATATTGCAAAGGGTGGCATTTGCAAACCTGTACACCAAACATTTCGAACAAGCATATGTCATATACAATGATTTAATAAATAATAAAAACATTACCGACCCTCATACTTTATATCATGCCGCAGTTGCCGCAATAGGAGCAAATCATCACGCTAATGCCGTAGCATTAATGGAACTTGCAAAACTTAAAAATCCTATTTTCTATGAAGCCAGATACGGTTTAGGTTTATTGTGGCAAGAAGCAAACAATTTAAGGGCTGCTTCGATACAATATGCAAAAATACCGGATGGATTTACGAGTAAATATTTTGATTTTAACATCCTCCAAAAATAAACCTTACAATACATTTTGCTTAGTTGCAAATGAAACTTTTTAATACTAATTTAATCCTTTTTGTTGTATAATTCCCAAAAAAAGAGGAGGCTTTATGAAATTCAGCTCAAACGATTTTGGAGGGAATCCAAAAAATATTGATATAAATCCGCATCAGACAACCAACTATACTGAAACTCATGAAATTTCAGATATCAATGCTTTCGTAAAAAGAACATACCAATTACTTGCAGGTTCGTTAATTGCAGGAGCCGTAGGTGCTTATGTAGGAATGGGCTTTGTAGGTAATATGATCAACTATGCGACAGGTTCACTCACATTTACATATTGGGGAGCGGTTATCTTGGAATTTATTCTATTGTTCGGTGTATATGCGGCTAAAAATAAAACTCCTCTAAATTTAGTATTGTTATTCGCATTTACTTTTATGACTGGATTTACGTTAGCACCTACCTTGGCTATGTTTATTGCAGCGAATATGGGTTATGTGATTGGAGAAGCATTCGGTTTAACCGCCGTTGCTTTTGCAGCTCTTACAATTTTTGCTATGAACACAAAAAGAAATTTTACAACAATGGGTAAAATTTTATTTATTACCCTTATTATTATGATTGTGGCAAGTATTGCTAATATATTTTTACATCTTCCTATGCTTCAACTTGCGATCGCAAGTGTAGGGGCAGTTTTATTCAGTTTCTTTATTTTGTATGACACTCAAAACATAATAAGAGGAAACGTATCAAGTGAAATAGAAGCAGCTGTTGCTTTATATCTTGATTTTCTAAACTTATTTATTTCACTTCTTCAAATTTTAGGGTTTTTAAACAGTGAAGACTAACCCTCCTCTTTTCCGTACTATTGATGCCAATATAAACCGATTCAAGGAAGGTATCAGAGTTGTTGAAGATATTTTAAGATACGAATTCAATTCTCCTTTGGCAAAAGATCTGAAAAATTTAAGACATATAAAAATTCCGGAATACGAAAATTATGTAAAGTTCAGAGATTCTATCAACGACATATTAAAACCATCCATCCAATCAGAACAACATAGAGACTCTTTAAAAGATGTAATTATCTCAAATCTTAAAAGAGCTCAAGAAAGTGCAAGAGTTTTGGAAGAAAGTTTTAAACTTTTTGATATAATAACTTCTGAAAAATTTAAATCTGCAAGATATTCTCTTTATAATCTTGAAAAAGAGATATTAAAGCTTCTGGGGACATAGCTCAGCTGGTAGAGCACCACGCTGGCAGCGTGGTGGTCAGGGGTTCGAGTCCCCTTGTCTCCACCATTACTGATTTTGTGACAATTTATTCAAATGTTTTTTCAAACTTTTTTTATCTATTGTTACAACAATTGCACCTCTAAAATCGCCTTCTTTGTAATTAATCGCCTTATCATGGCTATAATATTTTTTTAGTGTTTTTCTTACAGTGTCTTTTAAATTGCTTCCGTGACATTTCAAACATACTTTTTTTACATATAAAGCTTGAAACGTTTGAATTTTTCTTGGATATTCAGCCATTATTAAATAATTTTCGTCCGTTTTTTCTTTTTCCATTCTTTTTAAAATTTTATATTCATTCAAATTTGGATAATTGTACGGGTTTCTGTTTTTAAAAGAAACCCTTTTAAGTTTTATTCTAACTTTTAATTTTCTGCTTAATTTTGCACTTGTATCCATAGTAAGAGCATTTGCATTATTGTAGCAGTATTCTATTGCTTTAGCTTCACCCTCTTTTTGAAGTTTTGTTTTTAAGGCATTTCTTAATACATGTGCATATTCTTTATGTGACTGCAATGCTATTTCTCTTATTATATTTTGTTCTTTTTCGTTCATTTGAGCAAACAACAGACCACATGCTGTAAAAATAAGAAAAGCTTTTCTCATTTATCCCCCCTTTTTCCCCCGATATATATTATTTATTTTATCACAAGAACCTCAAATTCTAAATATTTTACAGGAAAATTTTTAATGAAATTTTTTAATTTACACACATCAGCTTTTGTATTACCACTTACTCCTGAAAATTTAATATATTCAAGAAGTTCTTTTGGTGTTTCAAAACTCATTTCATAATATAGTTTTTCAATACTTTTAGGTTTTAAGATTGTACTGGCTTTTAATATTTTCTCTTCTGAATAAATAGGAGATTTTATCCCGAGTACTTTATGTAAGGATTTAAATGTTTTTGAAGTAAAAATAGCAAGCAGATACTCTTTTTTCAACTTTTTAATCTCACCAAATACAAACTCCAAATCATCCGCCCATTGCAATGCCGAAAACGAAACGATCTGATCAAAATAGTATTTTTTTATCTGCTCAAAACACTTCTTATCGTTAAAGTCGGCTTTTAAGGTGTTGCAAGGGTTTCTTTTTAACATCTCTTCACTTGTGTCAATTCCGAGATAAAATTCAAACTCTTTGTATTTGCAAAGCCCTTCACTGCCGCAACCTAAGTCAACTACCCTGTTTTTTAAAAAAGGAAGATATTTTTTAATTATTTTTTTCTGAATCACATTGTACTGACCGTACGTATGGGCAAACCTGTCAAAGCTTCTTAATTTTACATTTTCCATTTTCCATCTTCCCTCATAAATTGTGATATAATTCTACCCAAAAAAGGTAAAAAATGACCGGGATTTTATTTACTGTTCAAATTGTTTTAGTAGTAGCAATAGTTATTTTAGTTTTACTACAAAAATCGCAATCAATGGGGCTTGGCGCTTATTCAAGTTCAAACGACACTGTTTTCGGTGCAAAAGGCCCTATGAACTTTTTAACAAAAGCAACAATGATTTTAGGACTTTTATTTGTTTTAAATACACTTACACTTGTATATCTTTACAACAAACAAGCAAACACATCGGCTCTTGATGAAGTAAAAGTACAAAAAACAACACCGACACCTAAGACACCTGCCGTTCCAAGCGTTCCTCAGGCTCCTACTAAATAATGAGATATCTGTTTTTATTTATACTTCCGCTTTGGCTTTTTGCCGAAGCCCATCTTTTCGTACTGCACAGAATCGACGACAACAGGCACCCTTACACAAACACCTCTTCAAAAGAGTTAGTTAAATATTTCGAATACATAAAATCACACGGTTACAAAGCCGTAAAGCTCTCCACACTTATCAAAATGCAAAAAGAGGGTAAAAATATTGATAAAATTGTCGTGTTTACAATTGACGACAGTTATAAAAGTTTTTACAAAAACGGACTTCCTATTTTTAAAAAATACAACATTCCTTTTACGCTTTTCGTATACACAAAAGCCACTACCCAGAAATGGGGGGATTTTATGAGCTGGGAGCAGGTAAAAGAGTGTGCCAAATACGGGGAGCTCGGCGTACACAGCTGGGCGCACCCGCATCTCGCGAAAATAAGCAATGAAGCGATTATAAAAGACACAAAAAAAGCGATTGACGCATTTAAAAAATATACGGGTTACGTTCCTAATATGTACGCATACCCTTACGGGGAATATGATGAGAGGGTTAAAAAAATAATCAAATCATTCTTCCCGATTATCGCAAACCAAAACCCGGGTGCATACGCCCTGACCTCACCTGCGGACGATATAGACAGGTTCGCCTTAACAGGTACGGTCGATATTTCCAAAAAACTTAAAATCAAAGTTTTAAATATAAAAAACCTGCAAATCGTAAGAGAGAGAAACAAAATCATTAAAATCAGCGGATACACTAATAAGCCTTACGTAAACGTCTACATCACAAAACTCGGATGGAAAGGCGTAAAGGTTAAAAACGGATATTTTGAATATAAACCGGGTTTCGAGCTGAAAAAATACCGAAACAGGGTTATCATAAGATATAATTATGAAATGATTTCAAGACTAATTTTAAAGGAGGACTAATGGAAGAAGTATTTGAGTTTGCCAAAGAGCATATGGAAAAGAGTATCGAGGTACTTAAAAAAGATCTAAACACATTAAGAACGGGGAAAGTTTCAATCCACGTACTTGACGGTGTAAAAGTTGAATATTACGGAGCGCCGACTCCTCTTAACCAGGTAGCCAACGTAAATGCAGTAGATGCGACTACTATCGTGGTAAGCCCATGGGATAAATCTATTATCAACGATATAGAAAGAGCAATCCAGGAAGCAAACGTAGGTGCAAACCCTAACAACGACGGTGATGTTATTAAGCTGTATTTCCCTCCTATGACGGAAGAAGAGAGAAAAAAACAGGCTAAAAAAGCGAAAGAATTTGCTGAAAAAGCGAAAATCGCAATCAGAAACATCAGACGTGACGCAAACGACGATATTAAAAAAATGTTCAAAGACAAAGAAATCACTGAAGACGATCAAAAAAGAGGACTTGAGAAAGTTCAGGAAATTACAGACGCATATGTTGCTAAGGTTGATGAAATAGTAAATAAAAAAATCGACGACGTTATGAAAGTTTAAAAATTTAAACAATGGAAAATGTAAAATGGAAAATGTAAGAGAAATATACGAAAAATACGGCGCCCTTTTAAAGGGGCATTTTCTTTTAAGCAGCGGAAAACACAGCGAATATTATCTTCAAAGCGCAAGGGTTTTGGAACACCCAGATGTTGCTGAGAAATTAGCGCGTGAACTCGCTAAACAGATCAAAGAAGCGGGAATTGAAGTAGATACGGTATGCTCACCTGCAATCGGCGGACTTCTTGCAGGGTATGAGCTTGCACGCGCTCTTGGTGTGAGATTTATTTTTACGGAAAGAGTTAAAGGTGAAATGACTTTAAGACGCGGATTTGAAGTTAAAAAGAACGAAAAAATCCTAATCTGCGAAGACATTATCACAACAGGCGGAAGCGCAATGGAAGCTGCAAGGGAAGTTGAAGCAAGAGGCGCTGAAGTTGTGGCGTTTGCCGCTATTGCAAACAGAGGCGTATGCCAAAAGGTAAACGGTAAGAGCGAAAGAAAGCCTGAGTGCAAACTGCCTGCGGACAAACCGTTTTTTGCGCTTGACGATTTTGATTTTGAAGTTTACGATCCGGAAAATTGCCCTATGTGCAAAGCCGGAAGCACTCCGATTAAACCGGGCAGTAGAGGGAACTGATGTCCTGCCCTCTTTGCAATCCCCAAAACGAAAACGTAATTTTCCAAAACGATTTTATAAGAGTCATACTTGTAGACGAAATACCGGGATACATAAGAGTTATCACTCAAAAACACATTAAAGAATTCAGCGATTTAAGCTACGAAGAGGCCGTTAAAATCACACTTCTTACAAAACAAATCGAAAAAGCCATCATAAACACACTAAACCCCGATAAAGTAAATATCGCAATGCTCGGAAACATGGTGCCCCATCTTCATATTCACATCATTCCGAGATTTAAAAACGATCCGTGGTGGCCGGGCGCGACGTTTTGTGAAAAACAAAGGGAGTTTGACTATCCCGTAACACAAAAAGATCTAAACAACCTGATTACCTCAATAAAAGAGCTAAATGGCAAATAAAACCTTTTTTATTTTAAGCCTTTTTTATTTTCTTTTTTTTACGCTTATAGGCGATTATGTTATTTTTATGCCCAAATTCTTTAAACAGATAGGATTTGACGCAAAAGAGATCGGGATTATTTTTTCAATGCTTCCTATTGCGAGATTCGTAACCCCTTTTATTTATCTAAAAAAGCCCCTGACCAGACTCGATTACATCTTAGCGCTTATAATATCAACACTCTCATCGTTTTTACTGCTGAGTCACAACTTTTATCTTATTTTAATTGCGTTTTTTCTAATAGGTGTGAGTTTCAGTATCGTTTTTCCGTATATAGAAGCTATTGCGATTGAACAGCTGAAAGAAAAATACGGCAAAACAAGGGTGTACGGAAGTATCGGGTTTATGCTTTTTGGAATCGTGTTTTCTTACATAAACGGAGATCTTGTGTGGCTTTTTATTATTTTAATGATACTTACGAACATTACGGCGCTCTATTTTCTTGAAGATAAAACAATTACAAAGTCATCAGCTTCCATAAACCTCGCAAAAGAATGGAAATTCTGGCTGGCCGTAGTGTTTTTACAGATAAGTTTCGGAGGGTTTTACAATTTCTTTACCATTTACAACCTAAACCACGGCATACCGAAAGAATACATAGGCTGGCTGTGGGCTATAGGCGTGATTGCGGAAATTTTTATATTCATTTTCCAGCACCGTTTTATCAGTCGCTTTAAGCCTGTGTTTTTACTCAAAATTTCCATTCTTCTTACGGCAATCAGATGGTTTATGCTCTATCTATTCCCGGGAAATCTTATAATGGTTGCGTTTTCACAGCTTATACATGCGTTTTCATTTGCGATTTTCCACACTTCGGCATTGCTTTATATTTCCAAACACTACGCCAATAAAACCCTCGCCCAACAGTTCTACGCCGGAATAGCATACGGAATGGCGGCATTTTTA